>JGI20214J51088_10000923_pt1 | contig 20006 bp, 14 predicted proteins | sample WetSurMetagenome_FD_51088 | JGI IMG/M metagenome (IMG submission 51088) | reverse complement strand
AAAAGAGGCAGAGAATCTGGCTATAATTAAGAAGGAACTCAGAAAGGCAGGATTTACCACACCTCTTATTGCTGATATACATTTCAATCCTGTGGCTGCAGAAACTGCAGCACGACTGGTTGAAAAAGTGAGGATAAATCCGGGTAATTATGCCGACAAAAGAGCATCTTTTGAAAGAAGGGACCTTACTGAAAAAGAGTATGGCGAAGAACTTGAAAGGACGCATGCAAAGCTGCTTCCTCTGATTAATATCTGCCGGGAGAACAAAACTGTTATCCGGATCGGCATAAATCATGGCTCGCTTTCCAACCGTATTATGACCCGATACGGTAATACTCCCGAAGGGATGGTACAGTCTGCAATAGAGTTCATTAAAATATTCAAAGAAGAGAACTTCAATGATCTTGTTCTTTCAATGAAATCTTCCGAAACTGGAATAATGGTTGAGGCTACAAAGCTGCTTGTTGGTATGATGCAGAATGAAAAATATTTTTATCCGCTTCATCTTGGTGTCACTGAAGCAGGGGAGGGTGAAGATGGAAGAATAAGGTCGGCAGCCGGAATAGGGGCACTCCTTTCCGAAGAGATAGGAGACACAATAAGAGTTTCATTATCGGAAGATCCTGAAAAAGAGATATCTGTTGCCAGGAAACTGGTAAGCTATTATCCAAGAGGTGTTTCTAAACTGAAACCGGAGAAACCACTCAGTTTTAAAACTTCCTCTCATAAGCCGTTGATATTTAATAGAATAAATGGTCCGCTTGTTATCTCAAATATGACATCTTATCCTGGGCTCAGTCAGGAAGTATACAAAGATGCCGGATTTGATGTTGATGAAAAAACAGGAGGAGTAAAGAGAACCGATACATCAGCTGATCTTGTAATATCTAAAAGCTGCAGTGAAGAAATTCCTGAAGATGTATCTGTAGTAATTCCTTACCAGATATGGTATGACAAGAAAGAGAATAGCAAATTATTTCCCTTATTCTCACCGGAAACATTTCATGACAGTGCTTTTCGTTCCGATAATCTTAATGTACTGCTAACCGGGTCACATTTTAATATTGAATATCTTAAAAAACCTGATCCTGAGAAAGTTCTTGTCATTTTCACATTTAATGCGGAAAAGGAGATGTATGCTCCTGATCATTTTTTAAATGTCCTCGAAGAAAACAACCTTAGTCACAATATAATATTAAACCCGGTCTTTAACGAAAACAGTCTTGAGGATCTTCAGTTAAAAGCTGCTTCTCTCCTGGGACGGTTTGTAATAGAAAAAAGAGTATCAGGAATATCAGTTACAAATAGCGGTGGAATCAGTACAAGGGAGGTTACAGCACTTGCCTTTTCAATATTGCAGTGTACTGAAACACGAATTACCCGGACTTTATATTTATCGTGTCCGACCTGTGGCCGTACAAAATTCAATCTTCTGGAAGCTGTACGAAAAGTAAGGGAAGCAACATCTCATCTTAAAGGGTTGAAAATAGCAGTCATGGGATGTATTGTAAATGGTCCGGGTGAAATGGCCGGGGCTGATTACGGTTATGTAGGTGCAGCCGATGGCAAGGTTCATATTTACAGGGGTACGGAAATGGTACTGAAAAACATACCGGAAGAAGATGCTGTAAAAGAACTTCTGAAGGTTATTGAGAAAAATAGAACCTGATGCCTCTCCCCAACCCCTCTCCCAGGGGAGAAGGGGAATGGGGGATGAGGTTATCACTTATTACGCCAGCCTGTAATCCAGCTGTTTCTTCTGGAGATCAGCTTTTACAACCTCAATATTAACCCGGTCGCCGAGTGTGTAAATCTTTCCTGTTGATCGACCCTTTATGCAGTAGTTTTCCTCATCATATTCATAGAAATCATCTGCGAGCTCCCTGATATGAATCATCCCCTCACACTGATTTTCAATGATTTCCACATATATTCCCCATTCAGTAACCCCGGAAATTACTCCTTCAAATACCTTACCTGTTTTGTCGCTCATATACTCAACCTGTTTGTATTTTACAGAAGCTCTTTCAGCCTCGGCAGAGAGTCTTTCCATTTTTGATGAGTGATTGCAGAGTTTTTCGTATTTATCCTGTGCTCCTGGATGTTCACCGGCAAGGTATTCAGTAAGAAGCCGGTGCACCATCATGTCGGGGAAACGTCGGATTGGTGATGTAAAATGAGTGTAATACTTGAATGATAATCCGTAATGACCAATGTTCTCTGTTGAATAGATCGCTTTAGCCATCGATCTCAATGCCAGTGTTTCAATTATATTCTGTTCCTTTTTACCGGCAACAGAATGCAGCAGTTTATTCATGGCTTTTGGAAGCGATGTTTTATCATCCTCAATAAGCTTATAACCAAAACGGGTAATAAAATGGCTGAAGTTGCTGATCTTCTCGGGGTCAGGTTTATCGTGGATCCTGTACACAAATGTTTTTCCTCTGAGTTTTTTCCCGACATATTCTGCAACCCGTTTATTAGCCAGTAACATGAACTCTTCAATAAGCTGGTTAGCAGTGCCCATCTCACGGAATTTAATACCTGTTGGCTTACCTGCTTCATCAAGGTCGAACTTCACTTCTATCTTTTCAAATGCAAATGCACCTGAAGCAAATCTTTTCGTACGCAATTGCTGAGCCAGCCTGTGAAGCAGAAGCACCTCGTCCTTCATATCTCCTTCACCTGTATCGATAACCTGCTGTGCCTCATTATATGAAAATCTTTTATCGGAATTGATAATTGTCCTCCCAAACCATTCTTCGATGACTTCTGATTTATCATTAAGTTCAAAAACCGCAGAGTAGGTAAGTTTATCCTCAGCAGGACTAAGGGAACATATATGATTTGAAAGTCTCTCGGGAAGCATCGGGACTACCCTGTCAACAAGATAGATTGAAGTTGCTCTTTGTTTTGCCTCGTCGTCCACGAGTGATCCGGTTTTTACATAATGAGTTACATCGGCAATATGAACACCGACTTCCCAATTGCCATTTTCAAGTTTTTTAAGTGAAAGAGCATCATCAAAATCTTTGGCATCGGCCGGGTCTATGGTGAATGTTGGTATTTGCCTGAAGTCGCGACGGGCATTTATATCATTTTCAGTAATCTCAGCAGGAATTTTGTCTGCATTGTTTTCAACCTCTTCTGTAAAATTGTATGGTAGTTCAAATTCAGCAAGGATCGCGTGCATCTCTGTCTCATGCAAACCAGGATAACCCAGTACATTTATAATCTCTGCAACCGGGTTTTTTGACTTGGGATCCCAGTCTGTAACCCGTGCTACAGCCTTCTGTCCCTGTTTTGCACCGTTTAGTTTTGACGATGGAATAAACAGGTCGAAAGGCATGTTTTTATTATCAGGAATAAGAAATGCAAAATTTGGCATGATCTCAATTGTGCCAACAAATGAGGTTCGCCATCTTTCAATGATCTCAACAACCTCCCCTTCGGGACGGGCTCCTTTTCTTTTAGCATAGAGCCAGACTTTTACTTTATCTCCATGAAGCGCAGTTTTCAGGTTCTTGGCTGATACAAACACATCATCTTCAAGATCGTCAGTTGAGATAAATCCATATCCGCTCCGGGTCATATCAACAGTACCTGTTATATAACCCCGGCTTTGTTTCACCTTGTATTTCCCATGGAAGATCTCCTGCAAATCACCTTTTTTAGTGAGTTCCCTTAAAATATCCGATACCATCTGTTTTCCAGGTGTATCAGTGACATTTATCCGTTTTGCTATTTGCTTATAGTTGAAACCCTGTTCTGGGCTTTTGGTTAGTGTGGCGACTATCTGTTGTGTAAGTGCTTCCCTTGAAATAGCAGAGCTTTGCGTGCTCTTTCCCTTCTTACTCATAATTAAGTTTTTGCGAAGGTACAAAAAGGAACTATAAATTTTAATACATTTGATTTATAATTGGATAACATGACGGGTTTGAAATCAATACTTTCCCATTCTCCATCAGTGGTTACAAGGAAGACGGGCTATGAATATGTTCTTGTTCCTATCACAAATAATATAGCTGACATGAACAGTGTTTATACCCTAAACGAAACAGGAGCATTTATCTGGGAAAAGATCAATGGGAAAAGAAGTGTGGAGGATATTATTACTGCTCTGACAACAGAGTTTGAGATTGATAAGGATACTGCTTCAGAAGATATGTTCTCATTTATTGACAATATGAAGNAATATNTTATTATCAGNGAATAAATCAGNGAAGATCTGCGAGATCAGCAGGGAAAATTCTCCCGCAGATTACGNTGATTTTCGCAGATAAAAAGCNGATCAGAAATAATTTCAAATGCGGAATTACAATTTAAATATTGCAGGTTATAACATCAGATTTGAAAGCTCTTCTGACGGACCGGAGTTGATTCCTTCAGAAAGATTCCTGAGAAATATAAGTAATAATACAGGATCGGATGTTCTGATACGCATTCATTCAGGCGCTTATGATCTTCCTGCGGAATCCGAAAGGGTATTTCATGCACCTTATGTTGAAGAAATCAATGGCCTCAGGATAAGCAATAAAACCAATTTCTGGAGCATATGGAAGCATCGCTCAGAACTTTTCATCAAAACAATCTTTCCACTTTCATCCTCTGAAAAAAATGCACTACTGAAATTCTCCCTTACAGTCAGGGAATGGGATCTGTGGTTTGACTGCCATGATAAAGATATCGATCCGCTTGAATATCCGCTTGACGGATTAGTTCTTTATTATCTTACTGTAATTTATGGTGATATATTAATACATGCTTCCGGAATAAATAATGCCGGTCATGGATACATCTTCAGTGGCGTTTCGGGAAGAGGAAAGTCCACGATGGCAAGACTCTGGGAAAATTCAGGAGCCAGNGTTATTCATGATGACAGGTTAATCCTTAGAAAAACTGATGGTTCCTATCGCATGTTCAATACTCCTGTATATAACAATGACGAACCGGATGAATCAGTTCTCAACAAAATCTTTATAATAGAACATGGTATTTCAAATAAACTGCTTCCGGTAAAAGGGGCAAAAGCAGTCAGTCTGGTTATGGCAAACTGCATTCAGCATAACTGGGGACAGTATATTATTGCGAGGCTTCTCGGATCAATATCTATTATGTGTGCCACTATTCCGATTGTAAAGCTTTCCTTTCAACCCGACAGAAGTATAATCGACTATATTCTTGAAAATGAATGAGTATATGAGAAATCGTAATATTGTTAAAGATATGGGATTAAGGCTTCTGTCTGAAGGTAAAACAATCAGGATAAAAGCTTCCGGGTACAGCATGTATCCATGTATTAAGCCTGGATCTCTGGTCCTCATAGAACCTCTTGGTGTAAAAGGAATGCCGGTTCCGGGAGAGATTATTGCGATAAAAAGAGAAGAAGGGCTCGTGGTCCATCGTCTTGCTAAAATCATTAATAAGAGCGGATTAATCTGGTATATAGGGAGAGGAGACAGTAATGCATATCCTGACAATCCGATAAAAATCGATAAAATTGCCGGGAGAATAGTGAGAGCGGAGACTACCGGTGAAAATCCTGTTCCTGCTGACATAAGGATTAATGCTAAACCACACTATTTTTGGAACAGGATCAGGGTAATTGGATTGATATTGTGGAAAAAAATCAGATGAAAGGAAAGATTAAATTATTCAGGAAAGCATTAAAACTTGTCTGGGAAAGCGCACCGGGATGGGCTTTTGCTAATACGGTTTTATCCGTGCTTCGAAGCTTCTTCCCGCTGGCAATTATCTGGCTTCTTAAGGGTGTTATCGATGGTATTACCAATGCTTCAAAAGCAAATCCGGGAGATCCAATAGTAAATGTTCTCTGGCAAATAATTGCAGTTGCTGTTTTCTGGTTTCTTGATGAAGCATCTTCTGATATCAGTAGTTGGGTTCGAAAGAAACAATCCCTTAAACTTGAAGTTTATATGTATGGCCTTCTGCATGCAAAGGCAATAAAGCTTGATCTTATCAATTTTGAGCGCCCTGAATATTTCGATTGTCTTGCGCGTGCTTCGAGAGAAGCTCCATGGCGGCCAAACAATATTCTCAATAATCTGGTAGCAATTCTGAGAGGTTTTCTTTCTTTGATACTAATGGCCGGGCTTATTATCTCACTTCACTGGGTACTGGCAGTAATCCTGATTCTTGTAAATATTCCTGGAATCTGGTTGCGCCTCCATTATGCTGATATACTTTATAAGTTTCACAGGTCCCAGACTCCTGAATCAAGAAAATCAACCTATTTCAACTGGTTGCTTACAGGAGACAGGCCTTCAAGGGAAATCAGACTTTTCGGATTGGGAAGTTATTTTATGGATCTTTTCAGGAAATCTTTCTTAAAACAAACTGAAGAAGAAATAAATATTATCAGGAAAAGGACACAGATTGAATTGATATCTAATTTTTTTAAAGCATCTGCACTGTTGTTTACATTACTATATGTTGCGCATAAAACAATTGGAGGAGGTCTTTCAATAGGACAGATGGCAATGATACTGGTGGCTTTCAGACAGGGTATGATATATATTAAAGATCTTTTCACCTCTGTTGGAGGTCTATACGAAGACAGTTTATTCATCGGAGACACTTTTGAATTTCTTGATCTGAAAGAAAGCATTAAAGCGACAGAACCTGTAATGGCAACATCGTCTTTTAAAAATAAAATTGTTCTGGAAAATGTTTCTTTCACGTATCCCGGAAATACAACTCCGACAATAGACAATGTTTCGTTTGAAATAAATAAAGGAGAGGTGATTGCACTTGTAGGTTCAAACGGTGCAGGGAAAAGTACGCTTGTTCGTCTTTTGTGCAGGCTTTATGATCCCGATGCCGGAAAAGTAAGGTATGATGATAATGATATAAAGAATTTTGACCCCGTGGAATACAGAAAATTGTTTTCTGTTATATTCCAGGATTTTATGCTGTATAATCTCTCAGCAGGTGAGAATATCCGGTTAGGGGATATTGAAGCAAAATTTTCTGATGGAAGAGTCAGAATTTCTGCTGCCACAACGGGCGTACATGATATAATTGATAATCTGCCCAAGGGATATAATACTATTATTGGGAATCTGTTTGAAGATAGCCGTGAGCTGAGTTGGGGGGAATGGCAGAAAATTGCACTGGCAAGAGCTCTCTTCAGAGATGCCCCTGTACTTATTCTTGATGAACCGTCAAGTGCTCTCGACTCTGATACTGAATTTGATATATTAAGCAGATTCAGAGAAATTGTGAAAGGACGCACCTCGATTCTTATCAGCCACCGTTTTACAAATGTAAATCTTGCTGACAGAATAATTGTACTCGATAAAGGAGCAATTGCTGAAGAAGGGACACACGAGGAACTGATGAAACGCGGTGGAATATACTTCACAATGTTCTCCAAACAAAGCAGCAGGTTTAACAAATGATTAACACCTTAAATATCAGAGATGAAGAGATTCTGGTTCTCGGATTATGCCGGTTGCAGTTCAGTGAGGAACATCTTAAAAAGATCAGAATACTTATTTCGGGTATAACCGACTGGGATTATTTCAGCAATCTTACTAATGTCCATGGTGTATCGGCCCTGGTTGGGCATAATCTGGAAAGAAACAAATTGTTGAAGGGTATCCCCGGGGAGGTGACTGCCTTTCTGAAAAATGCTCTTATGATAAGCATGAGCCATAATGCTTATAATACAGAGGTGATAGGGGAAGTTCTCGTTTTGCTTAATAAAGAGAATATCAAGACTGTACTTCTGAAGGGTCTCGCACTTGAGAATTCTGTTTATGGTAATTCCGGTCTGCGCCAGATGAACGACGTTGATATCCTCGTTGACAGGAATGAGTGCATCAAAGCAAGGGATATTCTTATAGGTAATGGTTTTGTTTCAATGCCTGTAAAATCTGTATTTCATAAACTCATTATTGCCGAAATAGGAAAGCACCTTCCTACACTCAAAAAGAAAGGGACATCTGTGGATATTCATCATGAACTTTTTGGTGGCGGGAAAAACGTGCTTACCAGGATGTTATTTGATAGCAGTTATGAGATCGTGATAAATGGAGAAAAGACATATATCCCTCCGCCTCAGATATTTTTCCTCTACCTGATAAAACATCTTTACCTCCATGAGATGAACAATGAATCACAACTAAGACTGTATACCGATCTTGTTGTTCTGTTAGAGAAGTATTATGATGAGATAATCAACTATGACCTCATTACTCATGCAANAGAAGCCGGAATGTTTGAAATTCTTGCCCGACGGCTTGAGCCCTTAAGAGATTTGTGGGGAATCTCATTCCCTGGATGGCTAAATGATTTTATTGACAAATGGTATAATCCTGAATCAATTAATAAGTTTGTTTTCTTCCTTAAAAGTCCGAAAGACAATCCACTCAATGAGAAATCCAGGTTCTATAGCAGTACAGTTAATGAAATACCCGGAATCCACAGGAAGTTATTGTTTCTCCTGGGAGATCTGTTTCCTTCAATAGGTTTTATGAAGAAAAGATACAACTGTTCTACCGGCTGGAAAGCTATGTTCTATTATCCCCACAGACTGGGGAAATTATTGTGGCTGTTTGAACGATAGAATAATGAAATCTTACGATCGGTTCAGATCAACCTTGTAACATAACTTTCAGGAAGTAGTTTCATATTGATCAGATCAAGATTTTGAAGCAGCAACAAGCCAGGTTTCATACCCGTTTCAATCTTCCCGTAAGTATCATCCATAACAAGAGCTCTGGCCCCATTAAGCGTTGCCCAGCGTACTAATTCTTCAATTGTCAGATGGGGGAAGTTTAATTGAAGAGTTTTAATTTCATCAAGGATACTTAACTTCTTATTGGATGCCAGGCTGTCGGTTCCAATAACTATTTCGCAGTCCTCTTCCATCAGAAAAGTAACCGGGGGTATTTCATTTTCAATATAAATATTTGAGTTAGGGCAGAGGCACCAGAACAAATCGTCTCTTGTTTTTACCAGTGCTATTGTTTGCCTGTCGATAAAAGTGTTATGGACAAGGATCAGATTACCTGATCCTGTTATCTCTTTTGTAATTGCAGCAGAGTGATTTTCAACTGTTTCCAGGCAGGGGGGAATTAATCCTGATTTTTCAAATGAGGTAAAAATAGGTCCTGAATGATTTTCAAGAAAAGTTTTTTCTCCTGGAGTCTCCATAAAATGAATGGATGTAACAGGATTGTTCTTCCCTCTTTCCTTAAGAAGCTTTAACAGAGTCAGCGACACTGAGTATACAGAATGGGGGGTCAAGGCAAACGGGAGATCAAATTTCGCTGCTGAATCAGCAACCTTGTCAATCTCATTCAGTCTTTTGGTTGCTTTATCCGGATCAATCCCGAAAACTTCAAGGAGATTAAAATATCTGATCCTGCTCTCAGTTTTTAAATCAAAAGTAAGAGAGGTATTGCAGATGTCGGCACATAACACTATACCTTCATTTGACATTTCATTATCTGCCGACTGAAACGCTGTTATGATTTTACCGGTATCTGTCTCCCTGTTATTTCTAACCTGTTCAATAAAACTTCCTAATCCGATACCCTGCCTGATTACCCCCTTCATGTGCGAAAGTTCAAGGTGACAATGGCAGTTCACAAACCCCGGGATAATAATACCATTATGAAATTCGGTGGAATGTTTTTCTTCAAGGTTTCCACCTGTTTCTTCAATTTTCAGTATGGTCCCTTCGTCATCGGTGGTTACAACTCCTCTTTTAACCGGAGGGCCCGAGTTAGTAAAGATGTATTGTGCCGAGAAATGTTTCATATAACCGGCGTGGTGAGAGTACAGGAGATATTTTCCAATATCACATGGTTTTCAACATTCTGAGGATTGTTGTCAAAATCAAACAGTTGCCCTTTTACCCGCAGATTTGTCTTCACAGGGACCTTAATTATAAGTGTATAGGTATGTGGCAGTCCATCCCTGATAAAGTTCATTTTTTTAAAATATTTTTTCCTGCCTGTATCTGTACTGTCGGGATGGCAAGTATACGCAGATATTCCGGGATTCAGAGACTGATCATCAGTGAAAAGGATAACAGTAAGCGTTAAAGAATAAATACCCTGACCATTAAGCCTGATATTAAAGAGTGTTGAGTCATTCCCTGCAGGTCCGGGTAAATAATAATGATCCTTCCCGTTCCAATAGCTATTCATCGCTCTTTGAGCTACTAATGATTCTTTTTCAAAAATTGATTCCTGTTCGCTGAATATTCCGAGGACCTGGTCATAAACAGCAATTAATCTTTTCGGGTCCGTATAGAAATAGTACTTCAGAGTCTTGTCCATGATTTCCTTGGTATAACCATGTTTGGCTATAATGGAACTATATGCTGCAATTGAATCCAGATCCAGGAATTGTCTGCGAACATTGGGAAGCGACAATAATCCGTCAGCCAGATAAACTTCTTTAATAATAGATACGAGTTCCTTTTCCGGTACCAGATCCTTTTTATCCACTTTACCTTTTCTGCTGGTACATGAACCAATCAGCAGGGGAAAAATGATAATTATGGAAAGTATAAACCGGGTCATTATTCTCTGTTTTTATGGTTATTTCTCGTCCTCTTATTACTGCAATACCTCTACAGTATGTAAATATAGCAATAGATTATCATACCTGTCTGTTCAGAAATTTCTTTGTAAGAAACCTTACAGGGTACCAGGCTGCCCAATATCCTATTAAAAGGACCGTTCCCGGGACAACGATAAAATCCTTAAGTTTCATTACTACAGGGTAAGCGCTCATCATAAGTGATTCACTGTTAAGTTTTACCAGGCCGTAGGTTTGTTGCAGCCAGCAGATCAAAAATCCAAGTATAACGCCAGCTATTGCCCCTATTATTGAGATCAGCCATCCTTCAAATATGAATATCTTTCTTATTAGGTTATTGTCTGCTCCCAGGCTTTTGAGGATTTCTATATCACGCTCTTTTTCTATAATGAGCATTGTAAGTGAACCAATTATGTTGAAAGATGCAATTATCAGAATAAGCGTAAGGATGAAGAAGATAGCGAGACGCTCAGACTTCATTACCTTATAAAATATCTCCTGCTGTTCATACCTGTTCTGTACTGAATATCCTTTCCCGAAAATTTTCTGAATATTTTTTTGTACTGCTTCAGGATTTGCTTTTTCAGTAAATTTGATCTCAATTGATGTAACCCCTTCGTTAATTTCAGTCAGTTCCCGCGCAAAGTCAATTGGTATATAAACATATTTTGAATCATATTCCTTTTCAACCTCAAAGATCCCCGATGGAGTAATGTATTTTTTGTTGAATGCATCTTCAGCATTGAGATTTGTGCTACCTGTTCTGCGTGGCACAAAAATAACCAGTGGGGCTATGAAATTAATCCTCATACCAAGATATGTGGCAACACCCACTCCCGGTATAGCATAAGGCCGGCCTTTGTCCGATTTAAGAATGAATTCCCCTTCCCACATTGAACTGTCAATATTTGAGACCCGGGCATATTTATCATCAACACCTTTTATTGTGGCAATAAACTGTCTGTCGCCATATTTCAGCAGAGCGTTCTCTTCGATAGTGAGTGAATAGCAGGAAACTCCATTTATGTTTGACAGAAGCTTAAGATTGGTAGAGTCAGGAATAAAAGTTTTTCCCTCAACAGCTGTTATTTTTATATCCGGGTCAAAAGTGTTGAAAATGGCACTAACCATTCTTTCAAGTCCGTTAAAGACCGAAAGAATAATTATCAACGCCATTGTGCCAACTGCAACACCTGCAACTGAAACTGCCGATATTACATTAATTGCGTTTCGTGATTTTTTCGCGAACAGATACCTTTTTGCTATGTATAGGGAGAGTTTCACTATTCTTTTTTCGCGGCTGTAACCAACAATCCGGTACCGGTTTTATGATTCAAACAAAGGTCAAAAATGTTAAGAATTATCGAAACAGGAAAGAAAACCAGGTAATAAAAAGGCAGGATAATGAAAAAGGAATAAGAGATATTCAGCATTTTAATCGGATACTTCATTGATAATCGCCAGGAAATATTTCCGGGTTTCCCGTATGTATATTTAACATCAATGTTTTTAAATCCTGCACCTGAAAGTTTTTGTGTAATATCTTCAATACCGTATCCGTCGCGTACGTGCTCATCAATGAAAGATTCCTCCTTGTCATTATGAACATCTGATCCGCCTTTGTCTGATGGGGTTGAGATAATCAGAACGCCATCATTTTTAAGCGACCTGTAGAAGTTCTGAAAGACCAGAACATCTTCTTCAATATGCTCCATCACGTCAACAGAGAGTATTAAATTATAGTTGTTCCTGTCAGTGAGTCTGGTGATATCGCAGATCTCGAAATTTACCCTTTCAGATAATCCGGCTTTTGCAAAAAACCGGTTGCAATCCTCAATCTGTTCCTTGTTAATATCGACTGCTTTGATTTTCCAATCAGGGTTCATCCGGCTCATCCGCCACGTATACTGGCCAAACCCTGATCCTGCATCAAGAACCGATGCTTCCCCCGGAAACATGACAGCAATTTTCCTTAGAGTTTTTTTCACATGCCAGGTACGAAGCAGAAGAAGATCAAGAAGAGAATAAAATATTTTTCTCATAATGGGCGATCCCTCAAATAACCTGCCCAGTGATCTTTTTATAGGTTCATATTGCATACACGTCAGGCTTTGAGCAGCTTGTCAATTTTATCAATATAATCAAGGCTGTCATCGATATGATAAGCAATATCAGGTACAATCCTGAGTTGCGTCCTGACTTTCTGCCCAAGGTCAAATCTGATCTTGGAACCGTGTTCCTCAATGGCATGAAGTACATCCTCCTGATTTGTTGCGGGGAAAATGCTAAGATAAACTTTAGCAAACGAGAGGTCAGGGCTGACTCTTACCCTTGTTATTGATACAAGTTTCCCGTGAGCAAATTCATTCCCTCTTCTTAAAAAGATATCTGCCAGTTCTTTCTGAATTAGGCGCGATACTTTTTTCTGTCTAGTCGATTCCATGGTCAGTATTATTTGATCGGGCAAAGGTACTATTTTCCGGTGAAATGTTATTGATGGCCTCTCTCTAAATCCCTCCCCCGGGGGGGAGGGACTTAATTTTCACAGAATGTACATATTACCCCCTTCTCTCCTGGGAGAAGGGGGCAGGGGGGATGAGGCAAAAGCGCATGAAGTTAAAGTCAGGGCAAGTCTTTATCCCAGTTTCGAAAAAAGAATTAGATTTGCGATGAACTTTATTCAGGACAACAATGGACACAGTAGTTAGCGGTATCAGATCAACAGGAAACCTTCACCTTGGTAATTATTTTGGTGCAATAAAGAATTTCCTGAAAATGCAGACAGAGAATAACTGCTATTTTTTTATTGCTGATTACCATGCTCTGACTACTCATCCGAAACCTGGCGACCTTCATGGAAGTATTAAACAGATTCTGGCAGAATATCTTGCCTGTGGAATTGATCCTGAAATAGCAACGGTCTTTATACAGAGCGATGTCCCTGAAGTCTCAGAGTTGTATTTATTACTGAATATGAATGCCTATGTCGGGGAACTTGAAAGAACAGCTTCATTTAAAGAGCTTATCAGAAAACAACCCGATAATATAAATGCAGGACTTTTAACCTATCCGGTTCTGATGGCTGCCGATATCATAATTCATAAAGCCAATAAGGTCCCTGTCGGAAAAGATCAGGAACAACATCTTGAAATGACAAGAAGATTTGCCCGCAGGTTCAATATGATGTATGAAGTAAATTATTTCCCTGAACCGGATGCATATAACTTTGGTAAACAACTTGTTAAAATACCAGGACTTGATGGAACAGGTAAAATGGGGAAAAGCGAAGGCAACGGGATCTTTCTTGCAGATACTCCTCAGGAAATAAGAAAAAAAGTTATGAGGGCCGTTACTGATACCGGACCAACTGCACCGGGGCAGGAACTTTCAGAACCGGTAAAGAACCTGTTTACTATTATGAGTGTTGTTTCTGATAAAGATACTGTTAAATTTTTCACAGATAAACATGCTTCATGTGAAATCAGGTACGGTGATCTTAAAAAGCAGCTTGCAGAGGATATTATTAAATTTACTGATCCAATCAGGGAAAGAATAAATGAATATCTTTCAGATAATAAATATCTTGCAAAAGTCGTTTATGAAGGAGCCGAAAAGGCAAGAGCAAGTGCATCAAAGACTGTACGGGAAGTAAGAGAAATTATTGGCTACAAATCATTTTAAAAAATAGAAGCCAGGCTTTTGACCTGGCTGCCCTGAGTGATCAGGGATATTATTGAGATTGCCTGTGTAAATACATTAAATCAAATTGTGTGCCAAAGAGGCTTATCTCATTAGAAATAATTTCAGCTGAATATTGTCAATTCCGGCTTCATAAATCTGCATTATATATGTTCTTTTATTTGTTAAATTTGAAATGCATCTATTCTTAATGATCTGACCATGGGAAAACGGATCGCAATTGTTGCGGTGATTCTTCTTGTTTCTGGTCTTGCAGTACTGGGATATTTACTCAGACAGGGCAGAAAAAACTTACTTACTGACCCATATAAAGCAATCTCTGAAAGCGCCTGCATCGTCATCGAAACAGTTGATCTTCAGAGTTTTATGAATTCAATTACTTCCGGGAAAGGGTTATTTGGGGAGGTAGAAAAAATAAGTCAGTTAAGCACTTTTAACCGGCAACTGAAATTCATTGCAGATCAATTAAATAAATCAGCTTTTAAAGAGCTACTAAACAATGGTCCGGCATTAATTTCCTTTAATTCTGGAAAAGGAGGGAAGTTAGATCCCCTTCTATCAATGGCCCTTTCCGGGGAAATAAGGCTAAGGCATCTTAAGGAGGCACTAAAATCTTCCGGAGTCAGAAATCTTACAGAAAGTAAATTAATTGGAAATAGCATTCTCAAAATTCCTTATGTGTCAGATAATGAGAAAGATACTGTTTATGTAACTCTTATGTCAGGTTTGTTGTTGTGCACAAGTTCACAATCGCTTATAAGAGAGGCNATNGGNCATACAGGCAGTGGAAATGATATAAGAAATCTGCCAGGATTTTCAAAAGTATTGCAGGCTTCAGGGAAAAATGAAGATAAAGTATTTGTGGTTTTTGCTAATCTTTCCACTGTACTGAAAAATATAATGGGAATCACCGGTGAAGAGTTATCAAAGAAGATTACCAGACTGGCTGGCACTGCAGGAGCTGATATATATATAAATGAAGATGGACTTGTTCTGAGTGGTTATAGTGAAAGCACAGATTCATCAGAGTATCTGTACAGGTATAAAGTCACTACACCCAAAGCATTTCATACTTACAAAATATTACCTTCATCTACTGTACTTTTTGAGACACTTGGCCTTCCGCTGGCCGGCCGCCTCATAAAATCGGATGGTACCGTATTACAGGAGACTATTGAAATAGGAAATAAGCTTAAGGAGTATGAGGGCGCGGAAATTACAAGAGCATATATAAGCATAAAAGGCCAGTCTGTAGCCGAGAACACATTGATTATATATGAATTATCTAACAGAATCCAGGCTGAGCAACTCTTTCTTGAAAAACTCGGACCTGATCCTGAGACTTTCTATTTTCAACCCGACGAACAGACAAAGATTCCGGTTTACAAAACAACTTTTAAAGGATTAACAGGAGTTTTACAACCGGGTTTTGCCCCGGATTTTAATGACATTTATTTCACCTTTTATGATAATTACCTGATTGCTGGCAGCTCATTTATAACAATCTCAAGGCTGCTTTATGACAATATACTCAACAAGACACTTGCTAACGATCTGACTTATCGCGATTTTGAAGGCTCGCTGCCAAGCAGGTCAGAATACTTTTTTTATTGTGTCCCGTCTCGTATAACAGATTATCTCGATGGACTACTTAACAGCAATATTGTTACGGCTTTGAGAGCGAACAAAAATTCACTTGATAAAATTCAGGCTGCAGGTTACCAGTTCACTTCAAGCAATGGGATGATATATAATAGTCTATCTGTTCGGTTTAAAGAGGAGACCCGGGAGGAATCAACTACTGAGTGGGAGACCTTACTTGATACTGTTGCTGCAATTAAACCATTCTTTTTTACTAATCATATTACCGGTGCGAAGGAGATTTTCATTCAGGATGTAAGAAACAATACATACCTGATTAATGCTGCCGGAAGAGTACTATGGAAGGTCCCGCTTAACGAGAGGATCATAGGCTCTATTTATATGATTGATTATTTTAAAAACGGCAAATATCAGTTATTGTTTTCAGGGAAAAATTACATTCATCTTCTTGATCGGAATGGCAATTATGTTGAAAGATACCCTGTTAAACTCAGGTCGCCTGCAACAAACCCGCTTGCAATGTTTGACTATGACAATAACCTCAATTACAGGCTGTTTATCGCCGGTGAGGATAAGATGATCTATTCGTATGATAAAACCGGGAATGTAGTTAAAGGTTGGAAACCTTTCAGAACAACAGGTTTGGTAAATGGAGAAATAAACTATTTTAAAGTATCAGGGAAAGACTACCTGGTAGCAGCTGATGAAACATCAATCTATTTTCTTGACAGGGCCGGCAATCAAAGAATAGTTTTAAAGGAGCCTGTAACTAAAGCAACCCGGTCAGCAATACGATTAAACCCGGGATCAGAATCCTTTGTTGTATGCTCATCTCCTGATGGGACAATACAACAGATCTACTTCGATGGAAGTGTAAAAAAGTTCAGTCTGAAAAAGCTTTCCGGTGAACATTCATTCGATATTTTTGATGAAGATGGGGATGGTTTTGGTGAATATGTTTTTATAGATAAAGGTATATTGTATCTTTATGATCATAATAAGACGGAGATATTTACAAGAGAATTTGGTTCGACAGAGTTGGGAGGACCGATTAATTTTATTTTTTCAGGAACAGACAGAAAAATAGGTGTATTTGACGTTAGTAAGAAACTTATTTATCTGATTGATAAAAACGGAAAAACAATTAAAGGATTCCCTCTCAAAGGGGCATCTATGTTCTCGATAGGGAAGTTGTCGGACAAAAGTGGATGGCATCTTATTGTTGGAGGTACCGACAGGTTTCTGTATAACTACAAAATTGAAACGGAGTATAAATGAGGAATATTATGTTAAAAAGATCGGTCTGGTTTATTTCAGTAGTAATGGTTCTCTCAACTGCCGGTTGTATCAAAGAGACCTACGACATGAATAAGCTTTCAAAAAAAATTCAGCTTTCACCAACCNTGGCAATATCTGCAATAAAAGGCGATGTCTCATTTAGCGATATGGTGAAATCGAATGATACTGTTGTGTTCGACCAAGATAAACTTGTCAGTCTGGTATTTAAAAAAGACTCGATTATTAATCTTATTATGTCCGACTTCTATGATTTGAGCAATATGGTATCCCTAAGCCAGACCTATACAATGGGAGAATTATCAATTGCTAATTTTCAGGGCACTCTCGACTATACTCTTTATCAGATGAGTCAGTTTTTTCCAACAACACTCAGAAACCAGTTTGCAGCACTTGACGATGGCTCCCCTCATCCTTTTCCTGTGATTCCACCTGTAACTCTGGGTGAAGCATCTTTCCCATCAGCTTCTTTTACAAATTTTGAAAATGCAGTCTTTGCATCCGGATTCATGGATATTTCAATAACAAACACCATGAACGCCCCGTTGAAACCTATTACCCTGAGCTTATTTAATACAAGCGGACACACAACAATTGCTGCAGGCATTACAATACCAGATATTCCTTCAGGTCAGACCTCAACAGCATCAATAGATTTAACAGACAAGACTGTCACCAACTCAATAATAGCCGCAATAGATCTTGCCGGAAGTGATGGCAATGCTACACCGGGAATAATAAATATTAATACCACAGGTATTCAGGTAACTATAAGTGGAAGAGATCTGAAAATAAAATCTGGCAGGGTAATTCTGCCGGCTCAGACAGTAACATTGATTAATTCAAAAGACACGATGGATTTCAACCCGGGTGCCGGAATTGAAATTGACGAGATAAAGATTTCCACAGGGAATCTTTCTTATCATATGCAATCATCAACTTCGTTATCTGCTGCATTAACAATCACAATAACAAATGCAATCCGGAGTGGCATCCCTGTATCTGAAATCATCAATGTCGGCTCAAGTGCTCAATTCGACGGGAATATTTCTTTTAATAACACAATTCTTGATCTTGGAGTGGATCCCTTGATACCTTTTAACAGGATCCCGATTGTTTATGGGCTGGATGTAAGCTCAAATAATACCATTATCAATTTCAATTCAACCGATGTTGTGCAACTTGATGCAAAACTACTGAATCCAGAATTTGATTATGTTAAAGGATATTTTGGACAAAGAACCGAAACAATCAAACCAGACTCTTTGGATCTGAATATCCAGGATTTTTTAAATCATATAAGCGGTGATTTTCTTATCTCAAGTCCATCAATTAGACTTAATTATTCCAACTCTTTTTCAATTCCTCTGCAGATAGATCTGATTGCAACGGGGAAGAGGGATATCAGTACCGTTGATCTGGGACTTGCACCGGTTACTCTTGAATATCCTGTACCACCTGCCAATCGTGATCTGTCATTCTTCTTTACCATTGATAAAAGTAACTCAGCCTTGCCTGCTCTTATATCTATGCCTCCTGAAATGATCCGGTTCTCAGGATCTGCGGAAATGAATCCTGCCGGGAACAATGGCCTGAGGGATAATTATGTCTATAATAATAGCCGTATTCTGGGATCGGTTGAGATTGAGGTGCCTTTAGAACTAAGATTTAGTAATCTTCAGTTTGTTGACACACTTGATAATTTCTTAAAAGACAAAAACAATAGTTCTGATAATCCGGTTAAGCCGGAAAATTTTGAACTGCTCAATGTAGATATTTATGCGGATAACGGGTTCCCTTTGGGCGTATCTCTCAAAATGAGTCTTTATGATTCATTAACAAAAACAATTAAAAGTACCATCGATGCTACAGATATTCTTAAACCTGCACCTACAGACGCCAATGGTAAATCTACAGGTGTAACCGCATCTGCCACACGACTGGAATTTACAAAACAATTTTTCAACTCGATCAGCAGCTCTGATAAAATCATTTTCCAGTTCACCCTGAACACAACCGGGAGTGGTGCACAGGATGTTAAGATCTATTCTGACTACAGGATTGATTTCACTGCCGCATTGATTGTAAAGCCAGTTATTAAGATTAATTGACCCATTTTAAAACATAAATATGATAGGGAAAACAAAATATACTCTGATTCTTCTGCTGGCAATGTTATTTGTCACAGGATCAGCGCAGAACAGCCAGGTGCTGTACTTTATGAACCTGCCGCAGAACCATCTGATCAATCCTGCATTACGGCCATCAAACTCTGTATATATCGGATTGCCTGTCATTTCAGGTATTAATTTGAATATTAACAACAATTTTATCAATTTCTCGGATGTTTTTATGAAGGGACATTCTGTTGATCCTGATTCGGTCTATTCTTTTCTTCATCCCCATTTTAATGTTGATGATTTTCTTGCTAAAATAAAAGATAAGAATTCTCTTGAAGCTGAAGCTTCCGTTCAACTCTTCGGCCTTGGATTTTCAGCAGGGAAAGATCTCTATATATTTCTGGATATAAACGACAGGATAGACGGGAATTTTGTAATCCCAGGAGATTTTTTCAGACTTGCATTAAAAGGGAATGAATCATTTGTTGGTAAGACAATTGACTTCTCAGCTTTACGTGGTGATATGAAATATTACCGCGAATATGGTTTCGGCTTTTCGAAGAATTTCACGGGAAAATTGAGAATTGGAGTAAAAGCGAAATTATTATCAGGAATTGCTGCTGTTTCAGTTGATAACAGATCTTTGGGGATAACTGTTAACAGCGACTATTCACATACCATCAATGCCGATCTTGCAGTAAATATGAGTGA
>JGI20214J51088_10000922_pt1 | contig 20015 bp, 20 predicted proteins | sample WetSurMetagenome_FD_51088 | JGI IMG/M metagenome (IMG submission 51088) | reverse complement strand
AGAGGCTGTCCAGCCACTTGGTTGATATAAGGTGGCACTGAGTCTAGCCGACTGTCCGTTCATGGTTCGATACCTCACCATGAACGGAAAAACATACGGTCACCAAGTGTGTTCTCCGTTCGCCCTGAGGTTTACCCGCCTTCGGCGGCGCCAGAGGCGACCAGGGTATCGAAGGGGGAACGAGAATTAAATTCTGTTTTCTGCCAGCGATCGTCCCAGCTTTTCTCCGTCTTTGGTCACCCAGTCGACCAGGTCATGCACATAGTCGGCAAAAACCTTAGATATGTCTTGACACGCACACGCCCCCTCACCCTTGCCCTCTCCCCCGAGCGCGGGGGCAGAGGGGGAGACTAGGATGCGGCGCCGGTTGCTAAGGAGCGTCCCAGTTTCTCTCCGTCTTTGGTCACCCAGTCAACCAGGTCATGCACGTAGTCGGCATTGCCCGCAACGTGGATTCCGTCTCCCGGCTCGACCCCCGCATCGATGAGGAGATCTCTTTCAGGAATGAGACCTACAGAAAAGAGCAGAGTGTCACAAGCCATTTCGCTTTCCTTGCCTGTTGCGTTGTCCCGGTATCGGATTCCTTCCACTCTTTTCTCGCCCATGATTTTCAGGGTTTCGTGTCCAAGGTAAAGGGGAATGCCGAAGTCATCGAGACACTGGATCTTGTTTCGCACGAGGCCCGACAGATGGTCGAGGATTTCGAGCACCGCCAGGACCTTCGCGCCCTCCAGGGTCATCCGTCTTGCCATGATCAGGCCGATGTCACCCGAGCCGACGACCACCACGTTTTTTCCTGGAACGAGGCCATGGATGTTGACCATCTCTTGAGCGAGGCCGGCCGTGAAAATGCCGGCAGGCCGGGTCCCGGGGATCGTCAGCATCTCGCGGGTTCTTTCCCGGCATCCCGTGGCAAGGACGATATGATCCGCAGAAACCAGGAACTCTCCTTGAGGGCAAACAAAGGTCACTTGTTTCTGAGGTGAGATCTTGTGGACAAAGCTGCTGGTCTGTACCTCCACGCCAGCCTGCTGAAAGAGCTTGTTGTAACGGCTAGCATACTCCGTACCCGTCAACTCCTCCTTGAAATACCTCAGTCCGAATCCCACATGGATGCACTGGTTGAGAATGCCTCCCAGCCTCGGATGCCGCTCCAGAAGCAGGATCTTCTTGAGGCCGGCGCTGGAGGCACCCACGGCAACAGCCATCCCGGCAGGTCCGCCTCCAATGATCACGACATCGTAATGGTTATGGGTCAACATAAAGAACCCAACTGGAGTAATCGAGTGTTGGAGTATTGGAGTGATGGAAAGACCAACTGCGAAGAACCCAAGCGGCTAGTATCCCGCTTCTTCAATCTTCTATTCATCCAATACTCCATTACTCCACTACTCCAATACTCCCTTTTGTTATCTTCTAATCAACTCTGTTCCTTTGCCTCTCTTGGAGATGGCTTCATAGGGGAGTCGGAGTTCCTCGGCCATGATGGACATGATTTTCATGGTGCAGAAGGAACCGTGGCACCGTCCCATCTGGGTTCTGGTCCGGAACTTGATCCCGTCCAGAGTGCGGGCTCCGCGGCGAATGGCTTGCTTGACCTCTGCTTTGGTCACGAGCTCGCAACGGCAGACGATTTCGCCGAATTCCGGATCTTTCCTGATGAGGTCATTTCGTTCTTTGTTGCTCAGGAGCCGAAAGCGCGGAATCGCCGTTCTTTTGGCAACATAGCCTTTCCTGGGCACAAGGTCCGTTCTTTGGCCCAGCATCTTGGCCACCTCTTCAGCAATAGCAGGCGCTGCAGTGAGGCCCGGAGACTGGATCCCCACCAGATTGATGAACCCTTCCCGATCCTCCCGGATGTGAAAGTCGCCTTCTTTTGTAGTCGGCCTCACTCCGGCAAAGGAGGCGATGATCTGTTCCTCCCTGATGGCCGGCACAAGATTCCTCACGTTTGCCACGACAGCCAATTTGCCGGTCCGGCTCGTGGTGTGCTCTTCGCAATCCAGAACCGCTTCGGCAGTAGGCCCGATCATGGTGTTGCCGTCCACCGTGGGAATGACCAGAACGCCCTTAGTCTCTTTTTTGGGCAAGGGAAAGATCACTCTGCTGGTGAGCCACTTCGCATGCCGGTCAAGAAGGTACTCCTCTCCCTTCCACGGAAGAATGCGAGGGACTTCCGTGCCCGCCATCATGGCGATCTTGTCCGAGTAAAGCCCTGCTGCATTGACCACGTACCGCGAAGTGAAAAATCCCTTCTGGGTCTGCACTTGCCAGAGTCCGTCGCTGGGCTGTATAGCGGTGACTTCGTGCTCGCAACAAATACGGACGCCGTTGGTTGCAGCCTGCTCTGCCATGGCATAGACAGTCTCATAGGGGTTGAAGACGTCGGCAGTGGGGCCCAAGAGGGCGAACTGGATCTCTTTGGACAAATTGGGCTCATTCTCGTCAAGCCAGTTTCTGTTCACAATTTCGAGCCCCGGAATTCCGAGTTGCTCGCCTGTTTCTTTCATCCGCTTCAGGCCCTCGAGTTCGCCGGGAAAGGCGACAACCAGTTCCCCTACGGGAACGAGAGGGAAATCAAGGAGCTTTGCGAGCCGTTTGTAGAGGGTGTTTCCCCTCACGGCAAGGTGCGTCTTGAGGGCACTGGGATCACTCTGAAACCCTGTGTGAACAATACCGCTGTTAGCCTTGGTAACCCCAAAACTCAGCTCAGCCTCTTTTTCAAGAAGGACAATATCCAGCTGGTATTTAGCCAGTTCGTAGGCGAGGGATGCGCCCACAATGCCGCCGCCTATGATGAGGACGTCTGCTTTCAAATGCTTCCCTTAAATTAAAAACCCTGATAGCCACCCGTGACGTCGGGTACTCCATCTACCAGGGTTTTCTGCTATTTTAATTCCACCGGAGATAAACGAACCATAGCGCTTAATTGTAAGAGTAATTAAGCGCTTGCATGGATTTTGTCAAGCACTCTCTTTATCCGTGGAGTTCTGCTTGAATCATGGAAGAGAATGTGCTCTATTTTGATTCAAGGAGGTGCGGTCATGGGCAAATTCACGCTAGCCACCTTTAACGCGAACTCCATCCGGGCCAGATTATCGGCGGTCCTGGAGTGGACGAAGAAACAGGAACCGGATGTCCTGTGCCTCCAGGAGTGCAAAGTGCAGGAGAAAGATTTCCCCTTTGCGGCCTTTGAATCCCTGGGGTACACGGCGCTGTACCGGGGGCAGAAATCCTACAACGGAGTCGCCGTGATCACAAGACATTCGGCTGATGAAATCCGTACCGACCTTTACGAAGGGATGGAGGAAGAAGCCCGTTTCATCAGTGCGACGATCCGCCAGATTCCTGTGGTCAACGCGTATGTGCCGCAGGGGGTCGCCCCGGGAACAGAGAAGTTCGCGTACAAGCTTCGCTGGCTGAAAGATCTTCTGTCTCACCTCGGGCAGCATTACAGCCCCAAGGTCCCTTTGCTCGTGGCCGGGGATTTCAATGTCGCTCTGGAACCTAGGGACGTGTATGATCCTGAGGCACTTCGAGGGGAGGTGGGGTTTCATCCTGACGAGCAATCTATCCTGCGGGACTACCTCTCCTGGGGGCTCGTGGATATCCTCCGCAAGCACCGACCGGAAGCAGGTCTTTACACGTTCTGGGATTACCGTATTCCCAATGCCTTGAAGAGAAAGATGGGGTGGCGCATCGACTATATCTTTGCGACTCAGCCTCTTGCCCAAAGGTGCAAGAGCGTCTGGATCGACCTGGACGCGAGGACGGCGGAGAAGCCATCCGATCACACCTTTCTCGTGGCGGAATTTGAAATGTAAAAGAACTGGAGTAATGGAGCGCTGGAGTGTTGGAGTACTGGTAAAAACCGCTAAGAGAATCCCACAACACGGGCTGTCAGTCATCTTCTCCAGTACTCCAGTTCTCCATTACTCCATCACTCCAATCTTCAGATCGCATTCGACGGGCACAGATTGAAGACCGCGCAGCGCTCATGCTCCGGTTTCCTGGCCTTGCACACTTCCCTTCCATGATAAATCAGTATGTCTGAGAAGCGGCGCCATCTCTCCTTAGGGAGCACGCTCTCAACGTCTTTTTCGATCTTGTCGGGATCCTCATTGTTCGTCAGGCCGAGTCGCAGGGAGAGTCTTTTCACATGGGTGTCCACGACGACACCGGGAACGTCAAAGACAGCGCCAAGCACGCAGTTCGCGGTCTTTCTCCCAACCCCAGGAAGTTTCAATAGTTCGTCCATGGTGGAAGGCACTTTCCCCTTATAAAGGTCGACCAAGCCCTGGCTGCACCCTTTGATGGATTTGGCCTTGTTCCGGTAAAAGCCTGTAGGCCGGATATCCTGCTCGAGCTCTGTAATGGGCACCTTAATAAAATCCTCAGGCTTCTTGTACTTCTTGAACAAGGTTTTCGTGACTTCATTGACCTGCTTGTCCGTGCACTGAGCTGAGAGAATGGTTGCGATGAGCAGCTGAAAAGCACTCCGATAGGTCAGCGCTGTCTTTTCATACGTATAGAGAGGGTCAAGAATGTCAAAAATGAGATTCACCCTTTCTTGTTTCTGTCTCAAAGTTTCCATTGGAGTCCCTTTCATAAGAATGAGGAGTTGCTCTTGTGAGGAGTGTTGAAATTTGTGGAAGTATAGATAAGAAAAAAGGAATGGTCAAGGAGACCCAACTGCCAAAGTGGAATCAGGTTAAAGGTTGACATTCGTTGGCCGATTTGATACTCTTTACAAGCAGTTATCTTGTGTTGACGAGAAACAAAGTTAGACCATGACCAGGTGGGCGCAGGGAATGCGCCCTTTGGATCTTGAGTTTCTTCCGGCAAGGAGGACACGAGGAATCCTGACCCACATTTTGATCGACAAGAAATACGAGGGTTTCACGCTCATTGAGGTCATGATCGTCGTCGCCATTATCGCGATTCTGGCTGCGATCGCCATTCCCCAGTTGAGCGTCTATCGAACCAAGTCATACAATACATCTGCTGTTTCAGACCTCAAGAACGCTGCCATTGCTCAGGAGGCTTATTACGTAGACAACCGGCAGTACACGAACGATATCGGCAGGTTGACCACAACCCCCTACAATCTTTCCATCAGCCAGGGCGTCAGCGTGGGCGTATCCTCGGCAAACAATGAAGCCTACCTCATGACCGCATACCATTCTGTAGGGAACGCCACCTACACCCTTTCAGGGCCGGGCGGAGCCATAACGAATTGAGTTTGCCCGCGAATGGGTCCCCACACGACAAATCTTTGAGCTAACGCATCCGGGACTTGCCATTTCAAACAAAGCGTAGTATACTATTTCTCAATTTGACTCAATTTCTTTTTTCTGATGTGCTGAGCCAAATCTTCAGTCCAGAGAGTGGTTGTCGCGGAATGGGGAAAAAAACAAACCAAGCGGATGTGGCCCATGAAAATTCGAAGACCCTCGCTGAGCTAAACGCGGAACTCCGGAGAGAGATCGAGGAAGGCATGCTCAGGGAGAAAGCGCTGAGGGACAGCGAGGAGCGGTACAGGACCATCTTCCAAACAATCCAGGAAGGCTACTTCGAGACAGACCTTCGCGGTAGACTCACTTTTTTCAATGAGGCCGTTTGCAGGAGATTAGGTTATTCCCGGGAAGAACTCCTTGGGATGGACTTTCGGAAATACGCGACCCCGGCCAGTGCGGAGAAGATGGTCCGGGTCTTCAGCGAAATCCTCATGAACGGGAAACCTCCCAAGGTTACGGATTATGATTTGGTTGCGGCGGACGGTTCCCTAAAGACCCTGGAGTTCTCAACCTCGCTCATACGGGACGGTAAAGGAGAGCCCGTCGGTTTTCGGGGGGTAGCCCGGGACGTGACGGAGCGCAGGCAAGCTGAAGAAGCCTTGAAGGCTTCAGAAAAGATGTACATGGACCTGGTGGAAAACTCCCCTGACATCCTTTACTCCTTGGACCCTGAGGGTCGTTTCACCTTTGTGGGAGGGGCTCTTCGAAGCCTGCTCGGGTATTCCCCGCAGGAGTTGCTGGGAAAGCACTTCCAATGCATCATGAAGCCGGAAGAGGTGAATCGGACAGAGGGCCGATTCAACGAGCGCCGCACCGGAAAACGGGCTACCAGACGGTTCGAGATTTGTCTTGTCCCCAAGACAAGGGATCAGGAGAGAAAGGAGCCTGTTTTTGAAGTCTGTGCGTTCGGCGTTTACGATGAAGCGCAGTCGAACCAGGACAAAAGATTTCTGGGCACCTATGGGGTTGCCAGAGATATTTCCGACAGCCGAAGGGCGGAGGAGCAACTGGGAAAAACGTGTCGAGAATTGCAGGAAACGCGGGATATGCTTCTGCAGTCGGAAAAGCTTGCAGCCGTCGGGCGGCTGATGGCTGGAGTTTCTCACGAGATCCTCAACCCCCTGAATATCATCTCCATGAGACTTCAGTTGTTGAAGTCGAGCGAGGGGNTCAATGAAAAGGATGGGGCCGCTCTGGTCGTTTGCGAAAATCAGGTGAAACGGATTGTCAAAATCCTCGGCAGCCTGAGTCAGTTTTCAAGGGTGCCCAAGGAAGAGTCAACTCTCACTGATCTGAATGAGTTGGTCCGTCACGTGCTGACCGTGTTCGCGCCTCAGTTCAAGGAAGAGAACATCCGTGTTCAGGAGANATATGATCCGGCATTGTCTCCCATGTTTTTCGCGAAGAGTCGGATGGAACAGGTTTTCTCCAACATCATTTCCAACGCTCTTGAAGCGGTTTCAGCAAGCGAGAAAAAGATGATAACAGTGACCACGACGAGGCCCTCTTCAGGGAATCACGTGCAAGTCATCGTCTCTGATACAGGACCAGGGATTGATATCCAGAATATGGATAGAATATTTGATCCCTTTTTTACTACGAAGAAGCGAAACGAAGGAACCGGACTGGGTCTCTTCCTGTCCTATGGAATTGTCAAGGACCATGGGGGCCGAATCTGGGCCGAGAATAACGACGGAGGGGGTGCCTCTTTTTTTGTTCATTTGCCCGTGGTGGCGCAAAAGGACAGCAAACCTTCGGCCGATGCGCTTCATCCGAAAGGCAAAGAGACCTCTCCTCAGAAGACGATAGAAACATGACGACTCTTTACATCATCGATGGGCATGACAAGAGACAGGCTCTTGAATTCGAGGACGACTCCCTCCTGGTGGGTCGGTCTGCGGACTGCGGCCTTCAGGTCAAGGATCATTTTGTTTCACGCAAACATTTAAAGATCACAAAAAAGGGGGAAAGAATCTTCATCAAAGACTTGAACAGCCGTAACGGGACCTTCGTGAATGGAGAACCGATCCGCCCGGGCCTGGAAATCGAGCTCCCGGAAGGAGTTCCTGTGGTGGTAGGGATGACGGTCCTCTGTTTCGGAGAGGGGTGCGCTGAGGAAATCCAGGATTTTCTCGGATCCATTGATGTTGCGAGCCTCGAGCCGGAGGAAGCAGAGGGGCTGGCTGAGGACCGTCCGATGACGGCTCAAAGAAATATGGAGCTCATGATCAGGGTGTCTGAACTCTTGACCCGGTCAACGAATCTTCATGAGACCCTGAAGGAAATTCTGAACTGCGTTTTTGAGCTTCTGCTCAGGATTGACAGGGCTGCGATTATTCTCCTCGATCCTGATAAGGGAAAAATCAAGGAAGTGATCTATCGGATGAGAGAAGGAGTGGACGATCAGCGCTTCAGTACAGAGGTCCTGGAGCACGTGATGCAGCTCAAAGAAGGCTTTATGATTTCAGATGCCGATACCGAGGAGGGGCAGGACGTACCCGACACGCTCAAACTCCTCAACATCAAGTCGGTCATGTGTGTTCCTCTGATGAACCGCTCGAAGCTGGTGGGTGCCCTTTATGTAGACTCTATTACGAAACCTTATGGATTCCGAGGAGAGGATCTGCATCTTTTGACCGCGGTGGGCAGTCCCGTGGCCATGGCCATCGAGAACGCGCTGCTTTATTCCGGGCCAAGTGAGGCCGGAAAGAAGTGACGGTATTTCACAATGAAGGATAAGCACTGGCTCGGAGTGATCGGGGTGATTATCTGCGCTTTGGCTTGGACGGCGGTCAGCGCGGACCACTTTCCCTTGGTCTACAAAATCATCACACCCGAGTTCCATGATGCGAAAATAGCCTGTGACCTGCTGCGGCAGAAAAATGCCACCCTGAGAAAAGGGGATCGAGGTTTCCCTGAGATCTCTGATACGCTAAAAATGCTCATGGGGAGAGATCCTGGGCTGGAGATAACCCAGATCAGAACGATCGAATCAGGATTCGATGGGTCTGTCCAGCCGGCAGGGAGCCGATGGGTCACTCATCTGAGCCTTGAAGTGTCCTTTCTCAATTTTCCAAAGGAAATCTGGCAACTAGGGGGACTGGAAGAGGCGATCAAAAGGCGATACCTGACCTTCAATCTATTTCTATGGGGAAGCATCGTGTTCGCAACGGGACTGACTCTCAGCCTGATCGCTGTTTTCATGAAGGAGTGATTTTGTAAAAGACATTGACGTTCTGTCTATTTTTGTTATAAAATAGCCACAATTAGTTAATTTATACGAGATCTCGTTTGGCCTTCCTGACTGAGGAGAGCGGGAGATGCCGAAAATCTATATCATGAACGGACCTGACAAGGGTCGATCCTTTGAAGTGGATGAAGAGGAGATTTTTGTCGGACGGGCGCCTGATAATGAGATTAACGTCAAGGACAAATCTGTTTCCCGGAAGCATTTGAAAATTGTCAAGCGAGGCGAGAAATACTACGTCACGGACTTGGGTAGCAAGAACGGGACCTTTATCGATGGTATGCGCGTCACCGGTGGAAAGGAATATGAGGTGAGAGAAGGAATGCCTATTGCAGCAGGCAAAACGTTCTTGTCCGTGGGAAAGGCCTATCCTGACGATGTGCTGGCAGTCCTTGATTCCATAGATCTTTTTAAAGAGCTCGATGAAGAGGGAAGGAGCGAGGTAAAGGACAGGCCCATGACTGCCAAAAAGAACATGGACCTCATCTACAAGGTCTCCAATGTGCTGATGCAGTCGCTCAATATGAAAGAGGTCATGGAAAGGATTCTTCATTACATTCTCGAGCTTCTCAAGCGGATTGATCGGGGGGTGATCATCCTGATTGATCAGGAGACCGGGCAGCCTTCCGAGGTGATCTCCATCATTAAATCGAACAAGGAGGACTGCAAGGCCGCTTACAGCCGAACCATCGTGGACCGGGTGATCAAGGAACGGACGCCTGTTTCCATGCTCGATACCCTGGAAGAGAAAGAAATCAACCTGTCCGAAAGCATCAGGGTCAGTGGAATTCGATCGATCATGTGTGTGCCTTTGATCAGCAGATCCCAGGTCATGGGAGTTATTTACGTGGATTCCGTCAACAAGCCTCACGGCTTCCGCAAGGAGGATCTGGACCTCCTTACGGCCTTGAGCAGCCCCGCTGCAGTAGCCATCGAGAACTCCATGCTCTACTCAAAATACCGGGAGGGGATGAGCTAGAGAATCCGCAGTGGCTTGATTCCAAGAGACGGCTGCCCATGAGCCGTCTTTTTTTGTTTGGACGGCGAACAGGCTGTGGTAAGAACAGGGCATTGAACATTTAACATTGATGAACTCGTAAAAGGTCCCGTTCGCCCTTCTATACATCAGGGCGAACGTATTTGAGCCTCTGCAAGTACGTGAATTCCCGTTCATGGTGATGTATAGAACCATGAACGGGTAGCGGGTTTGCGACTTATTACGAACGCATCAACATTGAGCATTGAAAATCGAAAAGACCCGATGACCGCTGGTAAATGATCAATGCTCAATGTCCAATGACGATGATCATGATTGGGGTTGCAGGCAAAGGCCTGCATTAGGAGAGACTAGATGATGGAAGTGAAGGTAACTGATAGGATTTTCCAGGAGTTTCCTCTGTTTCGGAGGGGAATCGTGGTGGCAGCGGGAATTCAAAATCAAGGGGTCTCGAAGGAACTCGAGACCCTTCTCAATGAGGCAGTGGAATCTGCCGGCCGCCAACCCATCGATGTCAAAGCCGATCCTAGAATTGCGGTCTGGAGCGAAGCGCACAGGCGCTTCGGATCTAACCCCAACAAATTTCCTCCGGCTCATTTCTCTCTGATCAAGCGAGTCCAAAAACCNGGAATCCACCTTCCCTTTATTAACAAGGTGGTCGCCATTATGAACTGCAATTCCATTTCCGGTGTGATCCCCGTGGGAGGAGATGATCTGGACCACGCCGGGACGTGCCTTGAGCTCCGCTNCGCTTCAGGCCAGGAGACGTTTATCCCTCTGGACGCGCCCCAGACGTCAGAACATCCGACACCGGGCGAGGTCGTCTACGTGGTGGCGGATTCAGGAAAGGTCATGTGCCGCAGATGGAATTGGCGAAACGGCTATGAAACCCGCATCACCGAACAGACGCGGGCCATGGTCATGAACATTGACGGGTTGGGTGAGGAGAGTGAATCCAGAGCCGCAAGGACAAGGGACCAGGTGGCCGCGATGCTGGAGAAGTACTGCGGCGCTCGAACGGCTACCTCCATGCTCTCTCCATCTCAGCCGACCTTTCGTTTCGAAGTGTGATCGCTTCAACCTACGATAGTCTCTGGATGAAGGAGGTCTAGGAGAACAATGTCGGAGAAATTGAGAAACCGATTGATGATGTGTTTCGCCATGGGATTCTTTGCGTCTGTCGTCACCTTGATGAACCAAGCACCGGCACAGGCGAAGCCTTTCCGCATGGGTGTGCTCCCTGACAAGGGAGCGAAGTTCGGGTGCGGAACATGCCACGTGAATCCAGCCGGCGGAGGGCCAAGGAACTCCTTTGGCCAGGATTATGAGAAGGTGGGAATAAAAGCAGGAGACAAGTACACCCAAGATCTGGGTACCATGGATTCCGACAAAGACGGCGCCACCAACGATCAGGAGTTCAAAGCCGGCACGCACCCAGGCGATCCTGCCTCAAAGCCCGCCAGCTGAAAATCTCTTTCTGAGAGAGGGTCGCGAAGCCATGAAGAAGCCATTCCTCTTCGCAGCGGTGATCATTTGCTTGGCTCTGCCTGGGTTCACGTGGACCAAGTCCCTGACGCCGGGTTTGCCCTGGAGTGTCTACCTGTATGAGGGTGGGCGCTTACTGGCTCTCTTCGCCTTTGTGCTCATGTTTTTCCAATTCGTCCTGAGTTCAAGAATCCCCTGGGTGGAGAGAGGACTGGGGCCTGCTGCTCTCTTCAAAATTCACAGAAGGTGGGGCTTGATCGCTTTCGTTTTTATTCTGTGTCACCCTACACTCCTTCTTGTTTCTGAGCGGCTCCAGGGATATGCGTCGGCCCTGTCCCCGATCAAGGGCGTCGGCGTGCTGACGCTGGTGGTCCTCTGTGTGGCGGTGCTTGCCGCTTTGCTTTCACGGAGGCTTCACCTGAAATTGAAAACCTGGAAGAGGATTCACAAAGCAGCCTACGTGGTATTCCCTCTCGGGTGGGTCCACAGCCTCATCATCGGAACGACAATCCAAAAAGGGCTTGCCAGGGGATTGTGGTTTGTGCTGGCAGCCGGTTATCTCGCTATTCTGGCGTATAAACTAGTGAAGGGATCTCAGAAAAGACAACCGGCCTGAGCCACCAAAGCCCCAGTAAACAGTAGGCAAGTAGGTAGTAGGCAGGAAGGAATAAAGGACGCAAGCAACCTGCCGGCCAATGAGACTGCTTACTGTTTACTGCTTACTTGTTCTTCCCTTGCGTTCCTTTCAGGGAGCAGGGCTACGAGTCCGACGCTCAGCAAAGGAATGATGGCCAATACGGCGAGCACAGGGCGTATGGAGAAGATGTCGGCCAGCTTTCCAGCTATGGGTGTCATCATTCCACCGGTTCCCCACGCTAATCCCATCATGAGGCTCGACACCATGGACTTGCCCTTCGGCGCAATTTCCTGAGCCATGGTCACACCCAGGGGCAGGGAAGCCATGACGAAAAACCCCGCGAGAAAAGCGGTCACATAAGCCCAGTCTCCCGGAAGAAGCAGAAGAAGGTAGAGGCTGGGCGTTGCCAGGCCGTGACTCAAGAAAAAGACAGGCTTGAATCCGAAACGGTCTGAGAAGTGCCCTGCCGCCACGCCGCTTATCGCCCCAGCAACAGTGAAGAGGGAAACGATGGTTCCCACGGAGAGCAAGGAGAAGCCCTCGCGGCTGTAGTAGATAGGAAGAAATGTCATGAAGACCTGCCCCACAAAGGACCGAAGGACCATGACGGACCAGATGACGAAGATGGGCTTCCACACCGGTCCAAAAGCTTCTTTGATAGAACCCATGAAACCCAGATTTGCCAGGCCTTCCGTGGTGGGGAGGGGAACGATCTTGTAGAGAACACCCATCAGAACAAGGCCGAGCACCATGGTCAGCGGAGTGGACTCCAGTCCCCAGGAGGAGACGAAAAAGGCGATGAAGATCGGACCCAACCCGAAGGAGAGGGTTCCTCCCAGGTTGAAAAGAGCCATGGAAAGGCCAAAATGAGACCCCGAGTATTGGGAAACCATTCCCGCAGCCGTGGGATGGAACATAGAGACCCCGATGGATCCCATGGAAACAATGAGGAGCAACACAACATAAGAAGGAGCCATACCGATGAGGGGCATGAAGACCGTGGCCAAGAGCGGGCCGCCCAGAATGAAAAACCGGGTGTGATAATGGTCCGCAACATAGCCGGCCGAGGGTTGAACCACAAAGGCCAGGAAGCGGTTGAAGCCCGCGAGAAGACCGACCTGGGTCAGCGTGAGCCCCAGTTTGTCCACAAAAAGCGGAAGCAGGGGCGTTAGGAAAGCAGCGTAGAAATCCCCGGTAAAGTGGACTAGAGACAAGGCGAAAATGACTCTTGAATTTGTTTTCACGGTCATGGCGCAACGTTTCGCAGAACACCGTGCACTTAGATCCCTCGGCGCTTGAAGTCAAGGACATAATGCAGGCACAGTAACTCTTTAGCTGTTTGAAATGGATGGCTGAGGCCACGGGGGTCCCTCTCAAAACAGAACAACGAAGAAGCCACACCGCCGTGGCTGGCTTTGGGCCATGGGTGAGGCGGGCGGAGGGCTATCGGGAAACTCGCCAGATAAAACCCTCAGGGCAGGTGCCGGTGATCCTTCGCCGCCCGCCTTCGCTGCCCCTTGTCTGCGAGGGTTTTCCCGATCCCTCTTCGTTTTCTGTTTTGAGAGGGACCCCCATGGCCTTTTCCTGGGACAATTTCAAACAGCTAAAATGTTACCGGACACAGAGTTACAAAGGCACACAGGCACAAAGGGACAAAGGGGAAAGCAAAACGGTTTTTCTGCTTTGTGCCTTTGCCACTTTGTCCCTCNAGCTGGCGGGTTCGGCCCAATGCATTTCGCTCCAGGCCGCCGGTCTGCTTTCGGGCTCCTGGTATCACAATTAAAAATTGACAGGGAAAAGAGGTTTTTACTATATTTCCTACTGATCTCAAGGATTTCTTGACGGGAGCCTTATCGATTATGAAGATCATTATCGGGTCAGATCACGCCGGCTATGACCTCAAAGAGGTCTGCAAGGCTCACCTGCTGAAGTCTGGCGAGGACCAGATAAAGGACGCGGGTGTTTTCAGTCGCGACTCCTCAGACTACCCCCGAATCGCGAAGGAGGTGGCAGGAGCGATCAGCCGCGGGGAATATGACCGCGGTGTGCTGATTTGCGGCACAGGAATCGGGATGTCCATCACGGCGAACCGGTTCAAGCGTGTGAGGGCTGCGGTGTGTCAGGATGTCTATTCCGCCAAGATGACCAGGCTTCACAATGACGCAAACATTCTGGCCATGGGCGGCAGAATCGTGGGCCCGGGCCTTGCCGTGGAGATCCTGGACGTGTTTATGAAAACTGAATTCGAGGGCGGCCGGCACCAGAAGAGGCTGGATCTTATCGATGGCTGAAGAAGGGGTTGTGCAGGAACTGAGCCTGAAGCGCACGGATCCGGAAGTGGCAAGAGCCATTGAGGCGGAGATCGAACGGGAGAAGAACACGCTCGTGCTGATTGCCTCCGAGAACTATGCCTCCCGGGCGGTGATGGAAGCCGCGGCCAGTGTGATGACCAACAAATACGCCGAAGGGTATCCCCAGAAAAGATACTACGGCGGCTGTGATTACGTGGATGTTGCGGAGCGGCTCGCCATCGAAAGAGCCAGAAAGTTATTCAGATCCGAGTACGCGAATGTTCAGCCCCATTCCGGTTCCCAGGCCAACATGGCCGTGTATTTCTCTTTTCTCAAGCCCGGAGACACGATCCTGGGCATGGATCTCTCTCATGGGGGCCACCTGACCCACGGCAGCCCTGCGAACTTCTCCGGTCACTTTTTCAGAGTCGTTTCTTACGGGCTCCACGAAAAAAGCCGGCTTATCGACTATGACCAGGTGGAAGACCTGGCCAAGAAGCATAAGCCGAAAATGATCGTTGCCGGAGCGAGCGCCTACCCGCGCGTGATCGACTTTCACCGGTTCCGTGAAATTGCGAGCAGGGTCGGGGCTTACTTCATGGCGGACATTGCGCACATCGCAGGGTTGGTGGTCACCGATCTGCATCCTTCCCCCGTGAACCAGGCGGACTTCATCACTTCGACGACACACAAAACGCTGCGAGGCCCCAGAGGAGGGCTGATCCTTTCCGAGGAAAAACACGGTCCGTCTCTGGACAAAGGATTGTTCCCGGGAATCCAGGGCGGTCCGCTCATGCACATCATCGCCGCCAAGGCGGTTTGCTTTGGAGAGGCTCTCCGGCCGGAATTCAGGCGCTATCAGCAGCAAGTGGTGCGGAACGCCAGGACGCTCGCTGAGGAGCTGGCAGGGGCCGGGTTCACCCTCATCTCCGGTGGCACGGACAATCATTTGCTTCTCATCGATCTGAGCCCAAGAGGGTTGAGCGGACTGGAGGCTGAAAGAGCGTTGGGTGCGGCGGGTCTGATCGTGAACAAAAATGTCGTTCCCTCGGACCAGAGAGGCCCTCGGGTGACGAGCGGGCTGAGAATGGGGACCCCTGCGGTGACGACCAGAGGGATGAAAGAGGAGGAGATGAGAATCATCGCCCTGTGGATCCGGCGGGTGCTTGAGCACCTTGAGCAGGAGGCGGTCCACCGGGAGGTTCGACTGCAAGTGGCCGAGCTGTGTCGGAGGTTCCCCATCTATCAATATCTGGATAAGAAAGAGGGATAACAGGCGTGAATAGACCTTCTTGGGCAGAATACTTTATGGACATTACCCGGCTGGTGTCCAAGAGATCGACGTGCATGAGGCGCAGCGTGGGAGCCGTCCTCGTGAAAGACAAGAGGATCCTTGCCACAGGATACAACGGCGCGCCGGCAGGACTGAAACACTGCGAAGAGGTGGGTTGTCTGAGAGCGGAATCGGCTGTCCCCTCGGGCATGCGCCATGAACTGTGCCGGGGACTTCATGCGGAACAGAACGTGATCATCCAAGCGGCCTATCACGGCATCACGATTCAGGGGGCAACGCTCTATTGTACCAACAAGCCGTGCGTGATATGCTCCAAAATGATCATCAACGCCGGGATCAAAAAGGTCTATTATGAAGAGGGTTACGATGATCCTCTTTCCGATCAAATGCTCGCGGAAGCCGGCATAGAAACAGTGAGGTTGAGCCTATGAGATGTCCCTACTGCAACAAGCTGGACAACAAGGTGATTGATTCCCGGTTAAGCAAGGACGGCCGCACCATCCGCCGTCGCAGGGAATGCATCGAGTGCGACAGAAGGTTCACCACCTATGAGAAACTGGAAGAAGTGCTTCCCATGGTGGTCAAGAAAGATGGGAGGCGAGAGCCCTTCAGCAGGGACAAGATCATCGGTGGGATAAAGAAAGCCTGCCAGAAAAGGCCGGTGAGCATCACGAAGATTGAGGAGTTCGTGGATTCTGTGGAACTCTATTTCCAGGAACTCGGCAAGAAAGAGATCGACAGCAAGGAAATAGGGGAAAGGGTCATCAATCGTCTCAAGGAGTGGGATGAAGTGGCCTACGTGCGCTTCGCCTCGGTGTACAGGCAGTTCAGGGACATCAACGAGTTCATGTCCGAGCTGGAAGGAATCCTCAAGGCGCGAAAGGAGAAGGAGGGACCGAAGAAAACCGTTCCGGCGGCTTGAAGGCGGGCAATCGTTGAGCCCGGGCCGGGGGGTGTGGTCTCTTTAGAGCCGCAACCATTACTTCGCGGCTATAAAGCGGCGCCGAAAAGTCAGTAGGTTACGGTAAGAGCCCTTTGGTACAGATCCTCCGATTGGCTTGATGGTCTGCGCCGCATTCGGGGAAGGTTCGAAGGCAAGAGGGCGGTTGGCGGGATGAGTCCATTTCCGGTTGCGAGCTCGCCAGAGACCACACCCCCCAGTCCGGGCTCAAACAGGCCTTGACTACATCCGTGTGGGTGTCAGGAGGAGGTTGACCGGTCAGACGTTGAAAGACAGCCACGAGAAGTTCATGAGAGCGGCCCTGGGTTTCGCCCGGAAGGGCGTGGGAAAGACTTCGCCGAACCCTGCTGTAGGGGCAGTGATTGTCAGAAAGGGTCAAGTCGTTGCAGCGGGTTTTCACCGCAGGGCAGGAGCGCCCCATGCCGAGGTGGTAGCCCTGAACCGACTCGGGGGCAAAGCCAAGCCGGGGGACACCCTCTACGTGACCCTGGAGCCGTGCAACCACTTCGGAAGGACACCTCCCTGCACCCAAGCCATTCTCGAAAAGGGTGTTCGAAAAGTCGTGGTGGGCATGAAGGATCCGAACCCCCAGGTAACGGGCGGAGGGTGCGAGGTTCTCTCGGCTCGGGGAGTGGAGGTCGTGACCGGAATTCTGGAGGAGGAATGCCGGCGCCTCAACGAGTGGTTCGTGACCTATGTCACTAAGGGGCGTCCCTTTGTGATCGCCAAAACCGCCATGACCCTGGACGGCTGGACAGCGACCTCGAAGGGACACTCGAAGTGGGTCACGAACGAGCGGTCCAGAGAATGGGTTCACCGGCTCAGGAATCAAGTGGACGGCATCCTGGTGGGAGTTGGAACCGTGATGGCCGATGATCCACTCCTGACCACGCGTCTCGGAAAGGGAAGAGGGCGAGATCCGGTTCGCATCATCGTGGACACGAACCTGCGCATTCCTGTGAACGCCCGAGTACTTGGTCATGCCAAAGGCTCCGAGACCCTCATTGCCGTGAGTGAAGACATCGCGGGTCGGCGGCTCAAAAGATTCGAGAGAAAAGAGGTCTCCTTGCTCATGTGCCCGGAGAAAGAGGGGAGAATTGACCTGAGGGCGTTGATGGATATGTTAGGCAAGAGGTCCATCACGTCCGTTCTTCTCGAAGGTGGAGCAACACTCATGGGGGCCATGATCCGGGAAAAGCTTGTGGACAAGTTTTGTATTTTCAAGGCTCCCAAGATTCTCGGCGCAAGCGACGGCAGGCCCATGGCGCTGGGGAAGGGACCGAGCCGGATGGACCAAAGCATTCTGTTGAAGGATGTCCAGGTCAGACGGTTCGCAGGGGATCTTCTCATTGAGGGATATCCCGAATACCCATAGGTTTGCGCTCTGCAATGGAACTCAAAGAGAGAATGTCGAATATCGAATAATGAACCGCAGAATGATGAAGTATTTACTTCGTCATTCGATATTCATTGTTCGACATTCTGCGGTTTGATTTATTAAATCGCGTTTGAAGCCACGGATTGTTGATACACTAAGTTAGAGTACTGGAACCGAAATAGAGTCGTGCATGTTTACAGGGCTGGTAGAGGGAATCGGCAAAGTCAGAGAGCTCAGTCGCTTTGGAGAGGATCTGAGCATCACGATTTCGCCTCTTTTCGACATGCCCGACGTCCGCACAGGAGACAGCGTATCCGTGGATGGGGTGTGCCTGACGGTCACCCGCGTGAATCAGGGCTCGTTTCGCCTGGATGTTTCTGTAGAGACTCTTTCAAGGAGTACTCTCACCGGAATCAAGGTCGGGGATGATGTGAATCTCGAAAGAGCCCTTCGCCTCGGCGATCGTCTTGGAGGACACTTGGTCTCCGGTCATGTGGACGGGGTCGGAAGGATTCTCAAGAAAGAGCAGAGGCAGCGCTCCTGGGTCCTTCGGTTCGGGGTTGAAGAGAGCCTCTTGCGGTATGTGATCGAAAAAGGATCTGTGGCCGTGGATGGAATCAGCCTCACCGTCAACCGGTGCGACGATCAGGGCTTCGATGTTAACGTCATTCCCCTGACAGGAAAAGAAACGGGGATCCTTAAGAAAAAAGTGGGAGATCCGGTCAACATAGAAACGGATCTCATTGGCAAATACGTGGAGAAGCTCTTCCTTAAGAGCAAGGAACTTCACCCGCAGAAGGCTTCTCTCATAGANGAAAAACTGCTCAAGGAACATGGTTTTGGGGTTTAACTAAGATGCCACTCGCGAAGATTCCAGAGGCCCTGGAGGATCTGAAACAGGGCAAGATGATTATCCTGGTCGATGATGAAAACCGGGAAAACGAGGGTGATCTCACCATGGCCGCGGAAAAGGCCACTCCCGAGGCGATTAATTTCATGGCCAAGTACGGCCGTGGACTGATCTGCCTTTCCCTTCATCCGGAAATTGTGGATCGATTGAAACTGCCCTTGATGGCTCTCGACAATCGCTCCGCTTTCAAAACCGCCTTCACGGTGTCCATCGAGGCGCGGGAGGGGGTGACCACGGGAATCTCTGCAGCGGACCGGGCGCATACCATCCTCACTGCGGTCGCGGATGAGGCGAAACCGGAGGATCTGGTTCAGCCGGGTCACGTGTTTCCCATTCGAGCCCGGCGCGGGGGCGTCCTGTTCAGGACCGGACAGACCGAAGGCTCGGTGGACCTGGCAAAGCTGGCCAGGCTCAAGCCCGCCGGTGTCATCTGCGAGGTGATGAATGATGACGGCACCATGGCCCGCATGCCGGATCTGGAGAAATTTTCCCAGAAACACGGCCTCAAGATCGTTTCCATTGCGGACATCATCGCCTATCGGATGAGGACCGAGTCCTTCGTGCACAGAGTCGCGGAAACGACTCTGCCGACGGCCTATGGGGATTTCAAAGCCATTGCTTTCTTGAATGACATTGACCAGTACGAGCACTTGGCACTGGTCAAAGGCGAAATCAATCCTGACAAAGAGATCCTGGTCAGGGTTCACTCCCAGTGCCTCACAGGGGATGTGTTCGGCTCCTTTCGCTGTGACTGCGGGCCCCAGCTCCAGAGAGCCTTGGAAATGGTGGAGNAGGAAGGCTTGGGGGTGATCCTTTACATGCAGCAGGAAGGCCGCGGCATCGGGCTGGCCAACAAAATCAAGGCCTATGCGCTGCAGGAGAAAGGACGGGACACGGTTGAGGCCAACAAGGAGCTGGGGTTTGACGCGGACATGAGGGACTACGGAGTGGGAGCGCAGATTCTGGCCGCCCTGGGCATAAAGAAAATGAGGCTCATGACCAACAATCCCAAGAAGATTGTGGGTCTTGAAGGATACGGACTTCAGGTCGTGGGAAGGGTCCCGGTGGAAACCGAACCGAGGCCTGAAAACCTGAGGTACCTGGTCACCAAGTGTCAGAAGCTGGGTCACCTTTTGAACTTGAAGGGGAGGGATTCCCGCGAACCGAGCTAGCAGGTTGCTGAAAAACGCTCATCTACCATTCGACAGGCTCATGGCCCTGAGCAAGGTCGAAGGGCGGCGTTGCCCTCATCCCTCGTCACTGCGACGTACTGGACTGTACGTCTCATTCCTCGGGGTTTCGGGCGCCTTGTATCTGACCGTTTTTGAGCAACCTGCAAACAGGGTCTTTTTCAGCATCCTGCTAGAGCGCAAGAGCCGTCGAGGACCGTCGATCAACAACACATAAAGGAGAGGACACTCACATGCCTAGGACGTTGGAAGGGAAGATTTCCGCAGAAGGGTATCGTTTCGGACTGGTGGTCAGCCGATTCAATGACTTTATCAGCTCAAAGCTGGT
>JGI20214J51088_10000921_pt1 | contig 20024 bp, 16 predicted proteins | sample WetSurMetagenome_FD_51088 | JGI IMG/M metagenome (IMG submission 51088) | reverse complement strand
AAAAAACGCCGGAAAACCGGCGCTTTTTGTGGGATTTCGAGAAATCAGGACGTCTTGCGGCGACGCGCCAAGCCCAGACTCATCAGCCCAGCACCCATTAACAACAGGCTGGCTGGTTCAGGAATGCTGCCACCACCCCCACCACCNCCATCGTCGCCCGGTTTCCACGTCACATCGTGTGATCCGGGGTTATTCTGAATGACGGGACTGACTACATTAGTCGTGCATTTCCCTTGATCTTTATCGCAACTAGTTTCGAGCGCCATTACATCGAAATGCGCCCAAGGCAGGGCCAAGCCAGCATTATCGAATCCACTCAACAGAAGCGTCTTGATCTCACCGAGCTGAGTGGACACATCGGCTTCATTCGAAAAATTAGTAACATTCACAGATTCTGAAAAATCCCCAATGTCAAAAAACAGGTAACCCGAGGTAGGGTCATTTGTTGGGGCATGATTGTTGGGAAAGTAGCTTTCGCTGGCATCACTTAAGAAAGCCGAGATGCCTCCAACCTGAAGAATTGAGAATGCACTGGCCAACTTTGTTTCTGGCAAGCTGACCACCAGGATTGCACCCTTGTCATTGAACGCATTTGGACAAGCAGGGGCATTAGCNCCATTTCCACAAGAGAGANCGCCCCAGTCCAGTCCTGTCACTGATCCATTTGTATATTGGCCCCCCAGCTTATACACATCATCTTGCTGATAAAGCCCCGAGACATACAAGGTGCCGCCGGAAGTAATGGCAGTATCATTTTCAGTAGGGCTGGTGGTGCTGCCTTGATAGTCAGCGTAGGTTCCACTGTCTCCTGCTCCAGCAGGTGCCCCCACCTGCAGAACAGGAACTGCCCATGCATGGGTGACGGAAAGCGCGCTCGCAAGAAATATGGATAAGCTTATTTTCTTCATTTTCTTAACTCCAGGACAAATCATGAATTGGTTGCACTCACTAAATAAATAGCAATATTTATTCCAATTTAATTAAGTCATTCAGAAAAGCTCATTTTCCCTTTGTTTTTAGATGAAATATTTTCCAATTTTCTGTCCTTAACATTGGGTTAAAGATTCCAGGTGTAAAAAAATTCGACAAAAAAAGCGCCCCGAAGGGCGCTTGCTTCTGCAGAGCAAAGGATGGTTTCTTACTTGTAAACCGTAACGGTCTTGCTGGTGACGTTGCCCGAGTTGTCGGTGACGCGCACGGCGACGGTATGCGCGCCCCTCGCCAGTTTGCGCGTGTTCCAGTTGTAGCTGAGCGAACCGCCGTAGGCGACCGCCACTTCCTTGCCGTCGATCATCAGCGAGATCTTGGCGACGCTCTGGTTGTCGGTAGCGCTGACATTGATGGCCTGACTGGCGGAGACCATCATGCCGCCGGTCAGGTTGAAGCTGCCAATCGTGGGCGCGGAACTGTCGTTGCCGACGGTAACCGCAACCGAGGGGGACGTACCGCGGTTGCCCGCCGCATCGAAGGCCTGCACGCTGAGGGTGTAACTGCCGTCCACCTTGCCGGTTGTATCCCAGGCGAAGGCAAAGGGCGACAGGCTGTCGCTGGCGACCAACTGGCCGTTGACGTAAAAATCGGCGCGCGTCACCCCGACGTTGTCGGAAGAATTGATATCGACCGGAACCACGCCGGATACGCGCCCGCCGGTGGGCGAAGCAATGCTGACAGCCGGAGCCTGGGTGTCCGCGACCACTGTGGTCTTGGCCCCCGCCACTGCTTTGGCGGCGTCGACACGGCCCGCCCCGTAATACTGGTCGAATCCCGCCGTACCGAGATCGAGGGCCGTCGCTTTCAGAATACTGTCGACATCGACGGGGGTGAGCTTGCTGTTGGCGGACAGCATCAGCGCCGCCGTTGCGGCAACCACCGGGCTGGCAAACGAAGTGCCGGAGGCATTGGCGTAGCCCCCCCCCACGGTGGTGGTGTAGACACTCACCCCCGGCGCTGCCAGATCGACATAGGCGCCGTAACTGGAGAAGCTGGCACGCGCATCGTTCTGGTCAGTCGCGGCCACGCTCAACAGCGCATCGTTGGCCGCAATGCTCTCCAGCCCGCCACTGTTGCCCGCGGCCACCACCACCACGCCGCCCTTGCTGCGCAGGTATTGCGCGGCCGACTGCACGGTCGAACTGCCCGAAACGCCGTTGTAGCTGATATTCACCACCTTGGCACCGTGATCGGCTGCCCAGTAGATCCCCTGTGCGACCGTGCTCCAGTAGGCATAGGCGTTGGCGTCGGCAATGCGCACCGGCATGATCTTGGCGCCCCAGGCCACCCCCGCGCTGCCCTTGGCATTGTTCGCCACCATCGCCGCGACGCCGGCCACCCAGGTGCCGTGGCCATTGACATCGGTGGTGTCGGCATTGTTGTCGTACACGTTCCAGCCGGGCACCAGGTTGGGGGCCAGGTCAGGGTGGGTGCTGTCGATGCCGGTGTCCAGCACGGCAATGGTCACACCGCTGCCATTGGCGCTATCCCAGGCGCTAGGCGCCTGGATTTTCGGCAGTTCCCAACTGCTGCCATACGAAGGATCGGACACTGTCGCCGCAGCCGTCACCGCCATGTCGAGTTCGACATACTTCAATGCCCGGTTCTTGCGCAATTCGCGCATCACGGCGACTTCATCCGCGCCCGCGGGCAGCTCAATTATGTGCGTATTCAACTGCTTGAGATAACCCTTCGAATGCCCGTTTGCGGATTTCAACGCAAGTTCGAACCGGCCCGCAGGCAGGCCCGCACGCGGCGCGACCAGCAACCGGCCGCGCGCCCAGCCAGCGTAAGCCGGCGCCTTTTCGACCGCTACGGGAGGCTTTTTACCTTGATCCTGCGAGGGTGCCGCATCGCTTAATCCAGCATAACCAGCCAGTAAGGAGACAAGCAAAAGACTTAACGAATATCCTGGCGCACTGCCGGCGCGATAACAGCGGCGATTGTCGGAAAGNTGGACAGGGAATGGGCATTGGTGATGCATGGCGGCTCCTGATTGCAAATAAACTGCCTGAATCAGGGCGCGTGACAAACCACCATGGCATGGCGTCTTTGGCAGCCCCGCTGTCTTTTTCAAGACCGGAAGCTTTGCGTCCCCGCCTCGCGACGGGTTTGCCCTTTACAGGATATCAACAGTAACGACGAGATTTCGGCAGACTTTAGAGCCGTTTTGAAAATCCAGAAAACTTTTTGTTGCTATATTTCAATGGCTTACAAAAACACACCTCAAAAGCAGGCGCCATCATACTGCAGAACCCGCAACGGATTCCAGCAACTGATGGCGACGCACTGGACGATGAAACCTTCTGGGCACAACGCCAGAAATATTTACTGACTGAGCATCCTGTCCTTGGCCACGAAATACTTACGGGCAAATGAGACAAGCTGGGCATCGCTCGGGTGATCCACGGACTCCACCCCCACCACTTTTTTCACGATTTCGTGGTCATGTGAATGAATGTGCTTGATCAGTTCGAGCTTGGCCTGCCCGGGGCCGACGATCAGGACCTCGGCGGCGGCGCCCAGCGCCTCCACCACCTCATGGTAGTAATGCTGATCCTCGGGCTGGCGNCTGCCGCTGACGGACCCCCGCTTGCGGTGGAGATTGCGGTGCGGCGTGGCTGGATTCACGACTGATTTTTCAACGTCATCCGGGCTGATGTGCATGACACGGGCTTCGTTGTGGTCGAGCCAGACAACGGCATGATAGTGAGACATGATTTCCTTTCGCGGTTTAAGAATTAGCTTCTGTTGATTTCAGCCTGGGGCGCATGTGTGCGGAATCAAGAACGCATCCTTGGCCGTCCCCGTCTCCCATGCGCCCGGCTTGTTCGGTTTACTTCACGGCTTCCTTCAGTTGATCGAGGATGGCCGGATTCTCCAGGGTGGAGACGTCCTGGGTGATTTCCTCGCCCTTGGCGATCGTTCGCAGCAGACGCCGCATGATCTTGCCGGAACGCGTTTTCGGCAGGTTGTCGCCGAAGCGGATTTCGTCGGGCTTGGCGATGGGACCGATTTCCTTGCCTACCCAGTTGCGCAGTTCGTTGGCGATGGCGCGGGCTTCCTCGTCGTCGCTGGGACGGATGCCTTTCAGCACCACGTAGGCCACGACCGCTTCGCCCTTGATCTCGTGCGGGCGGCCTACCACGGCGGCTTCGGCCACGCGCGGGTTGGACACCAGCGCGGATTCGATTTCCATCGTACCCAGACGATGACCGGATACGTTCAGCACGTCGTCGATGCGGCCCATGATCCAGAAATAGCCGTCCATATCCCGGTGGGCTGAATCTCCCGCGAGATACATCCTGCCACCCAGTTCCTCGGGGAAATAGGTTTTACGGAAACGGTCGGGGTCGCCCCACAAGGTGCGCAACTGCGAGGGGAAGGGGCGCTGGATCACCAGATAGCCGCCCTGCCCCTTTTCCACCGGATGGCCGTGTTCGTCGGTGATCGCGGCCATGATGCCGGGCAGCGGCAGGGTGCAGGAGCCGGGCTTGGTCGGCACCGCGCCGGGCAGCGGAGAGATCATGTTGCAGCCGGTTTCGGTCTGCCACCAGGTATCGACGATGGGGCAGCGGCCGCCGCCGATGATCTGGTGATACCACATCCAGGCCTCCGGGTTGATCGGCTCGCCCACCGTGCCCAGCAGGCGCAGCGAGGAGAGGTCGTATTGCGCCGGCAGTTCGGAACCGAGCTTGATCAGGCTGCGGATCGCCGTCGGTGCGGTGTAGAAGGTGGTGACCTTGTGTTTGGCCACGGTCTCCCAGAAACGCCCCGCATGCGGGAAGGTGGGAATGCCCTCGAAGATGACTTCGGTCATCCCCAGCGCCAGCGGACCGTAGGCGACATAGGTATGGCCGGTGATCCAGCCGACGTCGGCGGTGCACCAGTAGACGTCGGAATCGGGCTTGGCGTCGAACACCCATTGCATCGACAGAATGGCGCCCAGCAGATAGCCGCCGGTGGAATGCTGCACGCCCTTGGGCTTGCCGGTCGACCCCGAGGTATACAGGATGAACAGCGGGTGCTCGGCATTCACCCACACCGGATCGCAGGTGTCGGCCTGGGTCTGCGTCAGTTCGTGCCACCACAGGTCGCGCACGCCCCAGTTGACTGCGCCCTGGGTGCGGCGATACACGACCACGCGCTCGACGCAGGAGGTGTCGCCCATCGCCAGCGCCTCGTCCACCGCACGCTTCAACGGCACCGCCTTGCCACCGCGCAGCGACTCGTCGGCGGTAATGATGATCTTGGCCTTCGCATCCTCGATGCGCTCGAACAGGCTCTTGGCGGAGAAACCGCCGAACACCACCGAATGGATGGCGCCGATGCGCGCGCAGGCCTGCATCGCCACCACCGCCTCGATGCTCATCGGCATGTAGACGATCACCCGGTCGCCCGCCACCACACCGAGCGATTTCAGGCCATTGGCAAACTGGCAGACCCGTGCGTGCAGCGCCTTGTAGGTGACTTTTGTCACCGCACCGTCGTCTGCCTCGAAAATCAGCGCGGTCTTGTCGCCGCGCGTCGCCAGGTGACGATCCAGGCAGTTGTAGGACACATTGAGTTCGCCGTCGTCGAACCATTTGTAGAATGGCGCGTTCGCTTCGTCCAGCGTGCGGGTGAAGGGTTTTTTCCAGTCGATATGCTGGCGTGCCAGGTTGGCCCAGAAATCTTCGTAATCGGCCTCCGCCTGGCGGCACAAGGCCTGATAGGCGGCCATGCCGGACACATTCGCCTGATTGACGAAAGCGTCGGCGGGCGGGAATACACGGGTTTCGGTCAGAATCGACTCGATGGCTGCCATACAGTCTCTCCACTGATAGAGTGTTGTGATAGCCCGCAATTCTAAATCAAGCCACCCTAATCCACGCCATGAGCCATCCTGCACTCGATCGTGTTGCCCGCTGTTCCCGTTATGGCCGCCGACTGCTGACCGCCCAGCCGCAACTGGCCGAAGCCGTGGCCGCACAACTCGACCGGCCNTTCACCCGCGAGGCGATGCAGGCTTTTCTGGCNGAGCCGCCCCGCAACGGTCAGGCCAACGCCGATGAAGCCGCGCTGCATCAGCGTTTAAGGCAGTTGCGCCAGCGCGTCTGGCTGGTCGCCACCGCACGCGATCTGGCAGGCAGCGCCGACCTGGCAGAGGTGATGTCCGCTTACAGTGCGCTGGCCGAAGCGTGCATCACCGCCGCACTCGACTTCCATCACGCTGCGCTCGCCGCGCGCCATGGCGAACCGCGCGACCAANACGGCCAGCCGCAGCAGATGGTGGTAGTCGGCATGGGCAAGCTTGGCGGCGGCGAGCTCAACGTATCGTCCGACATCGACCTCATCTATCTCTACCCCGAGGAAGGCGAGACCGACGGTGCCAAGCCGCTCACCAACCACGAATTCTTCATCCGGCTAGGGCGCAAACTGACCGCCGCACTGTCAGAAAACACCGCCGATGGCTACGTGTTCCGCGTCGACCTGCGGCTGCGCCCGTGGGGCGAGTCGGGGCCGTTTGCGATGGGCTTTGCGATGCTGGAAGACTATCTGGTGGCGCAGGGGCGGCCGTGGGAACGCTACGCCTGGATCAAGGCGCGCCCGCTCAGTGGCGCTCACCACGACGAACTCGACGCCATCGTGCGGCCGTTCGTGTTCCGCAAATACCTCGACTTCGACGCCTTCGCCGCGATCCGCGATCTGCACGTGCAGATCCGGCGCGAGGTCGCGCGCCGCGAGATGGCGCACAACGTCAAGCTGGGGCCCGGCGGCATCCGCGAAATCGAATTCACCGCGCAAGTGTTCCAGCTCATCCGCGGCGGTCAGATCGCTGCGCTGCGGAAGCGGCCGACGCTGACGGTGCTGGGCGAACTGGTGAAAAGCGGGCTGATGACGGCGGACGCGCAGCGGGAACTCGCCGCCGCCTACGATTTTTTACGGCGGCTGGAACATCGCATCCAGCACCTCGACGACGCGCAGACCCAGCTGCTTCCGGATGACGCCGAATCGCAGGCGATGCTCGCCGAGGCGATGGATTTCCCCGATTATGCCGCGCTCGTCGCTGCGCTCGACCGCCATCGGAACAAGGTCACGCGCCATTTCGAGCAGGTCTTCGCCGCGCCGCAAACCGACCAGAACAGCCACCCGCTCGCCGCCGTGTGCTGCGGCACGGCCGACGCCGCCACCACCCATGCGCTGCTGGAAAACGCCGGCTACGCCGATCCGCCGCGAGTGCTGGCGACGCTCGACGCCCTGCGCCAGCACGCCGCGCGCTTGCCAGAGTCGACGCAGCTCAGGCTCAACGCGCTGTTGCCGCCCGCGCTCGAAATCATCGGCAGCCAGCCCGACCCGCTGGTCACGCTGGAACGCTTCGCCGCGCTGATGCAATCCATTTCCCGGCGCGCCACCTATCTGGCGCTGCTGGCCGAATACCCGGCGGCATTGCGCCAGCTGGTGCGCCTGCTGGCGGCGAGCCCGTGGGCNGCGCAGATGATCACGCGGCAGCCGCAACTGCTGGACGAGCTGATCGCTCCGCAGCACCTGATGAGCGTGCCNGACTGGATCCAACTCGCCACGCAGTTGCACGACGAGCTCGACGCGCACCCCGGCGACACCGAAGCGCAAATGGACGCACTGCGCCGATTCAAGCAGGTGCAGACGCTGCGGCTNCTGGCGCAGGACGTGGCGGGACGGCTGACGCTGGAAGCGCTGTCCGACCACCTGTCGTATCTCGCCGATGCTCTGCTCGCCGAAACTCTCGCGCGCTGCTGGTCTGGGCTGAAGACGCGTCACCGCGACACCCCGCATTTCGCTGTCATCGGCTACGGCAAGCTCGGCGGCAAGGAGCTCGGCTACGCCTCCGATCTCGACCTGGTGTTTCTTTACGACGACNCCGACGAGCGCGCGCAGGAAATCTATGCGCGGCTGGCGCAGCGCATCAACACCTGGCTCGGTACGCTCACCCCGGCCGGCATGCTTTACGAGACCGACCTGCGCCTGCGCCCCGACGGCGCGTCCGGTCTGCTGGTGAGTTCGACCGCAGCCTTCCGCGACTATCAGTTGCACCACGCCTGGGTGTGGGAACATCAGGCGCTGACGCGTGCACGCTTCGTCTGCGGCGATATGGCCATCGGCGAGGCTTTCGAGGCTTTTCGACGCGAGGTGCTGTGCCTACCGCGCGACGCCGCCAGGCTGCGCGATGAAGTCCTCGCCATGCGCGAAAGGATGCACGCCGGCCACGTCAACGACAGCGCGCTATTCGACCTCAAGCACGACAGCGGCGGCATCGTCGACGTCGAGTTCTGCGTGCAGTACCTGGTGCTGCGGAATTGCGCCACGCATTCAGAACTGGCGGACAACGTCGGCAACATTGCGCTGCTGCAACGCGCCGGCGCGGCCGGCCTGATTCCCGCCGATATCGCGCAGGGCGCCGCCGATGCCTACCGCGAACTGCGCCGCCAGCAGCACGCGATCAAGCTCTCCGGCGCGGAATTCGCCCGGGTGCCGCCAGCCGCCGTGGAAAACGTGCGCGATGCGGTAAGGGCGCTATGGACGCAGGTCATGAAGACCTCTGCCTGAACGCTGTTCATGAAGTCCGGGGTGTTACGCGCTGCGGTAAAGCAGGCTGCGCCGCACCAGCCATTTCTCGATTTCCACCCCGACAAACACCACCGACGACAGCGCCAGGCACGCAGCCAGTTCGCCTGGACCGAGTGGGGCCGTCTTGAAGACGGGGTTGAGCCAGGGCACATAGAGCACGGCCATCTGCAGGACAAAGGTCAACACCAGGGCGATCACCAGCATGCGGTTGGACAACACCCCCTGGGTGAACAGCGATTCGCTCTCGGAGCGGATCGCCAGTACGTGGCCCAGCTGCGACAGCGTGAGTACGGTGAACACCATGCTCTGCCAGTGTGCGGAGCCGGTGTGGATCGCCCAGGCCTGCGTCAGCAGGGACACGCCGCCCATCAGCAGCCCCACCCACAGGATGTGCTGCCACATGCCACGGGCGAAGATGCTCTCCTTCGGCGGGCGTGGCGGCCGCTGCATGACGTTGCGCTCGGCCCGCTCGCCGGCGAGCGTCAGCCCAGGCAGCCCGTCGGTGACCAGATTGATCCACAGGATGTGGATCGGCAGCAGCGGGATCGGCAGGCCGAGGAAAGGCGCGAGGAAGATGGTCCAGATCTCGCCGGAGTTGCTGGTCATGGTGTATTTGACGAACTTGCGGATGTTGTCGAAGATGCGGCGCCCTTCGCGTACCGCATGGACGATGGTGGCGAAGTTGTCGTCCAGCAGCGTCATGTGCGCCGCCTCGCGCGCCACGTCGGTGCCGCCACGGCCCATGGCGACGCCGATGTCGGCCATTTTCAATGCAGGCGCGTCGTTCACGCCATCNCCGGTCATGGCGACGAATTCCCCCTTGTCCTGCAGCGCCCGCACGATCTTGATCTTCTGCTCCGGGTTGATGCGGGCATAGACCCGCACCGACTCGACCTCGCGTTCGAATTCCTCCAGCGACAGCCGCGCCAGTTCGCTGCCCGTCAGCACCTTGCCGCCGTCCTCGATGATGCCGAGCCGGCTGGCGATGGCGCGCGCCGTGGCGGGATGGTCGCCGGTAATCATCACCGGGATGATGCCGGCGGCCTTGCAGGCCGCGACCGCTTCGGCCGCCCCGGGACGCGGCGGATCGATCAGGCCGGCCAGTCCGATGAAGGTAAGTCCGCTTTCCAGCATTTTGGCATCGAGTGCGTCCGGCAGATGCAGCAACCGCTTCAGCGCGAAGGCCAGCACGCGCAGGCCCTGTGCGGCCAGCTGTTCGGCTTCATCCTGCAGTGCCGTCCGGTCGATGTCGACGACTCCGCCGGCACGCAACTGATCGCCACACAGCGACAGAACGCCCTCGGGCGCGCCCTTCACCAGCATCAGCACAGCATCGCCATCGCGCTGCAGCGTGCTCATGCGCGCCCGCCCGGCATCGAATGGAATCTCGGCCAGCCGAGGAAACGATTCCTGTAATTCAGATTTGGTGAAACCGGCCGCCTGCGCGGCTTCGAGCAAGGCGGTTTCGGTGGGGTCGCCGGTCAGCTTTCCGTCAGCGTCGGCCACGGCATCGTTGCACAGCGTCATGGCAAGCCCCAGTTCGTGCCACGGTGCACCTGCCGCCCTAAAGAACTCCGATCCACTACGCGCTGAAGCGCGTGTGGAATCGTATGTGTCTTGCAGGCCGGGCCGGGTTTCGCCGGCGGCCAGCACGCAGTCGACCTGCATGCGGTTCTGCGTCAGCGTGCCGGTCTTGTCGGAGCAGATGTAGGTGACCGAGCCGAGCGTTTCCACCGCGGGCAGGCGGCGGATCAGCGCGTTCTGCCTGACCATGCGCGCCGCCCCCAGCGCGAGCGAAATGGTGACCACGGCGGGCAGCGCCTCGGGAATGGCGGCGACCGCCAGGCTGACGGCGGTGAGCAGCATCACCAGCGGCGGTTCGCCGCGCAGCCAGCCGGCAACGAAAACGATGGCGCAGATCGCCAGCACCACCAGCGCCAGATTCNGGCCGAAGCGCGCCAGGCGTTTTTGCAGCGGTGTCTTGCCGGATTCCCCCGACAGCAGTGCGGCGATTTTGCCCAGCTCGGTGCGCATGCCGGTGGCCACCACCAGGCCGCGTGCACGGCCGGAGGTCACGATGGTTCCCTTGTAGGCCAGGTTGAGGCGGTCGCCGAGCGGCAGTTCGGATACGTGCAGCTTTGCCAACTGCTTGTCGACCGGCTGCGACTCTCCGGTCAGCGCGGACTCGTCGACCTTGAGCGAGAATAGTTCGGTCAGGCGCAGGTCAGCCGGCAGGATGTTGCCGGCTTCCAGTTCCACCAGATCACCGGTCACCAGATCAGTTGCGTCGATGCTATCGGGTCGCCCGTCGCGGATGACACGGGCCTGCGGGCTGGCCATTTGCTTCAGCGCTGCCATGGCGCGCTCGGCGCGGTATTCCTGGACGAAGCCGATGATGCCATTGAGAAACACGATGACCACGATGGCGATGCTGTCCTGCGGCTCGCCGATGATCCCGGCGATGACGGCGGCGGCGATCAGCACCAGGATCATGAAATCGGTGAACTGCGAGGCCAGCATGACAAGCGGATGACGACTGCCGGATTCCTGCAAGGTGTTGGGGCCTTCTTGCGCCAGCCGCGATGCGGCGGTGTCGGCTGAAAGTCCCGCTTTCAGATCGCTGTTCAGACGCGAGGCGGTCACCTCGCTGTCGAGGCAATGCCAGGCTGGGGAAAGCTCGCTGGCATCAGTGACCATAGCGATAGAGAAACAGAGTGTGCAACGGGTNGATGACGCGCAGCAGCAGGCTGGTCCAGCTCACGGAGGGCAGCACCCGCNAGGCAACCCATCCGACCACGGCCAGCCCGNTCATCATCATGGTAGAGAACGCCGAGGGGCCATGAGCGAGTGAGGCATCGGCGAGCAGGATGCCGTGTGGGCAGGCCGGGTAGTCGATGGACTGATGAGGGCGGTTTCATGCATGGCAGAAAGAAAACGTATTTCCAAATCCATGGATATCCCGAATTGCACCCCTGAATTTCACCTGCGCACCTTGAAAATGGTGGCGACAGCGCCCCAATCTTCCCACAAAACCCGNTGCAAACACGACCGATGCAGATCCTGGCTTAGAACCAAGCACGCATGAAAAAGGCCGCCCGGTGGGCGGCCTGCGAGGACGATGGCCGGGATTACTGGTCGGCGCCAGCCGACTGCTGCATCATCATTTCAAGCACCATCTGCATCATGTCCATGCGCTTCTCCAGCATGTCGAGGCGCTTCTCGGTCATGGCGTCCGCGCCTGCCATCCGGCAGCCCTGACCCGTCATGCAGGGCTTGCCGTTGCCCATCATGCCGCCCTTGTGCATGTTGCAGTGTTCACCATGCATGGCGCCGTGCTGCATCCCCATGCCGGGACCCATGCCCATGCCAGGACCCATGCCCATGCCAGGCATGGTTGCAGGGGCAGTCTGAGCCGGAGCCGGAGCGGTCTGGGCCGGAGCGGGTGCGGTGGTCTCGGCAGCAGGTGCTGCAGGCGCGGCGACCTCCGCCCGCACAACATTGGAAAGCGCCAGTGCGGCGACCAGGGCGAGCATCAGGGGGGTGTGGCGGATGGCATTCATGTCTGACTCCTTCGATGGATGGTTGTGGATCATGGAAAACGTCATTTGTCGCTGTTTCGGGCAACAAAGCAAAAATTTGAACACACTTGCCCGTGCAAGTTCTCGGTTTCGGTGAATAAAGGTTTCGACGACCCGCCCATCCAGGTCATGCATTGCCGATGCGGAGCGGAAGGCTGCACGCGTTAAGATAGCCCCGACTCCCGGCGACCGCAACAGGCCGCCCGGACTTTGCCTCGCCAGTATCCAGGATACGCTGCATGGAACTCCACCAATTCTTCCTTTTCCTCGCCATCATCCTCATCGCCGCGCGACTGTTTTCGGAGATTGCGGGACGCCATGGCGTCCCCTCGGTGATCGGCGAACTGCTGGCCGGACTGCTGGTGGGGCCGTCGCTGCTGGGCTGGATTTCACCCGATGCCACGATGTCCCTGCTGGCGGAAATCGGCATCATCCTGCTGCTGTTCGAGGTCGGCATGGACACCGACCTGTTCCGCCTCGCCAAGTCCGGCATCAAGCCCATCGTGGTGGCGGTGGTCGGCTTCGTGTTGCCTTTCGTGCTCGGCTACGCCGTCTGCCGCTGGGGTTTCGGACTCGACAATCTGGTGGCGCTGTTCATCGGCGGCACCCTCACCGCCACCAGCATCGGCATCACNGTNCGGGTGCTGGACGACCTGGGAAAACGCCACGAAGACGAGGCGCAGATCGTCATCGGNGCGGCGGTGCTGGACGATATCCTCGGCGTACTGGCGCTCGCCTTCCTCTACCAGTTCGCGGTGCAGCACGAGGTTTCGCTGGCCGCCACCGGTACCGTCGCGCTGTTCATCGTGCTGTTCATGCTGCTCTCCCCGCTGGTCGCCAAGCTGGCGGGCGGCATCATCGACCACTACGACCAGCGCGCCGCCACCCCCGGCCTGCTCATCACCATGGCGCTGGCGCTGATCCTGCTGTTTTCCTGGCTGGCGCATGCGGTGGGCGCGCCGCTCATCATGGGCGGCTTTGCCGCCGGCATCGCGCTGTCGCAGCATTTCCGCTTCAGCGTGAGGGACCGGCTCGGCCTGTCGGCGCTCAACCGCTGGTTCGCCCCCAGCCCGCAGCTGGCGCATAGGCTGGAAGAACAGATGCGGCCACTGATCCATACCTTCGCGCCGCTGTTTTTCGTCATGGTCGGCGTCTCGCTCGACCTCAACACGGTGGACTGGGGCTCGCCGCGCGTCTGGCAACTGGGCGGCGCGCTGATCGGGGTGGCTTTCGCCGGCAAACTCGCCGCTGGATTTTTCATCCGCGAAAGCCGCTTCCGCCAGATGGCGATCGGCCTGTCGATGATTCCACGCGGCGAGGTCGGCCTGATCTTCGCGCAACTGGGCCTCAACCAGGGCATCCTCGATGCCGAAACCTACGCCGCACTGCTGATCGTTATCGCGCTCACCACCGTCGCGCCGCCGTTTCTGCTGAAGGCCTACTACGGTCGTCATTCAAGTGCCACGGCCTGAAGCGCGATCCCTTCCCGTTTGCAATGACGGCGCCCGTACCGGGCTGGTGGCGTCAACGATATCCCGACGAAGTGCGCCCCGTGAGTGCGCGCGGCGAGCCGGCTAACGAGGGGCCCGGGACATGAACCGAGCGATTGCTGCATAATTCCACCCCTTCCGAACAACTCAATCGACCCACCATGAACAAATCCCTCATTGCGATGCCGCTAACGGCCAGCCTGCTGCTTTCCGCCTGCACCACCAACGACCTGGGCGACAGCCGTGACCTGTCCAAGACCGAAACGGGTGCCATCGTTGGCGCCGTGAGCGGTGCGGCACTGGGCGCACTCATCAACAAGAATAATCGCAGCAAAGGAGCGCTGATCGGCGCCGTCGGGGGCGGTCTGGCCGGTACCGCAGTCGGGTATTACATGGACAAGCAGGCCAAGGATCTGGCATCGCAGTTGCAGCCCGAAATCCAGCGCGGCGAGATCACCATCGACAAGCGCGCCAGCGACAGCGCCCTGATCGTCAACATGACGTCCACCACCGGCTTCGACAATCTTTCCGCCGTGCTGAAGCCCGGTTACATCACGACGCTGAACAAGATTGCCGTCGTGCTGAACCAGTATGGGAAAACCACCGTCACCGTGATCGGCCACACCGACAGCCTGGGCTCGAATGCAGACAACCAGGTATTGTCGGAAAAGCGTGCGCAGTCGGTTCTGGATTATTTCTCCAGCCAGAACGTCAACCCGCTGCGACTGGACGCCTACGGCAAGGGCGAATCCGAACCGCGTGCCGACAACGGCACCGAAGCCGGACGCCAGTTGAATCGTCGGGTCGAATTGCTGATTGTGCCGGTGGTGGCCAGCTAGCGCCCCCTCCGCTGCGAGGCAAATGGCCAGGTGCGGGGCGTCCCGCATCCTCCGGCCTGATTGCTTCGGGTTCCACCCTGGACTGAGACGGGGCATAGGTTTGGCCGGTTTTTCCGTCTACAGTGAGTGGATGGTCAACCTGTTGCGCGTCCTGTCTCAACTTGCCCTGCTGGCCTGCCTGGGGCTGTCCATGCCGGCCAGCGCCGCGACCGTTCGCGTGCTGACAGTACAGGGAGCGATCAGCCCGGCCAGCGCAGATTACCTGGTGCGCGGCCTTGCCAGAGCAGTCGAGGACAAGGCACAGCTGGTGGTGATCGAAATGGACACGCCGGGCGGCCTGGACACCTCGATGCGCGTCATCATCAAGACCATTCTGGCGTCCCCGATTCCGGTTGCCACCTACGTCTCGCCCAAAGGTGCCCGCGCCGCCAGCGCCGGCACCTACATCCTGTACGCCAGCCACATCGCGGCGATGGCGCCGGCGACCAATCTTGGTGCCGCAACGCCGGTCGAGCTGGCACCGGCCGGCGGCGACAGCGCCCCCGCATCGGACAAACCTGAAGCGTCCAAGCCGTCCGGCATCCCGGCGGGTGATGCCAAGATGCGCAAGGCGGTGCACGACGCCGCCGCCTATATTCGCGGCCTGGCCGAACTGCGCGGGCGCAATGCCGCATGGGCCGAGCGCGCGGTGCGCGAAGCGGTGAGCCTGTCGGCGGCCGAGGCGCTGAAACTGAAGGTGATCGACATGGTGGCGACCGACCTCGACGACCTGCTGAAGCAACTGAACGGCGTCGCCATCCGGATGGACGGCCGGACGCTTACCCTGGACACGACCCATGCCGCCATCGAACGTATCCTCCCCGACTGGCGCAGCCGCCTGCTGGCGGTGATCGGCGACCCTGGCATCGCCTATATTTTGATGCTGCTGGGCATCTATGGCCTGATCTACGAATTCGCCAATCCCGGCATGCTGCTACCCGGCGTAGTCGGGGGCATCTGCCTGCTGCTCGGGCTGTTTGCCCTGCAGGTCATGCCGATCAGCTATGCCGGGCTGGCGCTGATGATCCTGGGTATGGCCATGATGGTCGCCGAAGCATTTCTGCCCAGCTTCGGCGCACTGGGGCTGGGCGGCATCATCGCCTTCATCATCGGCTCGGTGATGCTGATCGACACCGACCTGCCCGGATACGGTTTGCCCTGGGCGCTGATCGTCCCGTTCGCCGTCGGCAGCGCGTTGTTCAGCTTCTTCGTCGCCAGCATGGCGCTCCGCGCGCGCCGNCGCCCGGTGGTGACCGGCGCCGAGGAATTGATCGGCGCCCGCGGTGAAATTCTGGGGGACATGGAGCACGAAGGCTGGGCGCGCATCCACAGCGAGCAGTGGCGGGTGCGCAGCAGCGTGCCGCTGAAGCGCGGCAGCCCGGTCCGGGTGCGTGCACGGCACGACCTGATGCTCGATGTGGAACCAGAGCCGGATAGCGCATACAAGGAGAGTGAACATGTTTGAACTCAGCGGATTGACCATCGTGTTGGTAATCGTCGCGCTGCTGGCCGCCAGCCTGCGTATCCTGCGCGAGTACGAGCGTGGCGTGGTGTTCATGCTCGGACGTTTCTGGAAGGTGAAGGGGCCGGGACTGGTGATCATCCTTCCCGGCATCCAGCAGATGGTACGGGTGGACCTGCGCACCGTGGTGTTCGACGTACCGAGCCAGGACGTGATCTCGCGCGACAACGTCTCGGTGAAGGTCAATGCGGTGGTGTATTTCCGGGTTATCGACCCGGCCAAGGCCATCCTGCAGGTCGAGGACTTCCTGAACGCCACCAGTCAACTGGCGCAGACCACGCTGCGCGCGGTGCTGGGCAAGCACGAACTCGACGAGATGCTGGCCGAGCGCGAACGTCTGAACCAGGACATCCAGCAACTGCTGGACACGCAGACCGATGCCTGGGGCATCAAGGTCTCCAATGTCGAGATCAAGCATGTCGATATCGACGAATCGATGGTGCGTGCCATCGCCAAACAGGCCGAAGCCGAACGCGAACGGCGCGCCAAGGTGATCCATGCAGAAGGCGAATTGCAGGCCTCGGAAAAGCTGCTGGCCGCTGCCGAGATCCTCGCCGTCAGCCCACAGGCGATGCAGTTGCGCTATCTGCAGACGCTCGCCAACATCGCGGGCGACAAGACCAATACGATCGTCTTTCCAATGCCGGGCGAATTGATGAACCTGGTGATGCGAAGCGCAAAAGGCGTCGAATAACTGACGCATACGTCCTTCAAGCCAATACCCCCTGGGAAGCCGGGTGGAAACCTCGGCCACATCCCGGTATGCTTGACGCCGATCCCGACCCATTTCGGGAACCTGTGCACAAGGAAAGACTCTCACTGTGCACTGCCGTTTTCAATTCGCGTGAGGAAACCACATGAACCCACAAGTCACCACCCTCAACCGCGGCCAGTCGGCAGCGCTGTCGACCAACAAGGTGATCCGCAATACCTACATGCTGCTGTCGATGACGCTGGCGTTTGCCGCGCTCACCGCTGGCTTGTCGATGTCGCTGAACCTGCCGTATCCCGGCATGATCATCACGCTGGTCGGCTACTTCGGCCTGCTGTTCCTGACCACCAAGTTTCGCGACAGCGGCCTCGGCATCGCCTTCGTGTTCGCCCTCACCGGCTTCATGGGCTACACGCTCGGCCCGATCCTCAACGCCTACCTCGCCCTGCCCAACGGCACGCAGGTGGTGATGATGGCGATGGGCGGCACCGCCGCGATCTTCCTCGGCCTGTCGGCCTACGTGATGACGACGCGCAAGGATTTCAGCTTCATGGGCGGCTTCCTCGCGGTCGGCATCCTGGTCGGCTTTCTCGCCGGCCTCGGCGCATTCTTCTTCCATCTGCCCGGCCTGTCGCTGGCGGTATCGGCGATGTTCGTGCTCTTGATGTCCGGGCTCATCCTGTATGAGACCAGCAACATCATCCACGGTGGCGAGACCAACTACATCATGGCGACGGTCACGCTGTTCGTGACGATCTTCAACCTGTTCACCAGCCTGCTGCAATTGCTGGGCTTCGCCAGCAACGACTGAGTCCATGACCGACACAACGAAAACGGCGCCCCCTGTGGCGCCGTTTTTGCGCGCCACACCAATCAATCCAGCGGCGCCGTCTTATTTCGATACCCACTGCCATCTCGACGCGGCGGAATTCGACGTCGACCGCGATGCGGTGTATGCCGCCGCAATCGCCAGTGGCGTCGACACGCTGGTGATTCCCGCCGTCAGCCGCGACAACTTCGCCGCAGTGGCAGCCACCTGCGAACACTTTCCCGGCTGCCTGCCCGCGTGGGGGCTGCACCCGATGGCGNTCGACGTGCATCGCCCCGAACACCTGGCTGACCTGCGTGCGCAGATCGCGGCGCAGCGCCCGGTGGCGATCGGCGAAATCGGACTCGATCTGTTTGTCGATCTCGATTATCCGACACAGGAATATTTCTATGTCGAACAGCTGAAGATTGCGCAGGAATTCGACCTGCCGGTGCTGCTGCACTGTCGCAGGGCCAACGACCCATTGCTGAAACATCTGCGCAAGATCAGGGTACGCGGCGGCATCGCCCACGCCTTCAACGGCAGCCCGCAACAGGCGGACGAATTCATCAAACTGGGGTTCAAGCTCGGCTTTGGCGGCGCCTTCACCTGGCCGCGCGCCAACAACCTGCGGCGGCTGGCAGTCGACCTGCCGCTGGAGGCCATCGTGCTGGAAACCGACAGCCCCGACATTCCGCCAGCGTGGATCGGGCGCGGCCGCAACGCACCCGGCGAGTTGCCGCGGATTGCGCAGACCCTGGCCGATCTGCGCCAAGTGGACCTGGCGGTGGTGGCGCAGGCCACCACCCGCAGCGCCCGCGAACTATTCGGCCTGGCTTGAGGCCGCGCTCAAAGCCAGCGCCGCACCCGGGTTTTATAGTCCCGGTAGGCATCGCCGAACCGGGCATCGAGATGCGCTTCCTCGTGGCGGATCACGCCGTAGCGCAGGGTCGCCCAGATCAACGGCGCAAACAGCAACGGCCATGCGGTGGCCAGCAGCATCGATACGCCAGTCAGGATGAACCAGTCGCCGACATAGATCGGGTTGCGGCTGAAGCGAAACGGACCGCTGGTGCACAGGCTGGACGCTGCCTTGTAGGGATTGACCGTGGTGCGGTGGTGCCAGAAGGTCACGAGCGTCCAGCCGAAAAACGCCAGGCCGATGCCCACCAGCAGCCAGCCCAGCGGCCGCGTCGACACCCCCCAATCGAGCGGGAGCGCATGGACATGGTGATCCAGCCACCAGCCGCCGAGCAGGGCGGCGGCGTAAGGGGCTGGCGGCAGGACCAGCGTGCGCGGGCGGTGGGCGTGATCGGTCATGGCAATACCGGAAAGCAAGCTGGCAAGAGTTGCATAGCGTAACGCAATGTTGTTCCTGACGCCCCCGCCCCGTCTGCATTCCTGACAGAACGTAATCGATGCGATGGCGCACCGGAACGCAAGCCGGGCATTCCACCATCCGCGTTGACTCGCTGCCCTGTGCCAACGAGTGAAAACCATCGAGCGCATGTCGGGTTATTTCCCCGGAACTCCGTTACCCTGACAGCATCAGATGGCAAAACCCGAGCACGAAAAATCCCATGAAAACCCTGTTTCTACTGTTGGCTTTTGTCGCTGCACCCGCCGCGGCCCAGGATTGGAAAATGGATGCCGGCCAGAGCCGGGTCGATTTCACGATCAAGCAGATGAACGTGCCGACCGATGGCGGATTCAAACGTTTTCTTGTCAGTGCGCACTTCGACCCGGCTCGTCCGGAAGCCGGTCGCTTCCAGATCGAGGTCGACATCAACAGCATCGACACGGGATCGGATGAGGGCGACAGCGAGGTCAAGCGCCCGGTTTGGCTCGACGCCGTACACTTTCCCCGGGCGACGTTCACCTCGAACCGGGTCCGCAAGGAAACGAACGGCAGCTTTACCGCTTTCGGCAATCTGACGATCAAGGGGCAGGCGCGTCCCGTTACCGCCCCGTTTGCGCTGGTTCGCCAGCCCGGCGGCGGATTCCTGGTGCAAGGACGGTTTCCGCTGAAACGCTCCGATTTCGGCATCGGAGGGGGCGACTGGGATGAGGTGGTCGCCAACGATGCCGACATCCGCTTCAAGATCATGCTGTTACCCTGAGGAACTCCTGATGAACAAGCTTGCATGGATCCTGCTGATGGCCGCATCGCCCAACCTCTGGGCAGCCGACCGTTTCACCCTGGATCCGGAACACACCTTTCCCAGTTTCGAGATTCGCCACCAGAAAGTTTCTCTTTTGCGCGGCAAGTTCAACCGTAGCGGTGGCCGGGTGGCGCTTGATGCGCAGAATCCGGCCGAAAACCTGATCGAGGTGATCGTCGATGCCAGTTCCGGGGATACCGGACACGATGAACTGAATCGCAAGCTGTTGGGCAGCAACTTCTTCGACACCGCCCGTTTTCCCGAAATCCGCTTTGTCGCACGCGACGTGACCTTCAA
>JGI20214J51088_10000920_pt1 | contig 20037 bp, 19 predicted proteins | sample WetSurMetagenome_FD_51088 | JGI IMG/M metagenome (IMG submission 51088) | reverse complement strand
CTACTGGCATTTTAATGGTCTCGCCGGTGAAGCGGATACCGCTGTCCCTGCCGATACCGGTCGTGGTCTCGAAGACCTGGACCACAACGAGCTCATCACTCGTGTCGAGCACCTGGCCGCGCTTGATCGTCCCATCGAAAAGGACTATATTCACGAGTTCCTGGTAGGCAACCGGCTCGGTCTTCTCTACGAAAACGAGGGGCCCGGCAATCTTGCTTATCGTCCTGTATTCTTTCATGCTGCCGACCTCAGGGTGGTGAACTCAGCGTCCATCTGCTTCATGATCTTCGCGAGTTCCGGTTTGTAGTCCTTGATGAACTTGATCTGGGGCATTTCGCCCTTGGCCTTAACCGCGATGATCTGCGTCGGGCTGACGCCAGCGAGCTGGGCAGCGTAGGCAAAGTCTGCAAATGTCTTGATCGCCTTCATCATGTCATACTGCTTGCTCATGTCACAGAATGTGTCCACCGCGTCATACGCGTTCTGCTGGAGGAAGATCTCACGAATCATACGGGCAACTTCGATGGTCACCTGTTCTGATTCGGGCAGAGCGTCGGATCCGACGAGCTGGACGATTTCCTGCAGTTCTGCTTCCTTCTGGAGGACTTCCATGGCCCAGGCACGGATCTTGTTCCACTCGGGGGAGACTTCTTTGTCATAGTAGTCCTGGAGGGCCTCGAGGTAGAGCGAATAGGAGTTGAGCCAGTTGATGGCTGGAAAGTGCCGGCGCTGGGAGAGCTTGGCGTCCAGTGCCCAGAAGACCTTGACAATACGCAGGGTGTTCTGTGTGACCGGCTCCGAAAAGTCCCCGCCGGGCGGTGAGACTGCACCGATTACCGAGACCGAACCCGATGTGCCGTTCAGGTTCTCGACAAGACCGGCACGCTCGTAGAACTCCGAGAGCCTGGCCGCGAGATAGGCCGGGTAGCCTTCTTCGCCGGGCATCTCTTCAAGACGACTGGAGATCTCACGCATTGCTTCTGCCCACCGGGAAGTCGAGTCCGCCATCAGGGATACATCGTATCCCATGTCACGGAAGTACTCCGCGATGGTGATACCGGTATATACAGATGCTTCACGGGCAGCCACTGGCATGTTGGACGTGTTTGCAATGAGCACCGTCCGCTCCATGAGGGGCTTTCCGGATTTCGGGTCTTCGAGGTGGGGGAATTCGGTCAGAACTTCCGTCATCTCGTTGCCGCGTTCACCACAGCCGATGTAGACCACGATCTCAGCGTCTGACCACTTTGCAAGCTGCTGCTGGGTGACTGTTTTGCCACTCCCGAACGGGCCTGGAATTGCAGCAGTGCCGCCCTTTGCGATGGGAAAGAGACCGTCGAGGATACGCTGACCGGTGATCAGCGGGATTGTCGGATTCTTCTTCTCCTTCACGGGACGCGGGACACGGACCGGCCAGCGCTGGATCATCGGGTACTCGCGGCCGTCCTCGAGAACGCAGATGATCTCATCGACAGTGAAGTCCCCGCTCTTGATCGACTTCACTTTCCCCGGTTTTTCATTCGGGGGAAGCATGATCTTGTGGACGATGTTAGTCTCCTGCACCTCGCCTAGTATCGCTCCGGCCTCAACAGTCTGGCCGGCTTTTGCGATCGGCTTGAACGTCCACTTCTTTTCATGGGAGAGCCCCGGTGCCGTAACACCGCGCTCGATGAAGTTGCCCATCTTATCAACGAGCACCGCGAGCGGGCGCTGGATACCGTCATAGATACTGGTCAGGAGGCCAGGACCAAGCTCTGCAGCAAGGGAGAGCCCGGTGTTGGATACCGGCTCACCCGGGCGGATACCAGAGGTATCCTCGTACACCTGGATGATGACGCTATCGCCCTGTATCTTGATGACTTCTCCCATCAGCTGTTCTTTGCCGACCTTCACCACATCGTACATGTGGGCGTCAAGGTTAACTGCCGTAACGACAGGGCCGGCGATCCTTTTCAGGACCCCTTGTTTTGTTTCTTTGGTTTTTTTCTCTTTTACTTCCACAGATCAACACCCACCGATCTCTTGATTCTCTCCCTCATGGATAGCCCTCCTTCTTCGGCACCGATCGCTATCACGGTCGGCCTGACGGAGTTTTCCAGGGTTACCCGGAGCTTCCGGGGGACCTTCTCCATATCGCTTGAGTTGAGTACAAGGATACCGACTTCCGTATCCTGGAGCACGCTGGTGATATGCTCGTTCAGTTTCTCGTCGTTCTCCGCTGCATAGGTCTTGCGGATCCCTGCAAGCCGGAAACCAAGGATAAACTCGCTGTTGCCGATTACTGCGATCTCCATTTACATCACCAGGTATTTCACGATCTTTTCGGAGGGGAGTTTGGACTCCTTGCCCCGTGCAAGCGCCCGAAGGTTGAACACCTCGTACTTCTTCTTCTCGAGATATACGAGGATCGGGTGGATCGAGATGGGATTACGCTTGCTCATCTTTTCCATCTGTTCCAACTGAACCCTTGTCAAGCGGGTCTCCGCATCGCGGATGGTCTTCTCTTCCCGGAGCTCGTCGAGGAGGTCAAGGAGCGCCTTTTGCCGGTACAATCCCTTGAGCGTATCGATGAACTCGCCCTGGTCCTTGATGAGGTTTAAGTTCGTAAACTCCGTTGCTGATAGTGCCCCGCCGGGGATATGCATTTCCCGGGCATCCTGGTCGAACGCATCCACCCGCAGCCGAAACAGTGTTTTCAGGTTCTTGACATCGATATCGAGCCTGATGAAATCAAGGAACAGGTTGCCTCCCTTGATCCCACTCTCTGCTTCGGCGATTATCTCGGTATAGAACTGTTTGAACAGCTCATTCTCCATTCGCGAGAACGAACCGCTCTCTTTGGCATTGGGATATTCCCGTGCCAGGACCGGGTACATGCGGTGACCCTTAAGTGCCTCAATAACACGTTCCGGGTTTTCCTCACCAAGCAGGCGATCGAGGGCTGACGTGTCAAGACTTCCTGCAGGAACAAGGATCTCCTTGATCTTGCCATTCTTTGCGCCCTGCATCCTGCCCCTGAGGATGGTTAAGATATTCTGGATATCCCAGCGGCGGAGGTACGCCTGCGTGAATGTTTTCAGGTTCCCCGGGGTGATCTCCTGAATTTTCTGGTATTCCTTTGCCAAGTTCCAGCTCAGGGCTACCTCGATTAAGTCGATCCCCTTAAAAGTCGTGCCGAGCTCGTCAATCTCCTGTTTGTATTCGGTTTCACCGATGATACGAGTAATCTCGGAAAGGCCCATGTTGAGCATCCGCTGATATTCTTCCCGCGGAATAAGCTTGGCCTTTCTTACCCGCATCCTGGTACATACGTAAATGTACGGTGCTGAGATACCTCTCACCCCTACCATATACGTACCTCCTTAACCAAACAGGATATCGGATGCATCTTTCAACCCGGATTCCCAGACTTTCGCAAGGATTGTGCGATAACTGTAATCGATCTGCAATGCTGCGCCTTCACCTTCCACGAGAATACCCCCGTCGATATCGACGGGCTCCCCGACCGTGAATTTCGAGAACCCGCCATCGCCAGCGATGACAGCCTTCAGGGCAGCAACATCTCGGGCATTGCAGAACACCTGTCCGGATGGGATCTCCTTTTTCGCTTCGGTGAGGAGCTTCTTGATGGCTTCGCGGTGAAACGTTTCAGGGAGTCCGATAATCTCTTTCCTTGTAGCCTCGTAGACTTGGTCAAGAAGGGCCTTCTGGGTGTTGAGGAGTTCACGCTTGACCAGCAGGTTAGCGGCAGAGACTTCCTGGCTTATGAGGTGGGAAGTCTGTTTCTGAACTTCCGTATCTGCGGTAAGCTTTATGGTCTCTGACCGTTTTGCTGCTGTGGCAAGGATCTGGTCGGAATCGACCTTCGCCTCAGCCTGGATCTTTGCAGCCTCATCCGTACCTTTTTCCCTGATCTCTTTTACGAGCGCTTCCAGGCCAATATTCCCATCCTGTCCGGTATGGAGATGATGGCCGCAATTGGGGCAGACCTCTTGTTCTTTTACTTCTGATCCCATTGTCTGCCTCGTTATTATACGAACAAGAGCAGGAGGGCGACAACCAGACCGAAGATGACAATGGTTTCCGGGATAACGGTGAAGAGCAGGGCAAGACCGAACATGTCCTTGTTCTCGGCAACCGCGCCGACTGCTGCTGAACCGATACCCATCTCGGCTACCCCGGTCCCGATACCGGTAAGACCGACGGCGATACCTGCGCCGAGTGCCTTCATTCCCAACTGCGATGCCTGAACTGATGCGAGATCTGTTGCTGCTACTGCTAATTCTGCTGCCATAATCTTATTCCTCCGTAAATCTGCGGTTCATTCCAAACGGAACGTACTTCTTGCCTCCACCTTTGTAGAACTTGGTGAAGAATTCGACATAATGCAAACGAATCGAGTGGAGACCCCCGCCAAGGATGCCAAGTGCAGTATTCAGTGCATGGCCGACTACAAACACTACGATACCGACGAGGATGATGATAACTCCGACGACAGAGAGATTCTCGAGCTGAGGCTCGATGAACATTGTGATAGACATGAAATTGACAACCATTGCGATCGCTACTGACGACAGTCCGACTGCGACAATACGGGCATAGGAGAGTACATGTGAAACGATCGTGGGTAATTCGATGACTTCGAGAACTGACTCACGCGCAATGAAGGTGATGCCCGCGAGGATAAGCACCAGGCTGATGGCGTGTCCTACATTCAGGCCAAACCCGACGGGCGGTACTGTTGCCAGGGCGGGAAGCCCGGTAAGGACCGGCATCAGCGGCACCGCGGCAGTCGACCAGATAGCGACAAGGATCCCCCACATTACTGCAAGCCAGCCGAAGTTGGCCATGACTGCGAGCGTGCGGTGGTGGCCGTGGTCCTGTTTTGCGTGGTTGTATATGCCAAGCACCCTGCCAAGGGTGATATGTGCAACACCGATCCAGATCGAAAGGACCATCAATTCCGGGATATTTGGACCATGGCCCCCGTGCTCGGACATAAGATGACGGGAGTAGAGAACCGGATTCCATCCCGGTATCGGGAATCCCAAAAACTCGCTGAAAATGATACCAAAGAAGATACTTGAGATACTTGCATTCCGGAGAACGTCGAGTAACTGGCGACCCTCCTCACCCTTCAGGAACCTCCGCAGGCCGTATGCCAGAATAAGGAGAACCAACCCGTACCCGACATCCCCGAGGATCAATCCGAAAAAGAGGGGAAACACAATGGAAATCATCAGTGTCGGATCGACTTCTGTGTACCTGGGGCGGGAATAGACGTCCATGAGGACCTGCGTCGGTTTTGCAAAGTCCGGGTTGTTGTATTCCACCGGTACTGAATCATGCTCAAGATCTGTCGGGACTACCGTGACGAAGATCTTTCCCTCAGCCGCATGGATGAGGGAATTCGTCACGGTTGCGACCCGATCCGTCGGGACCCAGCCCTCCGCAACAAATGTCTGTTTCGTTGTTGCAAAGCGGAGCGGGGCTTCCGTCTGATCAACTTCTGCTCGGAGGAGTTCCTCGCAAGCAACAAGGAAACTTGCATGGTTCTTTTTCAAGTCCTCAAGTTTCGTGTTGATCTCCAGGATTTCATTTTTCAAGGCAGCAATTTCACCGTCATAAAATTCCATGCTGCATCGTGCGGATCCGGAATCATGGGGAATGGGAATTGACTGAAACCCGGCATCCTGGAGTGTCTTTTCGACCTCGATCCTCCGCTCGGTCGGATAGACAATAACAATGAAATTCTTCCCTTCCTTCTTAGAGATATGCATCTCATGAGGGACGTGTAGGACAATTTCGCGCGACAGGTAGCCGGCAATTGATGTGAATCTCTTGTAACCGTGATACAGATTCAGGTCAACCGGTATGTCTGCGAATGGCGTGAGCTCCACGATCTTCTGTTGGAGTTCCTTTTCTCGTGCCTCGAGTTTCGAGCGTCGGCCCGTAAGCTCTTCGACTTCCCGCTCAAGGGGCGGAAGTTCCCGTTCGATCTTTGTCTGCAGCTCGTCCATGGAACAGGACGACTTTGTGTCAACATCATCTGCACTGATCGAGACGGCGTTGGTTATCACCCGGATCTTAATAAGATCAGCGGACTTTTCACTTGCACCTGAAAGGGGCGTGCCTATTTTAAAGCCCTCATAGCCCTCTGCCCCGGAATCGACATAGTCCTCGATGTGGAACAGGTTATGGCGGTAAAGTTCCGCAACAACCGGGACCATCTGGTCCCGCGAGCCTGCGATGAGAAGCCGGCTCATCTGCTTAGGCATTAACATGCAGCTGCTCCTTAAACCGTAAAACCAGCAGCTGCACTGCCTTGGAAAGGTTTTGTTCGCCTTTCACTTTGAGTGTCGCTGCGCGCTGATTGCCGCTTTTTATGATTTCAGCGTGCTTAAGTGCCGCCTGGTGCCGTGCTTCTTCCAGTTTCAGCTTTTTGTATTGTTCAGCATTACTCTGCGCCTTGGATACCAGATTATCAGCCTCAAGCTCGGCTTGGGAATGCCGTTGCTTCTTGTCTTCCTGAGCCTTGCTGATGGTGGACTGGTACTCTTCTTCAGCTTTTTTGATGTTTTTCAGGACCTCAGTCTTCATCCAACCCTCCTCTCACGGCAGTACAATAGTTGGGAAAAAAACGCATATATGTATTGTTATTTCATTCAGACGTTTTGTCAGGTCAACGAAAATTCGGCAAAAACGGGTAAATTCAGGAATATTCTGTGAAGTTGGGGTATTTTACAGTCTGCGGGGAAGCTGCAGTAGGCATTCCTGAAATCTCAATTCCCCTGCTGGTACCCCTGAGTACCATGCCTGCCAGTTCATCGCTCGAACAGATCAGGTGCTGTTCCGGGTGAGTTCCCCTCCTGATAGAGCAGCTGGTATGGATCTCCGGGGCAACGGAAACGACACGTGAAACCCTGCGCGAACCCGGGTGATTCTTTGGTAACACGAGGAGCGGGGTATGATATGTTTTAACAAGCTCCAGCAGCATAAGTGCAGGTTCAACAGGTCCCCCCTCCGGGGCCGAGACCGCAATTATATCCGCTGGTTCTACTCCCAGGCAAATCTCTTCTGCAGAAGTCTCTATGCAGAGACAGAATGGCTTACCTGCTTTTGCAACGAGCAGGAATGAATGGTTCCCCCGGATGAGCAGGAGCTCATCGTCAAGGGGATAATTCATACAGCGGCCACATCATCCGACTGGCAGCTGGGGCAGATAGGTTTTCTCCCGATACCTTTGAACCGTTCACCGCATTCATTGCATCGGTAATCCTTCCCCTTTACCCTGTCTGGGGGAAGGTCGATATCTACCGGACCTCCAACTGTGCACATATGTATGGTACCTCACTACGAAATCTTCGCATCATTATTTAATGGTATCTAAAACCGGATAAAATTCCTCCCCAGCAGGGGATTCATGGGTCAAGCAATAAGAATGAAATTGAACGCAACGAGCGCTATAATCAGAAGAATGCAGGAATGCTTTACCCCCGCTGCCAGGGAGGATTCGCCCATCTGCCCGGCAATCAGACCCGAGAAAATGGCCTGGACAAGACAGGCATGATATAGGAGGCGGTTAAAGGTAATTACCGGAATCGAACCAATACCGGAGAGAGGGCCACCTGCCGGAAGGCCATTGGTCGTTATATGCGCCAGTACTGGCAGAAACTGCGTGGTCAGAACACCTACGACAAAGAGGAAAACAAAGAACGACAGGTAAACAATTGCAGTGTAAATAAACATCTCGCTCATGCGCTCTCTTTTCAACACTTCCGTCATCTTTGCATCGCTGGAGGCGATTGAAAGAACCTCCCCGATCTGTCCGCTCATTTCGCTTGCCTTGGTGATCAGTGTTACCGTCCTGGCGATGGAAGGCGTGCTGACCCGTTCCTCAAACCTCATCAGCGCCTCGGTGAAATTTGCCCCCCATTCCATATCCCGCTTGATCCGCCGGATCTCATAACTAAGCAGGCCAAGATTGGTGTTCACCATGATGGCAATTGCCTGAGCTATCGTCAGGCCGACCTGGTTAATTCCGGCCATTCTTTCGAGAAAATCCGGGATCAGTGACTGGATCCCCAGGACTTTCCGGGACCAGATCTCGTAAAAAATGGCATAGGGAATGAGGACGATGAGGAGTGCGATTACGAGGTGATCATCGACCACGTTGATGTACGTTTCAATATCGGTATAATGGGGAGCGTTCAGGANTACGACAATCACGTATACGCAGGCAACGGGNANGGTTATCAGAAGTGTATGGTTGACATTGCTGACAAAACTCTCGAGAGGATGTTTCAGATGATGGATAAAATTCCTGAGCTGGTCATATTTCTTCAGTTGTTCAAAAAGTGAACTTTCACCATCTTTTTTGACGATAGTGATGTCCGAATAGGTATGGAGCCACTTTGTCCTGACAAAGCGCTCAGTCTTTTCCGCCTTGATAGAAATGAGGTCGATAACCAGGATGAACACAACCGAGCCGATCGGCATTATGGCGTACGTGACCAGGGCGAGCTGGAGAACAGCGGACCCCCCCATCATACCCATGACGACCATAATGATGATCAGGAACAGCGGTCCTGCAACAAACAGTGTTACATACGATTCAGCAACGATGGAGAGGACATTCAGGAATTGCTTCTGCTCGAACCGGGCTTCTTCCTGATATAATCTGACCCTCATGGAGAGAAACTCGGACATGTCGCCGCCGCTCTCTATGACCGATAAGAGATCTTCGAGAAAATCCTTGAGTTTTTCGGACGGCGTGGTCTCAGAAAGATGGCGGATCGCGGACACAACGTCATACCCGAAGATATCGGCGTCCCGGACGATCTGGCGGAACTCAAGAGCCACTTCCCCATAAATGTTTGCGCGGTCGGAAAGCGAGCGGAAGATGGTCATCATCTGCGCTCCACCCCGTCGCATGGCGTACATATAAGCGACAGCGTTATGGAGGGTCAGATTGATTTTGATCTTCCGGTTATTTTTTTCAATCCCCGGAAGCTTCAGCAAAATGGTGTACCCGATCGCCGTGCCGATAAGGAAAGAAAGAACAATGGCCAGGGTTTGCAGATATTCCGCCGGGTACACGATATTGAAAAAGACCGGGAGCTGAATATTGAAAACGTTATGGATACCTGCCCTGCCGGTCAGGATCTGCAGGCTGAAATAGGTGCTTACAAAGTATCCTAGAACGGCAAAAAGGGCCCCGATGACCAGAGAACTTTTTATTGATCGCCAGAGGTACTGCTCAAGGGTCATCCCCACCCGGGCAGAGATCATATCGGAATGCAGACTGTGATACCGTAGCGGATCCCGGTTTATCCAGGTCCAGAGATAGTCACGACCGCTCATTGGATTACCTTACGGAGGTCCGCGAAATTGGCAAGAACATTACGGGCATCAATATTATACGCATGGAAGAGCGTGGCAACAGTGATATAATCCCGGATGTCCTGTTTTTTCATCTCTTCGAGGAGATTTTTCCTGACGAGGATCTCGGTTTCAAGCTGTTCCCTTGTCCATCCCCGTTTTTCTGCGATATCGGAATAAATCTGGGACCTTCCTGTGAAGATAAAGCGGTCACGTACGGGATCGTACACGAACACATTATTTACCCGGAGATTTCCCGTTGAAGGGTCGATACCGGCGATCTCGACAATTTCCTGGACCCGGCGGACGCGTTCGGTCCCATGGTAGACAAGGGCCTGAACGCTGATGATGTTCAGGGCCTGGACCATATTTCTCGGAACATTCAGGGGTTCGCTCTCGAGGCGGTGAATCGCGGCATCGACGCTTCCGGCGTGCATCGTGGAGAACGTCGTGTGACCGGTGTTCATGGCCTGGAAGAGGGTCTGGGCTTCGACACCCCTGACTTCGCCCACGAGGATGAATTCGGGCCTCTGACGCATCGCAGCTCTCAGCAGATCGAACATGCTGATCGCGTTCCCCCCCTCCGATATGGCTTCCCTGGTCACACTGGCGATCCAGTTGTCATGGTACAGCGTAATCTCCCGGGTATCCTCGATACTGACAACTTTCGCGACCGGCGGGATAAAGAGGGATACCGCGTTGAGCGATGTAGTCTTTCCCGATGCTGTACCCCCGATAAAGAGGAGGCTTTTGTTGTTCTCGATGGCGAGCCAGAAATAGGCGAGCGATTCTGCGTTGAACGTGCCTATCTCCATAAGCTCAACAGGAGAGAACGGCTCTTCCCGAAATTTTCTGATGGTGAAGGACGTGCCCCTGGTCGTCACTTCAGTCCCCAGCGTCAGCTGGAGTCTTGAGCCCTCCGGGAGGGTCGCGTCAATCATTGGCGAACCGGTAGAGATATGTTTCCCCGACCGCTGTGCAAGAGTGATGGCAAGCGAGTTCAGGACCTCAGACTCGAAGNCAATGTTGGTCTTGATGTTCCGGTATATCCGGTGGTAGAGGAAGAGTGGGATCTTGTTCCCGTCGCAGGATATGTCCTCGAGATTTTCGTCTTTCATCAGCGGGTCGATCCGTGACCAGCCGATAAAATTCCGGATCAAAAAATACTGGAGTTTATAGAGCGTGGCATAATCCAGAGTCAGTCCATAGTCATCGATGAGACCATGCATCTTCTCCAGGAGGACGCGTTTGCGATCTTTTTTGGTCTCCTCTGACGTTAGGATCAGCACATCCCGCAGATCTTCGTAGAGACGTTCGAGGAGCTCATACTCGAAATCCGACAGGGAGGGTTCAAAAAGCAGGTACTCTTTCTGGTTGGTTTTTTTATTGAGTGCAATAATCACCAGCGAGCACCCGCGTTCGATCCAGTAACGGTCCAGTGGCTCGTAGTTTTTTGCTACCTGTGCATCAACAAGGCTTCCATCGCGGTCAAAATCATATTCTAGGATTGTCGAACGTTCGGATCCCTTTAAAAGACGAAAATAGTGACGGTAGGTCCCGTCAGGTTTATTAATTTCAGGAGAAGTATTTGAAGCCCCGGTTCCCTCAGACCTATCGGCAAAAAGAGCATTGGGTTGCAAGGCTTCCTCTTTAGCAGGTTTTTGTTTTCTGATACGATTGAACAAATCCGGGATCTGCATGACGGGCGGCTCCATTGCTAAAAGGATCTTCTTTTCCTAAATTATCATTCGCGGGATCATTCTATATAAGTATGTATCGTTTCTGCATGTTTTGAGATTTCTAATGTTTTATCTGTTTTATGCCCAGATTATGGCAAAAAAACAGATATATTTAATAACGCGACCATGAGAGTTCTTTTAAGAATTTTTTTCTTTTCCACCGTATTTGAGGAGTACCGATGCAGATAAGTTCAAAACAAAGGATGCCGACAGGGATCGAATCGCTGGATCCCATTCTTGATGGCGGAGTCCCGCCAGGTTCTTTGGTTCTTCTTCTGGGGGATCTCGGAGCAGGTAACTATGAGTTCGTCTACAGCTCCATGGTTAATCTTCTGGATCTAATGAAAACAGAAGTGCAAGAGGGAAAACTGATACCAAAAGAGATCCGCTACATCACGTTTACCCGGCTCAAAGAAGATGTCAGGCAGGAGATCCTGCATTCGTTTCATGTTGACGGTCTTGATCAGATGGTGGACACTATCCGTTTTGATGATCTCTCGGAACTTTATTTTGACAACAGTGTCGTTCCCGATGAGTGGTACAGCCACAGCGATATCATGACCCGGCTGCAGAAACGGTCTGGTCATGAAAATATCTTTGTCCAGCTATCCAACCTGATAAATACGGTTCATCCCGGCAGCCTGATCGTCCTTGATTCAATAACAGATATTGCTGTTCAGTCAAAGGATCCAAATACCTGGAACAATCTTACCGGATTTTTAAGAGGCCTGCAGAGGGTCTCGAAACAGAGAAATATCACAAATTACCTGCTGCTCAGCAAGGGAATTCTCGATGCCTCCAAGGAAAAGGAACTTGCAGATATTGCCGATGCTGTGCTCCTCTTCAACTGGGAGGAGACCCAGGGTGCTCGACGGCAACGTGTCATGTATTTCGAGAAGTTCCGGGGCGTTATGTCGCACCTAGAAGAGAGAGATCTGGTGAAATTTGCCGTCAGGATATCAACAACGAGCGGGTTTGAAGTGAGCAATATCCGGGTGATCATATGAGCAAGGAGCGGGTGAAGGTGGGAATCGTTGGCCTTGATGACATGCTGGGCGGAGGGCTCATCCCCGGGAGTATCACCTCGATTATTGGTACGTTCGGCACGGGAAAGACAACCTTCTCTCTTGAATTTGTCTGGGAAGGATTAAAGCGGGGAGAGAAGATCATCTACATCAGTCTCGAAGAGCGGGGAGAGCGTATCGTTTCATATATGCAACTGAAAGGCTGGGACGTAACACCCTACCTCAACAAAGCACTTTTTGTCATCAAGCTCGACCCCACCGATTTTAACCTTGCCAACAACCGTATCAAGAATGAACTCCCCCGGCTCATTGAAGAAGTAGACGCTTCGCGGGTCGTGATCGACCCCATCTCCCTGTTTGAAGACCTGTTCACAACCGACTCTGAGCGACGACGGGAGATGTACCGATTTATTGAGGGGCTTAGGGATAAAAACTGTACTATCATGCTGACATCGGAGACAGACCGAGATAATGTCTTTTCCAGCCGGCACGGGCTGATCGAATATCTTTCTGATACGGTAATCCTGCTGCGGTACGTCAGACCATCAGATCTTACGGATGTTCACCTCGCTCTCGAAGTCGTAAAAATGCGGATGTCTTCCCACTCCCGTGAGATCAAACCCTATGAGCTTATGCAGGACCAGGTGCTGGTCTATTCAGAAGCTAATGTGTTTTAAGACTCCGGAGAGTTGTCCTTGTTTCAGACGAGCGGGAATTTCTTCCCGTTTTTTAAAGATTTATTCCCAGAATATTGAGAAGAATAAGAATGCATACGCCGGGGACTCCCCCAATCGCGGAGATCAGAAGTATTGCAAGATCATAACCAAGATCGGGTTTTCCCATCCATTGCATGACGTGGAAGTAATTGAGGATTATCAGGAAGACTAAGCCGAGAATGGCATTGACGACCAGGATCATAAACCGTTTTATGAGATAGTACCCGATGAGAAGAATCGCCGCGACAAGAAGGATCGTGATCAGGATCGTACTCATGAGCATACCTTTTTGATTTATTTACCAATAATACGCTGGTCATTAATCTTGATGGAAGGCAGGATGAACGACCCGATCGCCCGGGTCTCCCTGCTCAACCCGGCGATTTTCTTATGCAGATCAAACACATTGCCGGAGAACATCGCGCTCCTGATAGGAGTCTGCAGGTCTCCGTTCTCCATCCAGAATGCATTGGAGATCTCAACCGAAAACTCGCCGCTCATCGGGTTCGCCGTATGGGCTCCCACCACATTGTGGACATAGATAACGCGTTCATCCGTGAGGGCATCCCGCTTGCCGTCCACAATGAAATTGTGATGGCCGATCGCCGGCAAGCCACCGAATCCACCCCGGACTGCGGATCCGGTACTTGTTTTCCCGTACCGGTATGCCGTTTTGAGATCGTAGGCAAAGGTTCTGAGGACCCCCTCACTGACGAAGTCTATCCTTCGTGTCGGCGTCCCCTCTGCATCCCAATACACGCTGCCGTTTGCCCGTGGAATTAACGGATCATCATACATCGTTATCCCCATATCGGTTATCTGTTCACCAAGGGATGATGCGAGCCTCGACCGTCCGGAATGGACACTCCGCCCGTTAAGGGCAGGGACAAAGACCGTACCGAGCAGCTCAGCATATGCAAGCGGCGAAAGGAGCACCGTATAGGAGCCGGTAGGGATATCTTGCCCTCCATCCGACTCGCGGGCGAAGAATGTTGCCCTCTCCCCGACCTTGTATGGATCCACACCATCCAGGAACCCTGAATGATCGAACTCATAACCGGTTGACTGCTGGTAAATTGCCTCGAGAGAGAGGGAAACCCCGGTATGATGATCCACGTACCGTACACCGTGACTGTTCGCCAGGGTCACCGAGGAAACCGAGAGAGATGCCGACCCTCCGGTCACATCTGCAGAATGCTCAGCGGCGCCGTCAAGCATTTGTCCGACCAGATCTCTGGCGATGGCCGGCTCGCATTTCAGGCTGGGATCAAAGGAAAGAGGAGAATCCGAAAGGGATACCGGTGCCGGCAGCCCTTCCCAAGTCTGCGGGGTTGCCAGCTTCCCACTTGCAACCGCAGCCTGCAGACATTCACGCCACTGGACAGGATTATTGGTACTGGAGGCCCCGATTCTTCCCTTGTGGATGGTTCGGATTCCAAGACCACGGTCTTCAGATGTTGTGGCGAGGTTTACTTTCTTTCGTTTGAGATCGGCCGAGACTGAAACGCCCTCAATATAAAATACTTCGACTTCGTCAACAGATTTCTCTGCTTCCCGTATAAGCTCCTCAATCAACGCCACTGCCACCCACCACCGCATTGAGAAGAAGAATATGGGGCGCCCCGTCACTTACCGGAACACTCTGCCCTCCTTTTCCGCAATACCCGGGACTCATCTTACGGTCATTACCACAGAGTGAGATGCCGTGGAGGGTTGTGAGGATATCCCCGGATAATGAGACATCCCTCACCATCCGCGTACATTCCCCATTTTCCACGAGATACCCGTACTCCGCATTGAACTGGAAGATACCCCGGCCGGGATCCACCTGCCCGCCCCGGGAGCCTTTGAGGAAGATCCCGTTTTTGCATTCTGCGAAGATCTCTGCCTCTGTCGCGTCCCCGTTTTCTATAAAGGTATTGCTCATCCGGACCAGCGGGGGTTCCCCGGGCATGGCCCGGGCATGACCAGCCACGCCGTTTCCGATTGCAGCGAGGGATTCGCGGCTGTGGAGAAATGCATTAATTATTCCCTTTCTGATGATTCCCGTCCTACTGACCGCGGTCCCTTCGGCATCAACCGGATCGAACCCGAACTCATGGACACCGGGATCATCGACAATTGTCAGGTTTTCACTGCCGATCTTCTCACCGATCCTTCCGTTCAGAACGGAATTTCCTTCCTGGATAAGGTCCCCTTCGCTGGCATGCCCCACGGCTTCGTGGGCAAAAACACCGGCAAGCTCGGGGTCGAGGACTGCGTGCATTACACCTCCCTTGACCGCACCGGCATCGAGCAGGGCGACGGCTATTTCTGCAGCCTTTTTTCCGGATTCCTGCCTGTGCCGCAGATCAAATCCATGGATGGAATGGTCCCGTTCATATCCCATCTGCACATTGCCGTTCCGGGAGGCAACTGCAAGGACATTAAACCCGGATCGACAGATCTCGTACGAGTACTCATTGGCAGAACTGTCAGTAAAACGGACCTGTTCGATCCGTTCGATATAATTCGCCCTGCGGTTCACCACAGTTGGATGCAGGGCAGCATTCTCCACTTCTGCGAGCAGCAATGATTTCTCTTCGATACTGACATCCCGTGGGTCCTCTTTCATGGGGGGGACGGGAAGAACGCCGTGGGGAACCTCTCCAAGAACGACGGGTTCTTCCGTAATGTCGGCAAGCTTCTGTGCTACAAGAAGGAGTTCATCGAATTTTTTTCCGGTCGCCGGCGTATAATTATCTATCTGGATAACTCCCCATCCGGCTCTATTGAGGACACGGAGGACAGCTTTATTAAAAAAGGAAGTCCCGGCGGATTCCACAACGCCATTGTCGATGTCGATATGGGTGACCTGACCTGTGACATGCCTCAGATCATAGTAATGAACTTCCGCCATCAGTTCAGGCCGTCGTCTGGTTGATCACGGGTACTTCGGGAATCAGCGCGGTTGAACGGATCGCCATTTTTTTGAGCTTGATTAGGAACCCGTCGGAGTTTTCCGGGACCAGAGCATACTTGAGGACGTCATCAATGGTATCAACCGGAATGACCGTTACCATGGGTTTATATCGTTCCTCGATCAGCACGTCCCCTACATTCATGCGGGGGATGAGGACGGTTTTGATTCCCGCTTTGGCGGCTGCCTCAATCTTGTAGGTTACCCCGCCGACAGGGAGGACGTCTCCCCTGACGGAGAGTGAGCCGGTCATGGCGATATCCTGCCGGACAGGAATTCCCTCGATAGCACTCACAACAGCTGTTGCGACGCTGACTGAAGCAGAATCTCCCTCGACACCCATGTAGGTGCCGATGAACTGGATGTGGATATCGATATTTTTGACATCCCTTCCCGTGAACTTTTTCAGAATGGCGCTGACATTCTTGATAGATTCCTGGGCAATCTCCTTGAGCATGCCGGTCGCAATGACCTCTCCTCCTTCTTTTCCTATTGAAGGGGTAACCTCTGCCATGATCGGCAGGACAGAACCTGCATCGCTTCCGGTGACTGCAAGACCGTTGACACGTCCGATCCGGGTGCCTTCCACAACCGTCATCTCATATTCCCTAAGGTGCCGGGTGATTTCATCGGAAACCTGATCCTCGATGGAGCGTGCTGTCTTTTTGGCAATGACAACATGAGCTGCAGTTGTCAGTTCTGCTTTCTCCTGCCGGGCGATATCACCCGCTACCCGGATAAGCCCCCCCATGTCACGAAGTTTCAGGGTGAGGTGCCCTTTCCGGTTTGAACGCCTCCGCGCCTCGCGGATAATCTCATCGATTGCGCTCTGATCAAAATGCGGGATCTTCCCGTCATTCTTCACTTCCTGAGCAATGAACCGGATATATTTCTGGCGGTTCTCCGCAGTATCTTCCATGCTCTCCGCCATGTAGACTTCATACCCATACCCCCGGATACGTGATCTTAATGCCGGGTGCATTCCCTGAATGGCGTCGAGATTTCCTGCGGCAATCATGACAAACCTGCACGGAACAGGTTCCGTTCTGACCATCGCACCGCTCGAGCGTTCGCTCTGGCCGGTGATCGGAAATTCGCCTTCCTGCAAGGCCGTCAGGAGGTTTTGCTGGGAGTGAGGATCGAGAGTATTGATCTCATCGATAAACAGGACACCACCATTAGAGCGGTGTATTGCCCCTGCTTCAACGCGATCATGCGCCGGGGTTTCAAGACCGCCGCTCTGGAATGGATCGTGACGTACATCCCCCAGCAATGCGCCCGCGTGAGACCCGGTACCATCGATAAACGGAGCAATATTCTTGGTATCATTGGAGACGAGGAGCTTGGGTACCATCGCCTCTTCCCGGGGTGTCCCGTAACGTAGTGCCATGAAAACAAAAGCACCGGCGATAAGACCCATCAGCAGCTGCATGGTAATAATTGCGTACCCTGCAATTCCCAGCAGCAGGAGCATCAGGAGCGTGTTCCTGAACTGGGTCTTCTTCTTCGCTTCCGCTTTGTGTGCCGTCACGATCTGCTTCCCGCGGCCACCAGCAACTGTCCTGATAATCGGATTGTTGGAGTCGTCCGAATTCGGATAGACCAGAATATCGAGAAGTTCTTCTTTAGGGAGCAGTTCAGCCATGGCTTTTGCCAGCATCGATTTACCCGTACCCGGGCTCCCGATCATCATGACATGACGGCGCTGTATGGCTGCCTTCTTGATCACTTCGACAGCGTGTTCCTGACCAATAACCTGATCGATAAGTTTTGCCGGGACTTCGATCTGTGATGATGTCGCAACCGCGCTTCCCGTCTGTATACCTTCGGCGGGAACAACTTCGGGTGTTATATCATCCGTTCGCGGTGCCAACTGTTCTGAAATTTCCATTGCGGGATTGACCTCTTCTCCAACCGTAGGGTTTTCATATAATTTGTCTCATGATAGTTTAAGTACTTTCAGCTGATCACACCGGCCGGCGTGAAATCTCCCTTCCCATATTCCAGTCAGGTCCCGGGTTTTTCAGAAAAACTACAATACCTACTATGGGTAAATAATCCATCAGGATGCGATCGACCACTGCCCCCGGTTATGGAACGATACCATGAAAGTAATCTGCACTGAAAGATCCCAGATCCTTGCCACCCGGCTGGCCAAGGGTTTGAAAGCAGAGATTGTTGATGTTAAATTTTCGCGGTTCCCCGATGGGGAACATTTTCTCGAAACAGGGAAACTGGATGATGAGACGATCATCGTCGGAAGCGTTGTTGATAGCGATTCCCTCGTCCAACTGGTTCTGCTCGTCGATGCATGTGAAAGTTCGAATAACCATCTGGTCCTGCCGTATATGGCATATGCCCGCCAGGACAAAAAGTTCAAAGAGGGGGAACCCGTGAGTGCAAGAGCAGTCGCGAGGGTCCTTAGCGGTGGCGTAACGGACATAATCACGGTCAACATTCACGATGAAACAATACTCAGGCACTTTTCCGTCCCGGCGCGGAATATCTCCATTGCCCGGGATCTCGGTTCCTGGATACAAAACCTCGAACTCACAAATCCGCTTATTCTTGCACCTGATGATGGGGCGATGGCATTTGCGGAGGATGTCGCATCATCCGGAGGCTGGGAATGTGATCATCTTGAAAAGACCCGGCTGAGCGGAGAAACGGTGACCATAGCGCCAAAAAAGGTGTGCGTAACAGATCGTCCGGTAGTCATTGTTGATGATATTATTTCCACAGGTGGAACGATTACAACGGCGACGAGGATGTTGTACCAGCAGGGGGCCACGGATATCTTTGCCGCATGTGTTCACGGAGTTCTTACCGGGGGAGCATACGTCCGCCTCCTCTCGGGAGGAATCAGGGACGTCGCCTGCACCGACACCATCGAACGTGGCTGCAGCAAAATATCTGCTGCAAACGAGATCGCCCGTTCCCTGAGAAATCCATAACTGCGGCCGACTCATGCCCCCCCCCGCCTTCTCTCCAAAGAATAGTTCCAGGGCGATCCTTGATGCCAGTTTTTTTTTCGGAGAATATCCGGTTTCCGGCGAGATTTTCACAACACCAACCGTTATTGACGAATTGAAGGACATACGCTCAATAGGCAATTTTGAGAAATGGTCGGCACAGGGACTCAGGGTGCAGTCCCCCGGAGATGAGAACAGAAAGCGGGTAACTGCAACAGCGAGACTGACAAAAGACAGCCCGGTTATTTCTGACACGGATTGTGATCTGCTCGCTCTTGCCCTTGATCTCGGGGCTGCACTTTACACCGATGACTTTGCCATCCAGAATATCGCAATCACGCTCGGTATCCCGACAGTCTCGCTCATCCAGCGGAAAGCCCGGTGGATTCACTGGAAATTCCGGTGCAGCGGTTGTGGCCGGTATTCTGAAACAACCGGAGAATGCCCGGTCTGCGGGGCAGAAATTAAAAGAAAACTTAAATAGATACCGGCGAATCTTTTTTCATGTCTTCCCTTGACGATCTGATTAGCCGGGCGAAAATGCTCCTTGCCGAGGGGCACAGCCCGGGTCAGATTGCTGACGAGCTCTCCCTCTCTATGGAGACCGTAACGTGGCTGCTCACCCAAGCCAAAGGTACTGCTGCACCAAAAGATGTTCATATCGACTGGACTGCGATCTCCAGCCAGGGTCCCCTTCTTGAAGAAACTGCCCAGATGCTGATGAGCCGGTACTATCTCTCCCGGCCGGGGGAGCAGTGTACCTCCCCGGCAGCAGAAATTATTGTAGGGATTGCCATCTCAGGTGTCCCGCTGGCGACAATAATTGCCGTTCAGGAGGCAGCACAGCTCGCCATCTACCACCCGGCAAAACAGAATACCAGTGATCGCCCGACCGGGTCGATCAGCGGGAATTTCGCCCCAGTCAATGGTCAGCGGTGCGTGATCGTCGATGATACGATTACTTCAGGGAATACCATGCGGGAAGTAGTAAAATATCTCAAGAAACATAACGCGGTCCCGGTTGCCATCTGGGTAATGTTTGATAAACGCGGTATCAAGGATATTGACGGAGTGCCGGTCTACTCTCTCTTTAAAATTTCCCGTATCGATTAATCTTCTCTTTTTTCAGGCGTTATACGGAATTTTTATATAGAAGTTCAATTCCACCTTTTACAACATCAGAGGATCCATTATGCAGTCTGGACAACCAATTATCATCTTAAAAGAAAATGTAGAGCGTAATTA
>JGI20214J51088_10000919_pt1 | contig 20055 bp, 19 predicted proteins | sample WetSurMetagenome_FD_51088 | JGI IMG/M metagenome (IMG submission 51088) | reverse complement strand
TTTTTTTTAAGGAGTAAACTTGCCAACTACTCTTTGACGCCTACAAATTCTTTGTGAAGAAACGCTCTCTTTGAAAAACCCAATACAATTGGCAAACAAGCCTTTTGCTAATCTTAAGAAGCATTCGTTTTCTTCGCTGCTTCTTTAAATATTTAGACTAATACTTTTGAGTAGAGAAAAACAGTTTTGGGGGTTATAAATGAAAATTGAACTTGGAGTTAAGAACTGTCTTTATCCGTTGCCGACCGTGTTAGTTGGGACATTGGTTAATGGTAAACCCAATTACATCACAATCGCGCATGTAGGTATAATGGATCTTGAATCGGTTTCACTCGGAATGAACAAACGCCACTATAGCAACGCAGGTATAAAAACAAACAAGACATTCAGCATAAACATTCCTTCAACGGCGATGATCAAAGAAACAGACTTTTGTGGCTTGGTATCAGGAAAGGATGCGCCAAAGCAGACATGTTCACAACGTTTTATGGAACTCTCAAAACCGCTCCGATGATTGAGCAATGCGGCATCAACATGGAATGCGAACTTGTAAAAATCGTTGATTTTCCAAATCATGACGTATTCATAGGCAAAATAATTAACACATTCTGCGATGAAACAGTCCTTACCGACGGCGAGGTAGATATTGTAAAAGTCCAGCCCATCCTGTTTGTGATGAATAACCAAAGCTATTATGGCGTTGGAGAAAAATTAGCCAAAGCTTGGAGCATTGGCAAAGAACCCAACAAATAACCCCAACGAAGTTTAAGGACAAATTGCTGGTGAACACCCAATCATGACGGCAACACTGAAAAGATGCTGGAATGTGGACAAACCTCTCTACATAAGATATCATGATGAAGAATGGGGTGTCCCTGTTCATGATGATCGGAAGTTGTTTGAATTTTTGGTTTTGGATGGCTTTCAAGCTGGGTTATCATGGTGGCTGATTTTGGAGAGGCGAGAAGCGTTCAGATCAGCGTTTGATGATTTCGACGCTAAAAAAGTTGCAAAATACAACGCCAAAGACATTGAGGTCTTAATGAAGGCTCCTGGCGTTATTAAGAACCGAGCCAAAATCTCTGCAACTATAACAAACGCTCAACAGTTTCTTAAAGTCCAAAAGGAATACGGCTCTTTTGACAAGTTCATCTGGCAGTTTGTGCACGGAAAAACGATACAGAATGCTTTCAAAGATTTTTCTGAAATGCCCGCTAAGACAGAGTTGTCCATAACGATGAGTCGGGAACTCAAAAAGAAAGGCTTCAAGTTCGTTGGACCCACAATTTGCTATGCCTTCATGCAAGCTGCAGGACTAGTAAACGACCATTTGGTCGACTGCTTCCGATACGCCCAACTTCAGGGTCAAACTTGAGATTTGGTTTTCTCATTGATTTTTTTAAAGAGGTCTAATTCGGCGTTCGTAATGCCTGCTTGGCGGAGTTTGGCGACACAGGTTTGATATTGTTTTTCGTTGAGCTTTGCGGGGTTGATGTGGTCACCATCTTTTGTGATTCGATTATATGTTTCCTTGGCAGTTCTGCCTTTTTTTAGGGCTGCCCGCATTCTCTTGAAACGCTTAAGGGCTTCGCAATCCTGAGTTAGCATGCCAAACGTTGTATTTGGAAACCTTTTGCAGCCCTCAGGACGGATGTCATAGATTGAACATGAGTTGTCGACCAGAAAGGGACAGGGTGTTTGCATGATGTATTGATCATATTTTGCTCGATTTTTTTCCCACATCTTACCTAAATCTTCGTGGAGTGTTTTTACTTTATCGTGAACTTGTGGTTGGTCTTGGGGTTTAGCCGTGATTTCTCCGGCAGTCAAGAAATCGTCGAGTGTGCAACAGACACCGCATTTAGTACACAAGAAAGGCAGATTAATTGCACAATTTCTTTTCTTGTTCTTGAATTCTAAATGCACATAAAACGTGTCAACCATCGTGTGTGCGACACCGAACTATTTATTGCCTTTCCTGAGATATTGCACACATATAATGTCTGTTTTCTTTAATAGTTTACTTGTTTTCTCTGCCCTTTTTGGGAAAGTTACGAACTGCATAAAACAATATTACAGCTAGCCAAATTATAGCCAGCGTCATGAGGACTAACTCGGCTAATGCGGTGATGTTGAATTGTGAAATGGCTTCACCGAATGTGGTGTCGCCCATAGAGAGGGGTGAGCCGGGCATTATTTTGGGTGTTGGGCTCGGCGTGGGTGGTGGTGTTGGGGTCGGAATTGGTGTAGCGGTGGGAGTTGGTGTTGGAGTTGGCGCTATAGTGGGGCCATATGTAACGGTTGGTCTGGGGCTTGGTGTGGTGGTTGGGACAAGAGTTGGAGTTGGGTAGGGGGTGGGTATTGGAGCTGGGATTAAGTTTATAGTTTGTATGGCGGGCGCTTGTAAGTTTAATTCATTTAAGAATGGAGTAAAATTAACTTGACCTACAGAGGGAGTGGTTTTGTAGTCTCTGATTGTTTGGTTTATCGTTTGGGCGTCTGTGGTTCCCCACCAATTGTAGGTTGCGTCGATGGTAGTAGTGTTTGACAAAGACATACGAGTGTTGTATTGCGTGTTGCTTAGTATGTTGTTTTGGTTTATGTTTGAGGCAAGTGATACATCGATGCCTATCAGGTTATTTCCTACGGTGTTGTTGCGGATGATTCCTCCTCCGCTTATGCCGTAGTTGTTGTTAGCGATTATGTTGTTCTCTATTTTGGCAGTTGCTGAACTGCTTCTTACGCCGTAAGTATTTTGGGTGATTAGGTTTCGCGTGACCACTGAGTTCCCCATTACATAAATGCCTGTGCTGCAACCAGTAATGTTGTTGTCAGAGATGTAGGCATTACTTGCAGCGGCAATCCCATAATTGCCTGTGCATTTTATGAAATTATTTGATATTGTTGCGTTTCCACTGTTTGTGTTGACCCCTATTCCATTACCCACAATGGCATTGTACACAATTATTGGGGAAGACGCTGTAACAGAGATTGTGTTGTAGACATTAGTGCTGGTGAAGTAGTTGTTGCTGATTTTTGCTGAGCAGTTGTTTAAGTTTATTGTGATGGCGCTGACAACTGCGTTTTTTATGATGCAGCCTGAATTGGCTGATTCATTCCAGTTGTTACCAGACATGAAATTGATTACCGGATAACTGGGCGGATAAGAAGTTTGGAAGACTATGTTGTTATTGCTTGTGCCTTGAGCGTTTAGGGTGCCGCTTACCGATATTGAATACATGTAAAGATCCACAACAACGCCTGGGTCAATAGTTAAAGTAACTCCACTATTCACTATAACATTTCCTGAAAGCCTGTAAGGGCTTTCAGCCAAAGTCCACGTAGTGTCGGTAGAGATTGGTCCAATGACTTGAGCTGAAACATTAACACTTCCGACAAAAATTAATGTGCCACCCAAGATAGCGATAAAAAGTAATGCCCAAGGTAGCTTTGTCACTGTTTCACCATTTATAGGTGGTTGCTTTAAAATTTAAAACTATCCAGACAACACAAAAAATAAAAAATAATAAAAGATCTGCTCTTATCTGATTTTTCGATCTAACAGGTTGCCATTTGCGTCGATGAGTTTTATTTCTAATGGCATCTGACCAACCGCATGAGTTGCACAGCTCAGGCAAGGGTCAAATGCGCGAATGACTGCTTCTACGCGGTTGAGCATTCCTTCTTGAAGTTGACCGACTTTGACGTATTTTTTGGCCACTTGGGTTACGGCCATATTGTAGGCGATGTTGTTGTGTTCGGTGGCGATAACCATGTTGTTCCAAGTTATCATGCCCTGCGGGTCAACTTTGTAGTGGTGGATTAGGGTACCTCTGGGTGCTTCTGCGACGCCGACGCCTTCATAGTTGTTAACCAAGGCTTTGGATGTTACGTGTTCTCTGAGGATCTCCGGGTCTTCGAGCAATTGCTTGGCAGATTCAACACAAAACAGCAACTCGACTAGACGTGCATAGTGGTAGTGGAAGGTGCTTTGAACAACTCCATTCTTGCCCAGCTTCTTGAACTGTTTAAGTTCTTCATCTGCCAAAGGCGTACCACAATGGGATACAACGTTCAACCTAGCAAGTGGTCCGACACGGTAGGCGCCGTCTGGATAACCAATTGCTTTGAAGTATGGAAACTTCATAAAAGTATATGGCTCAACGGCTTCGCCGATGAAGTTACGGTATTGTGTTGGGTCAACGCATTCTGCGGCAACTTTGCCACAGTGATCCATGATGCGGATTTTGCCGTCGTAATGTTCCAAACCTCCATCAGAAGTTACTAAGCCCATATAGTAGGAGGGAAAGTTGCCGAAGTTAGCGATTTCTTCCTCGAAGCCCTCAAGCATTTTCTTGAACATCTCAAGTGTCTTCTGTGCGCCGTCTAAGGCTTCGGGCAAGTTGTCGCAGAGGTAGTCAGCTCTTTCCTGAGTTAGGGGCCATTTGGCTCCACCGGGCACTATCCAATCGCTTGAGTGGATTTTTTTGCCGGCGACTTTTTCAATTATTTCTTGTCCGAACTTGCGGAGTCTGATTCCACGAATAGCTAATTCAGGGTGTTTATCGATTAAGCCGAAAACGTTTCGCTGCGCAGGGTCCGAATCGAAGCCTAACAGCAAGTCAGACGAGGACAAATGGAAGAAGTTTAAGGCATGCGACTGGATGAGTTGTCCCATGTGCATTAGGCGTCTTAGCATTATCGCTGTTTTTGGTGGGTTTACGCCCACGATCGAATCGCAAGCTTTGGCAGAAGCTAAAAGGTGGCTAACGGGGCAGATGCCACAAGCTCGGCTGGTTATGCTTGGCATTTCGTAAAAGGGTCTGCCTTCAGTGAATTTTTCGAAGCCGCGGAAGTCCACTACTTTGAAGAGGGCTTCGTTAACTGTGTCATCTTGGTTTAGTAAGATGGTTACTTGTGCGTGTCCTTCGATGCGTGTGATGGGGCTGATTAGGATTTTCTTTTCGTTTTCTGGTTTACCCATATTTTGATCTTCCCTCCATAACGGGTGCTCTGCCAGCCAATAACTCGGTCAATACGTAGTTGATGAGGTCAGCGTGTGGGGGGCACCCTGGAACAAAAAAGTCAACTTTAACGATTTCATGTAGTGGACGAGCATGAATCAACAGTTTGGGCACCGCAGTTGGGATCGCTGCGTTGAGGTCAGCGGGGTCTTTGTAGGCGCGTTCCAAGACGGCTTGGTCGCTATGTTGCCAAGAATTACGCAAAGCAGTAACATTGCCTGTAACTGCACAGTCTCCCAGCGAAATGAGGATTTTTGTTCTGGAGCGCACTTTCTTTAGCATCGATAATTGTTCGTCGTTTGCTACAGCGCCTTCTATGAGTGTGACTTCGACATTTTCTGGGAACTCTTTCAAATCTACTAGTGGACTATAAACTAAGGTTATTTTCTTTGCTAAATCAACTAGCCGCTCATCTTGGTCGAGAAAGCTCATGTGACAACCTGAGCAGCCGCTAAGCCAAACCGTTGCAACACGAACTTTGGATCTTTCTGTCATCGCCGGTTTCTCCTTTCAATGATAAACTCTGCTATATCCCGGTTCTTGGTGTGTTCGATGGGTTCGCCTTCGATATAGATGGCTCCGACTGGGCAGACTTTTGCGCATTTGCGGCAGGAAGTGCATGAACAGGCTTTTCCCCAGTTTTCGTCTAAATCCATTATGACTTGCGAGTCTTTTCCACGGAGTTTTAAATCGAGCGTGTGGACGCCTTCGATTTGGTCGCAGACTCGGATACATCTTGTGCAAAGGATGCATCTGTTACGGTCAATTACTAGGAAGTCGTGGGTGGAGTCGATTTCGTCGTGGCTCCAATTGCGTTCAAACATAACATGGTCTACGCCAAGTTGGTTTGCCATGGCTTGGAGCTCACATTGGTCGTCCGCTACGCATACAGAGCAAATATGGGTTCGTTCGGCGAGAAGCAGTTGAACCGCCATTTTGCGGTATTCTTTTAGTTTTTCAGATTGGGTAGTTACTTCCATGCCAGGTCCGACAGGTGTTATGCAGGCTGGAAAAAGTTTGGGTGTACCATTGACTTCGACTAGGCATAGTCGGCATCCACCGTAAGCAGTCAAGCCTTCAAGATTGCACAGGGTCGGGATAATTATGCCACTGTCTCTGGCAGCCTTAAGAATCATTGTCCCCTCAGGAACCGTAATTTCGACGCCATCGATTTTTAGTTTAACAATGTTAACGCTCACTCAACTTCCTCCTCATCGCGTGTCTTGAAGCATTTGCCCGCTTCACATTGCTTATCCACAATATGATTAACATACTCATCTTTGAAGTACCGCAAAGTGGTTATCACTGGGTTAGGCGCTGTTTGCCCCAGACCGCAAAGACTGGCATCTCGGATATAAACGCTCGATTTTTCTAAGGTCGCAATGTCGCTCATCTCGCCTTGTCCATGGGTAATTTTGTCAAAGACCTCTTTCAATCTGGCTAATCCCGCTCTGCAGGGCGTGCATTTTCCGCAGGATTCGTCGATGCAGAATTCAGTGAAGAACCTTGCTGTGTCAACCATACACGAGTCTTCATCGATAACCACGATTCCCCCTGAACCCATGATTGCACCAACCTTGGTTAACGAATCGTAGTCAATCGGGATTTCAAGCAGAGTGTCAGGGAGGCAACCGCCTGAGGGTCCGCCGACAAGGACAGCTTTGAATTTTTTACCGTCGGGCACTCCTCCGCCGATGTCGAACACGACCTCTCTTAGGGTTATCCCCATTGGGACTTCGATCAAGCCAGGGTTGTTTATTTTTCCAGTGAGTGAGAAGCATTTGGTTCCTGTGCATTTTGATGTACCTATTTTCGAAAACCAGTACCCGCCATTCTGCACGATAAGCGGTATGTTGGCTAAGGTTTCTACGTTCTGGATAAGCGTGGGTTTCTGCCATAATCCCGAGTTAGCTGGATACGGGGGACGTGGGCGAGGCATCGCTCTTCGACCTTCAACCGAAGCAAGTATCGCGGTTTCTTCCCCAGCCACAAATGCCCCAGCGCCGAAACGAAGTTCAAGGTCAAACTTGAATTGCGTTTCCAAGATTTTTTCTCCCAGCAAAGACATTGCTTTTGCTTGAGAGATTGCCTTCTGCAAGGTTTCGATGGCAAGGGGGTATTCGGAGCGGATATATATGTAGCCTCTCTCGGAGCCTATTGCATACGCGGCTATTAGCATACCTTCAATTATGGCGTGCGGGTCTGCTTCGGCGAGGGTTCGGTTGGCGAAAACGCCTGGGTCACCTTCATCCAAGTTTGCTACTATGTATTTGGGAGTGTTGTGCGACCTTGCGACTAAACTCCACTTTTGTCCTGTTGGAAACCCTGCACCACCTCGCCCTCTAAGACCGCTAGTCGCAACTTCGTAGATTACACCTTGCGGAGTCATCGTTGCAAGGCACTTAGCTAACGCTGAGTAACCGCCTGCAGAAATATAATCCTGAATCCTTGAAGGGTCAATCTTTCCAGCATTACGCAGAACAAGTCGATGCTGCTTTTGGAAATAAGCATCGTTCTTGTAGAGCATTTCTTTGGCAGGCAAGCCTAGAACAATGTGATCGCGCACTATTTCTCTTACTTTTTCAGGGGTCACGCTTTGGTAGAGGTAGTCGCCTGGCTCAACAAGTACTGCTGGACCAACCGAGCATGTTCCTATGCAACCTGTTCGGGCAACCTTGCATTCCTTCTCCACCCCAAACTCTTTAACCGCATCTTCGAAGGCTTTGAGAACTTTTAGGGCACCAAACGGTACACATCCGCTCGAACAACACACGTTGATGCGGTATTTGTATGCTCTTTGAAAATCGAGTTCTTGTTCAGCAATTTTTTGTAAATCATCAAGTTTCAGCTTTAGCCCCTCCAAGAACTTGCTTTATTTTTTCTATCACATTTTCTTTGGTTGCTTTGCCGATAACTTCGTCATCTACAACAATGTTTGGAGCCATTGCGCATGCGCCTATACAACGGGTTAAAAGCAACGAAAGTTTGCCATCGGCGGTGGAACCTCCGCGTTTGAGGTCAAATTCTTCTTCGATGGCTTCCATNATTTGCTCCACACCCCTNACATAACATGCTGTACCTAGACATCCTGTTACGACATGCTCTCCTGATTTTTTGAGCTTAAAGAAGCTGTAGAAAGTTACTACACCATATATGTGGCTTGGAGGTAGATTCAGAGAACCTGAAATATCCATAAGTAAATCTTTGTCTAAATAACCATAAATCTCCTGGGCTTGATGCAGGATTTCGAGTAGAGCGCTTTCTTGGTAATTATGCTCTTTTAAGACTTTTTCCAGCGTTGCGCGTCGTTTATCATCTCTTATCAAGAAACCATGTTCCTCCATAGATGTTAATTCGCGTTAACACGGTCGATAGGGCTAAGAGAAGGTCAAATATAAAAGGGTACAGGAAACAATCTGACACTCCTGCTAAAAGAAACAAAATTTAAATATTGTCCCATTTGTGAAAAAAGGAAAAAATTATGCAGGCGTTGCTTCACTTTTTTCTTTAATTACTTTTTTGCTGTTTATAACTGGTATTTCCTGTGTTTGTTTCTCAGGGGTTGCTTTTGGTGGTTCAGGCAGGTTTATGCAGCGGAAGTCGATGTCTTCGTCTTTTAGGTTAAGGGTAGCTTTAACGGTGCCGTCGGTTAAGTATTCGATGTTGAAACCCATCTTCTTTGTTAAACTTAAAGCTCTGTAATTATCCTGTAAAATGATCGCATCAACCTTTTCGATACCTTTTTCCTTTGCAATATCAAGAGTGTAATCAACCATTTTAGTGCCTAAACCTAACCCTTGCCAGTAATCGCTCACAAGGAAAGCCATTTCACCGCTCTTTTCGTCGGATTCGATACTTAGGCGGCTGACCCCGAGTATTTTTCTTTTGCCGTTTTCAACCATTTCAGCAACTAGTGCGATTTCGCGGTCGTAGTCAACGTTGCAATAGCGTACTCGTACTTCGTGTGGCGTATCTTTTAGCATTTGGAAGAAGCGGTACCGTATGGATTCTTCTGATAGACTCTGGAACATTTCTAGCCACATTGGTTCGTCTTCAGGTTTAATGGGGCGCAGCAATACTTCTTGGCCATTCTTTAGTAACCACAATACTTCGTATTTTTTTGGATAGGGACTGATAACCATGTGTTCGTGGGGTTCAAATTTCTTGCAAACCGCGTCTTTGTCAACGACTATTCGGGCGTCTAGAACAGTAGCGTCTTTTTGGTTAATTAGCAAAGGGTTTATGTCGATTTCTTTTATCTGTGGAAAATCAACGAGTAGTTGAGAGAACATTAGTACTGTTTCATCTAGTTTTTTGAGGTCAACTGCAGGTGCATTTCGCCAGCCTTTTAGTAGACGGTATATCTTGGTTTCTTCCATCATGCGGTGAATAAGAGTAGTATTAAGTGGTGGCAGTCCTATTGAGTAATCTTTGAAGAGTTCTACTCCTACGCCGCCCATTCCAAAGAGAATTACTGGACCAAAGACTGGGTCGGTTTTTCCGCCTATGATGATTTCGTGACCTTTCTTCTCAATCATTGGCTGAACGGTGACTCCAATGATTTGTGCGTTTGGATTATAAGCCGTTGCTCTTTGAATCAAAACTTCAAACGCTTCGCGGACTTCATGAGGCGAATTTACGTTTAGAATTACGCCTCCAGCATCACTCTTGTGTATTATTTGAGGTGATAGAATCTTTAGGACGACAGGGAAACCCATTTCTTGCGAAAACGCCACAGCCTCATCGACGTTGTTTGCGACCTCAGTTTTCACGACTGGGAAATTATAATATTTCAATATTTTTTTAGCTTCGTCTTCAGTTAAGACTTCACGGCCTTCAAAGGCGGCATTTCTTAAAATAGCCATGATAGGGCGTCTTGGTGGTGCAGAATCAACTGGCAGTTCTTCAGGGGTTTCGTAGAGGAGGTCGATGTTGCGTTGGTAATTGTACATGTACATGTATGTTCTGATTGCTTGCTCGGGTGTGCTATAAGTTGGGATGTTGTTGGCGTTGAGAATGTTATTTGCTTCTTGCACCGCGCCGTAACCCATGAATGATGTTAGGATGGTTTTGGTCTGATAAGTTTTGTTACGAACAAGTTCCACTATGTTTTTAGATATTTCGACCGATTCAGAAACTGCTTGTTGAGTGAATACAATCAGAATTCCGTCAATATTTTCGTCGTTTAAGCATGCTTCAACGGCAGCTTTGTACCTCTCTGATTTAGCGTCTCCTAAAACGTCAATTGGGTTTCCATGGCTCCAGAAAGGAGGTAAAACAGCGTTAAGTGAATCCAAGGTTTTCTGGCTAAGCTTAGCTAATTTTCCGCCTTGAGCAATCAACGCGTCCGTCGCCATTACGCCAGGCCCCCCAGCGTTAGTAATTATAGCAAGTCTTGGTCCTTGGGGTAACGGTTGAGTTCCTAAAACCTCAGCTGCATTAAACAAGTCAGCAATTTCGTTAACTCGAACTATACCTGCCCGTTTGAAGGCCGCATCATAAATGCTATCTTCGCCTGAAAGTGAGCCAGTATGTGAGGCAGCGGCTTTTGCGCTTTCGGAGAATTTGCCTGATTTAACGACTATAATTGGTTTGGTTCTTGCGAAGTGCCTTGCGGCGCTCATGAATTTGCGAGCGTCAGTTATGCCTTCAACGTACATAAGAATGCTTTTGGTTTTTGGATCAGAACCGAAATAATCAATCAAATCGCCAAAGTCCACATCAATCATGGATCCAACTGAGACGAAGTTACTAAATCCGATGTTTTGGTGAATTGCCCAGTCAAGAATCGCAGAGCCTAAGGCGCCGCTTTGTGATAGGAAAGCTATGTTGCCTGGTTTTGGCATTTTGTCCAAGAAGGTTGCGTTGAGGTTATTTCTGGGGCGGATGAGACCAATGCAGTTTGGACCGATAACTCTGATGCCGTATTTCTTAGCTACTTCAGTTATTTTCTCTTCCAAAGCTTTTCCCGGCGCACCTGTTTCTTTGAAGCCGGCAGAAACTATAATTACACCTTTTACCTGCGCTTTGCCGCATTCCTCCATAACATCGGGAACTGTTTTGGCTGGAGTAGCGATTATAGCTAAATCTACAGGTTCTGAAATTTGATCGACAGTGGGGTAAGTTTTGACACCTAAAATCTCTGGCTTTCGAATGTTAACAAAGAAAACTTTACCAGTGTAGCCCATCTGGGTAAAATTTTTAACTATAGCATAACCAACCGAACCTTCAACGTCGCTAGCTCCGACGATAGCTACGTTTTGGGGATTGAAAATCTTGTCAAGGTTTATGGTACCCATTAATTTTACCTTCTGCTTAGGGTCGTGCAAACGGGGAAATTAAAGCTTGCCGTTCAAGAATCATTATTCTGTGAATATAAACAACATTCTAGGATTAAAAACTAATGTTTGATGGTTTGGAGAGCTGAAAAAATTGTACTGCAAAAAAATTGAGTTATTCGAAGTACTTTTTGATTTCACCGAGCGAGAGAACTGAAACGCCATTAGCTGTTAACATTTGCTCTGCACTCTCAACGTTGCTGGGACGCAGGATCAAAGCAATTTTTCCACCCACATGCACAGCCGAAGAATAAGCATACTCTATATTTATGCCGCCATCGCCAAGAATCTTTGTTATCTTAGAGAGCGTGTTCTGTTCGGAAATGAAGGTTGCAGTGACTTCGGTGTTTTTCTTGGATTTGGCCAAATTAAAGTCTGCCTCTTCCAAAAGCTTAGCAGCTTTCTCAGGATCCTCAGTTATCAACCGGACCAAACCAAACTCGCCTGCATCAGCAATTGAGAGCGCAAAGACCCTGATTTTGTTCTTGTCAAGCTGCGACATTGTTTCAAAAAGGGAACCTGGACGGTTATCAAGAAAGACGCTTACTTGCGTTATAGGCAAACAGTACACCTACAAATCAATAGGTCTAGTCAATATTTAACTTTAACCAAACTTTTAGATAAAATGTCATTCTTAACCAACCTTTATATTTCCACATCGATAATTTCTTGCTAATCGGAGATAGCAAGTTTGTTAAANTGTACCGGAGTCTCCAAGCAGTTTGGAGGGCTTCAAGCATTAAAAAATGTTGATTTCACAGTTAACGACGGTGAAATAGCAGGGCTTGTGGGTCCTAACGGCTCAGGAAAATCGACGTTGTTAAACCTAATAAGCGGCGTCTATAAACTCGACTCAGGACAAATTCTATTCAATAACGAAGATATCTCCAAGTTGCCTTCCTACAAAATCTGCGCTAAGGGTATAACAAAAACAGCGCAAACCGTCCAGTCTTTCCCCGAAATGACGGCGACCCAAAACGTACTAGCAAGTGTGCTTTTCAACGAAAAGAAAACCGTTGACAAAACCGATGGTTTGGTGAGGGCNCAGGAGCTTTTAGGGTTTGTGGGTTTAAGTAAAGANAAGTTTGATGTGCCAGCGAAAAATCTAAACGTCGTTGAATTGCGACGTATCCAACTTGCGAAAGCTTTGGCAACAGGTCCAAAACTCCTTTTGCTAGATGAGTTGCTGACTGGCTTAACTCCGAAGGAATCCGACGAGGCAATTGAACTAATCAAAGTAATCAACAAACAAGGGGTTTCAGTGCTTATTGTGGAGCATGTTATGCGAGTAATAATGGGATTGTGCGACCGCGTCGTTGTATTGCATCATGGAGAAAAAATCTGTGAAGGAACGCCAAAACAAGTAGTCTGCAACGAGAAGGTCGTGAATGTTTACTTGGGTAAACAGTTTAAGTTTGGTGAGGAAGAGTAATGCTGGAAGTCGAAAACTTGTCCGCCGCATATGGCATGGTCCAGATTCTAAGGGATGTAAGCTTTAAGGTAGAAGAGAAAGAAATCGTAAGCATCATAGGACCAAACGGCGCAGGCAAAACCACCTTGGTAAAGACTATTATGGGTTTTCTGCATCCAAAAACGGGTTCAATTAAGTTTAAGGGCGAAAACATCCAGAAACTTCCCACTTACAAGATAGTCAAAAAAGGGCTAACTATGATTCCTGAAGGCAGAGAAATCTTTCCTCGCATGACAGTCGAAGAAAACATGATGCTTGGCGCTTACGGCATAAAAGACAAGACGAAAGTTAAGGAAACCAAAGAGAAAGTCTTTGACATTTTTCCGGTTCTAAAGAAGAAGGAGAAGGCGTTGGCTCAAACACTAAGTGGAGGAGAACAACAGATGTTAGTTATCTGTCGGAGCCTCATGTCTAATCCACAATTGCTAATTTTGGATGAGCCATCACTCGGGTTAGCACCCATAATCGTGGAGAAAGTTCTGGATACTGTCCGCACCATAAATGAGGAAGGTGTAACTGTTCTTTTGGTTGAACAGAATATACATGACAGCCTAAACGTCGCCGACCGAGGTTACGTTCTAGAAGAAGGCAAGATAATATTGGAAGGCAAGAGTAGGGAACTTTTATCTAATAGTCATATAAAAGAAGTGTATCTGGGCCTTTAAAGCAGCGAGGGACAAGAAATTTGGCGGATGGCAAATACTGGAACGAAAAAATAGAAACCATGCCTACTGAAGAGATAAAAAAGCTTCAACTCCAAAAACTCAAAGAACAAGTCAAACACTGCTACGAAAAAAGCAGCTTTTACCGAAAAAAATTCGATAAGGTCGGCTTGAAACCTGAAGATATCCAATCACTTGATGATTTGCAAAAGATTCCGTTTACAGTTAAAAGTGATTTGAGAGATAATTACCCCTTTGGTATGGTTGCCGCTAAATCAAATGATATTGTAGAGATTCACGCTTCCAGCGGAACCACTGGCAACCCTATCATCGGCGCTTACACAAAAAGCGACATGGATATGTGGCAAGAACTCATGGCACGCTCAATCTACACAACAGGTGGCAGACAACAAGACGTNATTCACATCGCCTATGGATATGGCTTATTCACAGGAGGCTTAGGCTTCCATTATGGTGCTCAAAAGGTNGGCACAAAAATTGTTCCAGCAAGCGGCGGCATGACCCAACGCCAAATTAAACTAATGAAAGATTTGGATGTTACCATCTTAGCTTGTACCCCAAGTTTCGCGGTATACCTCGCCGAGACTATGGCTCAAGAAGGGATAATTCCACAAAAAGATCTCAAACTCAGAATAGGCATGTTTGGTGCTGAACCATGGTCAGACAAAATTCGCGAAAGAATTGAAAAAGAAATGGGGATTCAAGCTTTTGACGTTTACGGATTAACTGAACTTTGCGGACCAGGGGTTTCAATCGAATGTAGCGAGCACAAAGGACTCCATATTTGGGAAGACCACTTTATTGTGGAAACGATTGACCCGGATACAGGCGAAGTTTTACCCGCTGGAAAAGAAGGCGAATTAGTCTTTACAGCGCTTAGCAAAACAGGATTACCTATGCTAAGATATAGGACCCGAGACATCTCAAAAATTGACACTGCCAAATGCCCCTGTGGAAGAACTCACGCCCGAATGCAACGTGTACATGGAAGATCGGACGACATGCTTATCATAAGGGGAGTAAACGTGTTCCCATCACAAATCGAATACGCAGTTATGTGTTTCTCAGAACTTGCCACCCAATACCTGATAGTTCTTGACAGACCAGGAGCATTAGATACATTCGTAGTTAAAGTTGAGTTGTGTGAGCAAGCTGCCAAAAACCCCCAAACCGACAAAGAAGCATTAAAAAATGACATCCAAAAAAGAATCCACATAGTAACAGGAATATCAGCTGATGTGGAAATTGTGAAGCCAGGCGAGCTTCCAAGAACTGAGGGGAAAGCAAAAAGGGTATTGGATCTGCGTAAGGGCAAAATGTAAGGACAAATTTATGACTTCCAAGATTGCAGCAGATAAGCCGGGTAGTTTTGCCTTGCTTAACGGTGACGAGGCGGTTGCACGCGGGGCAGTAGAAGCCACCGTTAAAGTTGCTGCTTCATATCCTGGAACACCGGCTACTGAAATTTTGGAAACTATAGCTGAAGTGGCGAAGGATTTTGGTATTTACTCTGAATGGAGCATCAACGAGATTGTTGCAGCGGAAGTTGCCGCCGGTGCTTCCATGACGGGGGTGCGCTCAATTGTTTCTATGAAACATGTTGGTTTAAACGTTGCCGCTGACGCTGCAATGACGTTGGCGTACACAGGAGTGGAAGGCGGCATGGTAATCGCAGTCTGCGACGACCCAGCCCTGCATAGCAGCCAAAACGAACAAGACACCCGATTTTTCGCAGTCCACTCAAAGCTTCCGCTCCTCGATGCAGGCTCCCCACAAGAAGCCCTCGATATGACTAGAGAAGCCTTCGAAATCAGCGAAAAAATACACCTACCAGTAATTCTGAGACTTACAACAAGAGTTGCCCATGGAAAAGCCCGTGTTAAACTCGGCGAATTCCAAAAAATAAAACGAAAAGCAGACTTTGACAAAAAAGGTTCAAAATGGGTAATGGTTCCCTCAAACGCCATTCGGCAACACCGTGTTTTGGAAGGCAAGTTAGTGGAAGCAAGAAAACTGGCTGAAAACTCAAAATTCAATATCCTTGAAGATAACGGAAGCGAAATCGGCATAGTTGGAAGCGGTGTGGGCTACTATTATGCCCGGTCGATTTTGGATACCAAAGCGTTTTCTTGGCTAAAATTAGGGTTTGTTCATCCTTTTCCAGTGGAAATTGTTAGTAAATTCGCTTCCAAAGTTAAAAAATTAATTGTAATTGAAGAATTGCGACCTTATTTAGAGGATAACATCCAAAGACTAAAAATTGAAGTTACAGGAAAAAGCAAATTGGGTTTAGAAGAAATCGGCGAATTCACCCCAGACAACATACGCCAAGCCTTTGCGTCTTTGGGATTGACATCTCAAGCTGAAAAACAAGAGTCTGTGGATTTGCCTCCAAGACCACCAGCCCTTTGCCCAGGATGCCCCCATAGAGCATTCTATTACGCCCTAAATATGCTTAATCAACACGTTGACTGCGACAATGAGAAATGCGTTGGCTGCGACATATGTGAGTATGCATGTTCATTTGAGAAAGAGAAAGTCTTCAACCCCCTCAAATCGAGAATTCGTTCAGTAAGGATAGGACAAATCCAGAATACGGCAGTAACTTGCAAAGGCTGCATAGATGCTCCATGTATCCTTGCCTGTCCCGAAAAGGCGATATCGCAAGCCAAAAAAACGGGCGCAATAGTCGTTGATGAATCAAAATGTAAGGGTTGTGATTGGTGTATTGATGCTTGCAAATATGGCGCCATTACCCTTCATCCCCGCAGCCACAAAGCTATTGTGTGTGATACCTGCGGAGGTGACCCTAAATGCATCCCCGCTTGCCCCGAGAGTGCGTTAAGTTTTACTGGAAAATCAAACGATAAAATCGTCACAGGTGACATCGGCTGCTATACTCTTGGAGTTTTACCTCCTGTTAATGCGGTTCAAAGTTGTCTTTGTATGGGCGCGGGAATTTCTCAGGCGGCAGGAATGATTCATGCTGGCGTTAAAGAGAAAGTTTTTGCGGTTATCGGGGATTCAACGTTTTTCCATGCAGGCATGCCTGGATTGTTAAACATTGTTTACAACAAGGCAAACGTTTGCGTATTAATAATGGACAACAGTGTGGTTGCGATGACGGGTCATCAGCCAACACCTGGTTCAGGAAAAACCGCCATGGGCGCCGATGCTAAAATAATAAGTATCCAAGATATCGCCAAAGGAGTCGGCATAGAAAAAGTCGACGTTGTCGACCCCTACGACATAGAAGCTGCAACTGCCAAAATCAAAGAAGCTTTAGACTATCAGGGTCCATCCGTCATTATTTCGCAGCGTCCATGCCCACTTCTAATTGAACGAGGCAAACCCCGAGAAATCAAAGATGAATGCAACGCCTGCGGGGTATGCGTGAAAGCCTTCGGTTGCCCAGCCATAAGCCTAACAAGTGAACGCGCCCAAATTGATCCTACGCTCTGCTATGGATGCGGTGTCTGCGAAACAGTGTGTCCCTTTGATGCTGTTGGGAGAAAAGAGAAATGAACCTCGACATAGTGTTCAGCGGTGTCGGAGGCCAAGGAGTCGTAGTTTTAAGTGATATTTACTGCGAAGCGGCGATGATCGATGGTTTTGATGTTGCAAAAGCAGAAATTCATGGAATGGCTCAACGCGGAGGATCAATTGTAGCTTTCACCAGAATCGGCACCAAAGTTGAGTCACCGTTGATAGAAACCGGAAAGGCAGATGCACTTGTTGGGTTTGAGATTTTAGAAACTGCTAGAGCTCTGCCAATGCTCAAGAAGAATGGCACAGTAATCGTTAACATGAAGTATATTCCGCCCAACTGCATGGCTTCAGGCGCTAAACCCAAAAAAACTGGGGATTTGATCGCTTTGTTGCAGGCTAAAGCGTTGGTTCATGAAGTGGATGGTGCAGGCATCGCAGAGAAATTAGGCAACTTGTTGGTTGTGAACACGATTCTTCTAGGCGCTTTGTCGGCGCTTCCAGAGATACCCGTAAAAGTAGAGTCTTTCCACAAAGCCATAGCTAGCAGACTTAAAGAAAAATACATAACTTTAAACTTAAAAGCGTTTGAGTTAGGCCGCGAAAGCGTGTTAAAGAGTTAATTTTATTAGCTATTTGCTTTGATATAGCAAAGAAAAAACAGAGGAATAAAAATTGCAAAGGAAAATACTCGCTATAATTGTAATTGTAATAATTGCAGTGGCAGCAATAGCCGCTTTTCAATTAACAACAAAACCAGCCTCACCTGATGCAAGAGACATAAAGATAGGATTAGTTGCACCGATATCAGGGTCCCCAATTGGCCAAGACATGGAGCGTGCCGCCCGACTAGCCGTTAAGGAAATTAACGATGCAGGCGGCGTATACGTTTCGAGCTGGAACACCAAAGTAAACCTAACCCTTGTCATCGCAGACACAATAAATGATGCCCCAGCCAACGCAGTGACGCCAGTTACTCGAGCAGTAGAAACAGACAACGTTGACATGCTAATCGGCGGATACGGCAGTGCAGGAACACTGGCTAACGAAATTGTCGCAATCGAAAACAAAATCCCATATATCATCTCTGGAGCGTCAAATCAACTCGTAACAAGGAGAGGACCACAAGGCAATTATGGAGGCTTTGGTCCTAATGGCGCAAACAGCGTAAGCGACGCGGAAGGCATGAGTTACATTTTCCACTATTGCACAACAACCTACCACTACAGCAAAACAGTCGTTGACTTCTTTGCGAGTGAAATGAAACCCATGGTTGCTGCAGATCGAAACTTTAGTCTTGCACTTCTTTACCGCAATGACGCTTTTGGAACAGGAGTTGCAGCGGCTACTAAATTCTGGATACAGAACGAAAGCCTCCCAATTAGCATCGTCGCCGACAGAAGCTATGACCCCGCAACAACTAACTACCAAACTGACCTAACCGCAGTTGCAGCTTCACATCCAGACGCTGTATTTATCGCTGACAATCCCGACAAGACACCACTTATAATAAAACAAGGATGGGGCGACGTTGGACTAAAAACAGTCTACATCGCAGTTGAAAACAACCAAGACGAAGCCTTCTACGACCTGCTAGGAAGCGTAGGTGACGGGCAGCTTATGGAGTCAAAACTCGATCCCTTCATGACACCTTCATACTCGACAGTTGTAGGAAACTATGCTAAAGCATTCGATAAAGCCTATCCACANATTATGCCGGGAATGATGGGTGCTGATACATACGATGCGATCTACATCGCTAAAGACGCAATCCAAAGAGCAGGAACAGTTGACAAAGCAACTGTTCGCACAGCAATCGAGAACACCAATCTTGACCAGATGCTTATTCAGACAATGACAGGTAAAATACAGTTCAGCACAGCCGTCAACTACCATGAAATCGACCCAGTAACCTTCATTGAGCAACTTAAATGGGACGCAACAACCAGCCATCTAACATCACAAATAGTATGGTCACCACCTGGCAGCAATAACCTCAAACAAGTAGACTTCACATTGCCAACAGGCTATCAAGCTGGATCATAATAGACAAAAAAATAATTCCCACTTTTNCTTTTCTTTTTGTTTCTCGCATATTTTAAATAGTTAACATGAGAGATTATTTTATCTCAGATCAAAGAAGGATGTATTAAAGCATGGATATAACGGCACCGACAATCTTTTTAACGTTAGTTTGGGGTGTCGTCATTGGTTGTGTGTATATTCTTTTGGCAACTGGCTTAAACATCATCTTTGGAGTTATGAAGCTTGTTAATTTTGCCCATGGCCAGTTGCTCATGATAAGTGCTTTCTTAACGTGGACTCTTTCTGTTTCATTAGGGCTAAACGCTTATGTCGCAATCTTTGTTTCAATGATTGTTGTTGCCTTGCTGGGCGTTGTAGTTGAAAGATTCACCTTCCGAAAGGTTTTGGGCACTGACAAACTAAATGAAATCTTCGTAAGCTTAGGGCTGATATACATTTTTGAAAACATCGCAATGCTCATTTGGGGAGCAAGCTCAAAGCAGGTGNTGAGCCCCTTCTACGGAATGAGTGCAAGCTTGCCAGGCTTATCTATAACATATGATCGCATAATAGCTGTCTTCGTTGTAGTTGGTGCCCTAGCAATTTTTGGTCTGCTTCTACGGAAAACAAAAATCGGCTTAGCCATGCGTGCAACCAGCCAAAGAAACACAACAGCCATGTTGATGGGCATAAACGTCCAAAAAGTTTACATGTTCACCTTCGCCATCGGAGCAGCCTTGGCCGCGGTCGCCGGAGGATTGTACGGCATTATTTACCCCTTTGACTACCAAGTTGGAGCCTTGCCAACAATCATTGCTTTCGCAATAATAATAATGGGTGGCTTAGGAAGCATCAAAGGCGCCATCATCGGAGGGTTACTTTACGGCATAACAGAACAGATGGCGACTCTTTTTTTGGGGGGCACCTGGGGAAGCGCGGTTGCCTTCGCATTACTTATAGTTGTCCTCATAATTCGCCCAATCGGAATATTTGGGGAAAAGGGGGAATAGAATGCACCTAAAACAATC
>JGI20214J51088_10000918_pt1 | contig 20061 bp, 18 predicted proteins | sample WetSurMetagenome_FD_51088 | JGI IMG/M metagenome (IMG submission 51088) | reverse complement strand
CTGATGAAGCTGGATAAGGACGGTTCGGAAACCGGCCACGCCATGCGCGCGTTCAACCAGGAACCCGAGCAGTGCTGGGAGTGCTATTCCTGCGTGAAGATNTGCCCGCAGCAGGCCATCGAAGTCCGNCACTATGCCGANGTCGTGCCGCTGGGCGGCATGGTGCAGCCGCTGCGTGGTTCCGACTCCATCATGTGGACCATCAAGTTCCGCAACGGCGTGCTGAAGCGCTTCAAGTTCCCGATCCGCACCACCCCCGAAGGCTCGATCGATCCCTACGGCAACAAACCCATGCCCAAGATGGCTGAGATCGAGTCCACGGGTTCGTTCACCCGGGACATGATGGGTGGTTACCGTGCCGGTAACCCTGCCGAACTGATTCGCAAGTAATTTAGAGAGGTAAACGAAATGGCTGGAGAATTTGGTAATCCCACAGTAGTCCAAGAGGAAGTCGACGTCCTCCTGATCGGCGGCGGCATGGCATGCTGCGGCGCCGGTTACGAAATCATGCGCTGGGCCGACGCCGCCAAGGCTGAACTGGGCATGGATCTGAAAATCAAACTGGTCGACAAGGCCGCCATGGACCGCTCAGGTGCCGTGGCACAGGGTCTGTCCGCGATCAACACCTACATCGGCTCCGAGCAGGATCCCGCCGACTACGCCCGCATGGTCTCCAACGACCTGATGGGCATCACCCGCGACGACCTGGCCTATGACCTTGGCCGTAACGTGGATGATTCCGTGCACCTGTTCGAAGAATGGGGCCTGCCGATCTGGAAAACCGACGAAAACGGCGAACGTCACGACGGCGCCCAGGGCATGACCCCGTTGAAGGATGGCGGCAAGCCCGTGCGTTCCGGCAAATGGCAGATCATGATCAACGGCGAATCCTACAAGTGGATCGTTGCTGAAGCCACCAAGAAGGCACTCGGCATGGATCGCATCGAAGAGCGCATCTTCATCGTCAAGCTGGTCAACGACAAGAACGACCCGAGCCGCATCGCCGGTGCCGTCGGCTTCTCGACCCGCGACCACAAGGTTGTCGTGTACAAGGCCAAGGCGATTNTGCTGGCCGCCGGTGGCTGCGTGAACATCTTCCGTCCGCGTTCGGTTGGTGAAGGTACCGGCCGTGCCTGGTACCCGGTATGGAACGCTGGCTCCACCTATGCGATGGCTGCCGAAGCCGGCGCCGAGCTGACCATGATGGAAAACCGCTTCGTGCCCGCCCGCTTCAAGGACGGTTACGGCCCGGTCGGCGCCTGGTTCCTGCTGTTCAAGGCGCAGGCTGTCAACGCCTACGGCGAAGTCTACATGGTGAAAAACAAGGAACTGCTGAACGACTACCCTCCCTACGGGCAGGCAGCCGTTCCCGCATCGTGCCTGCGCAACCACCTGATGCTGAAGGAAATGAAGGAAGGCCGCGGCCCCATCTACATGGACACCGTGACCGCTTTGGCAAAACTGCGTGAAACGCTGACCCCGCGCGAAGTGAAGCACCTGGAAGCCGAAGCCTGGGAAGACTTCCTCGACATGTGCGTCGGCCAGTGCGGCATCTGGGTGGGCGAGAACGTCGAGCCGGAGAAGAAGAACTCCGAACTCATGCCGACCGAGCCCTACCTGCTGGGTAGCCACTCCGGCTGTTGCGGCATTTGGGTGTCGGGTCCGACCGATCTGGGCGCACCGACCTCCGAAGACCATCCCGATGCGGGCAAGATTCCGGCTCACCTGCCCAAGGGCTGGAACTGGGGCTATCGCTCGATGACCACGGTCAAGGGTCTGTTCACCGCCGGTGACGGCGTGGGCGCATCCGGCCACAAGTTCTCCTCCGGCTCGCACGCCGAAGGCCGCATGTGCGCCAAGGCCATGGTCAAGTACTGCATCGACAACAAGGATTGGAAACCCGAACTCGACACCTCCGTCGAGCAGCTGGTGGAAGATATCTACAAGCCGGTGCGTACCTACCTTGAGCACAAGGACTACACCACGGCTATTGACGTCAACCCCAACTACATCACGCCCAAGATGGCGCAGTTCCGTCTGCAGAAAATCATGGACGAGTATGTGGCAGGTGTCGCGACCTACTACACGACCAACGCCAACATGCTGGGCGTGGCGGAAGAGAAGCTGAACATGCTGAAGGAAGACGCCGAGAAGATGCGTGCGAAGGATCTGCACGAACTGCTCCGCGCCTGGGAAAACTACCACCGTATCCTGACGGCGGAAGCCCACATGAAGCACATCCAGTTCCGTGAAGAAAGCCGTTACCCCGGCTTCTACTACCGCATGGACAAGAACTTTGTCGATGAAGAAAACTGGCACTGCTTCGTGAACTCGGTGTACGACAAGAACTCCAAACAGTGGAACTGCTTCAAGCGCGCCCACGTGGATCTGGTCGACAAGTCCAAGCTGTTCAAGCCCGCTGCTCACTAATCCTTTAGTTCAGCAGTAGANTCCGGGCGCCTTCACGGCGCCCGGTTTTTTTCAAGCGGATAAAACTGCAAGGCCAACAAGGTTTAGCATCCGGACGAAAACGCGTAACCTAGAAAGTTATTAGCGATTCAACGCTTTCGTGTGTGTGTTATTGAAGTGGGGCTCGCCCCTGGAAGGTAGTGTGAGATGAACGAAAATGAATTCAAGGACATGATCGACGACTCCCCGTTCGCGGGCAGTCCAGTCAAACCCATCATGCTTGCGGAAAACGCGCAGCTGCAATTCCGTTGCCATCGCAACGTGAAATGCTGGAACGCCTGCTGCAGCAACATCGACATTCCGTTGACGCCTTACGATGTCCTGCGCCTGAAGAAGCGTCTGGATATGCCGTCGGGCGAGTTTCTCAAGCAGTACTCGGTACCGTTCGAGATGGACAAGGACGGCATGCCCGGCATCAAGCTGAATCCGGTCGAAGGCGGAACCGCCTGCCAGTTCATGACGCCCGAAGGCTGCGGGGTCTACGAAGACCGCCCCACCGCCTGCCGTTACTACCCGGTCGCCTTGCTGACGATGCGCCGCTCNGACGAATACGTCGACCGCAGCGCCTATGCCCTGGTCAGGGAACCCCATTGCCTGGGCCACTTCGAAGACAAGGTCCAGACCATTGAGCAATACCGCGTCGAGCAGGGGGTCGCCGAGTATGACCAGAAGGCCCACGCCTGGCGGCAACTGGTGGTCAAGCGCAAATCGGCCGGCCCTGCCATNGGCAAACCCACGCCGGTGTCGAACCAGCTGTTTTTCATGGCGAGCTACGATATCGACCGTTTCCGTGCATTCGTCATGAGCCCGAGCTTCAACGACACCTACGACATCCCGGTCGAAATCATGGCCACCCTGATCGCCGACGACGAGGCCCTGCTCGACTTTGGCCTCAATTTTCTGCGCCATACCCTGTTCGGTGAAAAATTCGTCGAAGAGCGGCCAGATGCCTACGAAAAACGTCTGGCGCGCCGCCGCGCCCTGGCCGAGCAACAAAAGGAAGCCGAATTCCAGCAGAAAATGGTGCTGGAGGACGACAAATACTCGGGCGAACATTGAGCCGATGCGACGCTTGATCATGCTGACAGGGATGGCCGTCCTGGCGCTGGCTGCCAGTGTGCAGGCCGCCACGCTCAACAAATGCATCGACGCGCAGGGCAAGGTCACGTATTCCAACCTTCCCTGCCGCAATGCTCAGGAAGCGCACAAGCTTGAAATCGAACCCTCACCGCTGCCTGAGCCAGCGCGCGCGCAACCCAGCCGGACGCAATCCACGCAATCGCAACCGGCTCAATCGCAGAATGCCCAACCCGAAGCCGANCGTCCGTCAAAGGGAAACACTTCCAGCAAGCCTGTAGCGGGGAGTTCGGCACGTGAATGCGATTCACTTTCCAGCAAGCTGGGAAGCGTGCTCGACAAAATGGACAAGGCTCACCGCAAGGGCTATAGCCAGGCGGAGATGGACAAGTGGAATCAGGAAGTCAAAAACCTCGAAAGCAAGAAGCAGCAATCCGGCTGCTTTTAATCAAGCCCTCCTAAAANGCCATTTCCAGCATGAACGCCCGTACCCTTGACCCTGCGCACCACCTCATCGAAAAAGAGCCGTACTACGAAGCCGTCGGTGACGAAATCCAGCTATTCGAGGCTGCCTGGCGCCAGCAAATTCCGGTGCTGTTGAAAGGTCCCACNGGCTGCGGCAAGACGCGCTTCATGGAACACATGGCGTGGCGGCTGAAGCGTCCTCTGATCACGGTGTCGTGTCATGACGACCTGACCGCCTCCGATCTGGTTGGTCGTTATTTGGTAAAAGGCGGCGAAACCGTGTGGCTCGACGGCCCGCTCACGCGCGCGGTGCGTTGCGGCGGCATTTGCTATCTGGATGAAGTCGTCGAGGCNCGCAAAGACACGATGGTGGTGATCCACCCGCTCGCCGACGACCGCCGCGCCTTGCCGATGGANAAACTTGGTCAGATCGTCGAAGCCCCCCCCGAGTTCTGCCTGGCGATTTCCTACAACCCGGGTTATCAAAGCGTACTCAAGGATCTCAAGCAATCGACCCGGCAACGCTTTGTCGCGCTCGAATTCGATTACCCCTCCGCCGAACTCGAACGCCGTATCGTGGCCACTGAATCGGGGGTCAGCGAAGCCGTGGCGGGCAATCTGGTGCGCTTCGCGCAATTGACCCGCAACCTCAAGGGCAGTGGTCTGGAGGAAGGCGCGTCGACCCGCCTGCTGGTGCATGCCGGCAAACTGATCGCCGATGGCGTCACCCCGGTCTCTGCCTGCAAAGCCGCCGTCGCCCAAGCCGTCACCGACGATGCCGATATGCTGAAAGCGATTCAGGAACTCTCCTCGTCGATTTTCTAATCGTCCGCGCGGGCGATCACCATGGCTCAGTCCCCCCTCAGCGCCGACCACATCGAAACCCAGCTGCATGTCTGGCTGGATACCGAATTCACGTTTTACAAGGTTGAGCGGGTGGCGGCCGAACTCGCGCGACTGGGGCGCGACGAGCAGGACTTCATCCTCGGCTGGATTCGTCGCATTGCATCCACCCACATCACACTGGCCTGGCAATTTGGGCAGCGTGCGCCTACCTTGCTGACGCGCATGGAACGCCGCTTGCTCGAAGCCTGGGCGGTGCACGCCTGCGATGTCTTCGATCAGTCCGGATTGCAAAACGCACTGCGCGTCATGGAGCAGGCCGACAACTTCGATGAAAGTCAGCCGCGCAATGATGCGACAGGCGTGTTGTTTGAGGAGATTGCGCCCGTTCTCGGCAATTTTATCTGCGGCCTGTCCGGGCGCCGCCTGCGGCTGGAGGAAGGCGATGCCGCCTGGACCGATGGTGAGCGTGTGGTGCTGCCACCCCTGATCGCCGCGCTGCCGGACGAAGCCGACAATTTCCAGCTTGCCAAAGTCATGGTGACGCTGCTGTGGGCGCAAACACGCTTTGGCACGCTGCGCATCGACTTCACTGCAATAGGCGCGCGCTACGGCGATCCTGAACGCGCGCTGGCCCGCCTGCACGCGCTGGAAACCCTGCGGCTCACCGCCCGCATTGCCCAGGAACTGCCAGGCTTGCATCGCGAGATGCTGCGCTTGCGCGCCCGCCTCGATGCGCCGCTGCTTCCCTATTGGCAAGCGCTGGCCACACAACTGGATGCGCCAGATACGCCGCTTGAAGCCAGCCTCGCCCTGCTCGACGAAGCTTATGCGCTGGACGACTGTCCACACTGGGCCGACCAAGGCGTCATCCGCCCCGAGGCGATCGCCAGCGCACGCGCCGCCCGGCTCGACAAGGACAAAGCGCGGCTGCGTATCAAGCTGGCCGAACTGCTGAAAGATCAAACCCCCAGCGCACGCGCCGCGAATCAGGACACCCCAGCCAAGCCCGAGATCGAGGCGACGCCGCAGGAGGAGAACGGCAAGCTGGATTTTGAAATCACCCTCGACGGCGCACCGCTGGCACCGCCGGACGACGTCAAACAGCTGCTCACGTCGGTCTATCTCGACTTCGGCGAGATCCCGCCGGAATACCTGACACCCGCGGGCGACGGCGAATACGACCCCAAGCTGGTATTCGACCAGCCGGAAGACCCGGATGCCGTCTGGCATGGCACCTACCATGAGAAAGGCGCCGAGCTTTTTCCGGAATGGGATCACGGTCGCCAGCATTACCGCAAGAACTGGTGTGTGATGCGGGAAAAGGCCGTGCCGCCGATTTATGACCATTTTGTCGATGACACGCTGCTCAAATACCACGGCGTGGTGAAGCAGTTGCGCAAGAAGTTCGAAGCGCTGCGTGATGAAAACCGCATCGAGAAGCGCCAGACCCAGGGCGATGAAATCGATCTCGACGCGCTGATCGAAGCGCTCGCCGACGCCAGAGACGGGCGNGAGATGAGCGATCGCCTGTTCGTGCATCAGCATCGCGCCGAACGCAACATTGCCGTCGCTTTTCTGGTCGACATGAGCGGATCGACCAAAGGCTGGATCAATGAAGCCGAACGGGAAGCCCTGGTTTTGTTGTGCGAAGCGCTGGAACTGTTGGGCGACCGCTACGCGATTTACGGCTTTTCCGGGACAACGCGAAAGCGCTGTGAGCTGTTTCGCATCAAGACCTTCGACGATGCCTACGATGACGAGGTCAAAGCGCGCATCGCCGGCATCCGCCCGCAGGAATACACCCGCATGGGCTTTGCGCTGCGCCACATGACGAAGCTCCTGAACCAGGTCGAAGCCAGAACCCGCGTGCTGGTCACCCTGTCGGACGGCCGCCCGGACGATTATTTCGACGTCTATCGCGGCGAATACGGCGTCGAGGACACGCGCATGGCGCTGCTGGAAGCTGCGCGCACCGGCATTCACCCGTTCTGTATCACGCTCGACCGCGACGCGCGCGACTACCTGCCCCACATGTATGGCGCAGCGCGTTACATCATTCTGGATGACGTGCGACAATTGCCGGTGAAAGTCACCGACATCTACCGCCGTATCACGACATGAGCCATGACGAACTGAAAGTAGGATTTTTCTACAGCAACGGTGCCTACGGCCGCACCTGGGGCGTGCGCCAGTTGGCTGGAATCACCGCCGACACTGAAACCGGCGAAATGGTGATTCACTTCAGGGGCGTCGCCGGCACCTGCCGCCGCAAGAAGGGACATTGCACCCGGACGGAATTTGCCCGCTGGGCCAAGTATCAGGTGGCGCTGCTGGAAAATGACTGGAAACGGGTTGGCGGCGATGCAGCGTCGCCAGCCGAATCCCCGGGACTTTAATCGGCGGCGGAGTCCGCCGCCGGCTCATCCTCGACGGGCCTGGCCGCCTGCGTGCCCAGATAGTCCATGATCGCGTAGGCCAGCACGCTGCAACCTGACCCGTCCAGCGCTGAAATCGCAAATACCGGCCCCTGCCAGTCGTAGTCTTTCACAAACTGCTCGACCACCGCCTTGCGTTCGTCTTCGTCCACCATATCGATCTTGTTCAGCACCAGCCAGCGCGACTTTTCGTAGAGTTGCTGGTCGTACTTGCGCAGTTCCTCAACAATGGCGCGCGCCTCACGTACCGGATCGCCTCCTTCCCAGCGCGGCGAAATATCGACCAGATGCAGCAACAGACGCGTGCGCTGCAAGTGCCGCAGGAACTGGTGCCCCAGCCCCGCGCCTTCCGCCGCGCCTTCAATCAGCCCAGGAATGTCGGCGATGACGAAACTGCGTTCGCTGTCGACCCGCACCACACCCAGATTGGGCGCCAGCGTGGTGAACGGATAATCAGCCACCTTCGGGCGAGCCGCCGAGACGGCACGGATGAATGTGGATTTTCCTGCATTGGGCATGCCCAGCAATCCCACATCGGCCAGCACCTTCAATTCCAGCGCCAGTTCGAACTCTTCGCCCGGCTCGCCCAGCGTGTGCTGGCGCGGCGCGCGGTTGATACTGGATTTGAAATGCAGGTTGCCGAGGCCGCCTTTGCCGCCCTTGGCCAGACACACGGTCTGGCCATTCTCGGCCAGATCGGCGACCACCTCGCCGCTGTTGATATCGGTGAACACCGTACCCACTGGCACACGGATGGTGAGATCCTCACCGGATTTGCCATAACATTGCGCGCCACGTCCGTTTTCGCCTTTTTGCGCCTTGAAAATACGCTTGAAGCGAAATTCGACCAGGGTGTTGATATTGCAGTCGGCCACCGCGTACACGCTACCGCCGCGTCCGCCGTCGCCGCCATCCGGGCCACCCTTGGGAATGTATTTTTCGCGGCGAAACGAAGAACTGCCGTCGCCGCCCTTGCCCGCCAGCACCTGGATCTTCGCTTCGTCGATGAATTTCATTCAGGAACTCCCACAAACAAAAAAGCCCCATCCGGCGGACAGGGCTTCTTGGCGAACTGACTCGGAATCAGTTCAAATCAACTCAGGCCGCGACTGGCTCGATGCGAACCACCCGACGACGGGCAGCACCCTTGATCTCGAACTTGACCGTGCCGTGGGCCTTGGCGAACAGGGTGTGATCCTTGCCGATGCCAACGTTGTCGCCGGGATGGAACTGGGTGCCACGCTGCCGCACGATAATGTTGCCTGCCAGGACCAGCTCACCGCCGTAGCATTTCACGCCCAGACGTTTCGATTCTGAATCGCGGCCGTTACGCGAACTGCCGCCTGCTTTCTTGTGTGCCATTTATGTGCTCCTTATGCGGTAATGCCGCCGATTTGCACTTCGGTGAAGTACTGGCGATGGCCTTGGCTCTTGCGGTAGTGCTTGCGGCGGCGCATCTTGAAAATCTTGATCTTGTCGCCGCGCGCCTGGTTCAGCACCGTGGCCGTAACCGTGGCGCCGCGCAGCATGGGCGCGCCCATCTTGATGTCGGCGCCATCGCCTACCATCAGCACCTGATCAAAGGTGATCTCGCTGCCGATCTCGGCTTCGAGCTTTTCAATTTTAAGTTTGTCGCCGGCGCTCACGCGGTATTGCTTGCCGCCGGTTTTGATGACTGCGTACATGGGGGTCTCCAACCAATACGAACCCAGGAAAGCGCGAGATTCTAGCGGCGAACCCGCCACAAGTCAAACCATTCGAGAAGTCTATTAAAGACGCACCAGGCGATGAAAAAGCCCGGCTGGGCTGCTACCATTGCGAAATTATCCAAATAACAAGCCTGTAAGGCCTAATTATCGTGTCTCTGGAGAGCCTGCAATCCTACTTGGCCGACGACATGCGCGCCGTCGATCATGTCATACGCGAAAGCCTGTATTCCGACGTGGTGCTCATTCGCCAGGTTTCCGAATACATCATCAACAGTGGCGGCAAGCGACTGCGCCCGGCACTGGTGCTGCTTTCGTCCGGCTGCTTCAATTATCAGGGGCAGGCGCATCACAAACTTGCCGCCGTAGTGGAGTTCATCCACACCGCCACGCTGCTGCATGACGACGTGGTCGACGAATCAGAATTAAGGCGCGGCCGCGAAACCGCCAACGCATTGTTTGGCAATGCCGCCAGCGTTCTGGTTGGCGATTTCCTCTACTCGCGCGCGTTCCAGATGATGGTTGCAGTCGACAATATGGAAGTCATGCGGATCCTGTCTGACGCAACCAACACCATTGCCGAAGGCGAGGTGCTGCAACTGCTGAATTGCCACGACCCGGACATCGACGAAGAGAATTACCTGCGGGTCATCCGCTACAAAACTGCCAAGCTGTTTGAAGCCGCGGGCCGTCTGGGCGCTGTGATCGGCGGCGGTACGGAAGAAGACAAGGATGCTCTGGCACGCTACGGCATGCACCTTGGCACCGCATTCCAACTGATCGACGACGTCCTGGATTACTCCGGTGACTTCCTCAAAACCGGCAAAAACATCGGCGACGACCTGGCCGAGGGCAAGCCCACCTTGCCGCTGCTTTACGCGATGAAGCACGGTACCGCCGAACAGGCCACGAGTATTCGCCAGGCAATCGAGCACGGTGGCCTCACCGAATTCCAGAGCGTGCTTGCCGCAATCAAGGATACGCGCGCCCTGCAGTACACCCGCGAAGCCGCTCAACATGAAACGCAAATGGCCAATGCAGCAATTTCTTGCTTGCCGGATTCAAATTCCAAATCAGCTTTGCTACAATTAGCGGCTTTCGCGGTTGACCGAAGTTTTTGACCGCGCTGTTTTAATTTTTCCCGGTAGTTTTTCACAAATGGGTGCTGCGCATAGCAGGACCCGCCATCTGCCTCGGGGTGTAGCTCAGCCTGGTAGAGTACTGCGTTCGGGACGCAGGAGTCGGAGGTTCGAATCCTCTCACCCCGACCACTTCCCCTTCTGTTCAGCCCTTGTATTGGTAGGCAACATTCTTGTTGCGTATCGTCCGCACCCAATCTGCGCCTATCTCTTGTCTCTTGCCTCCTGTCCCGAATTGACACAAAAACTGTACGGATTTCCTGTTCACCGTTGCCGCTAGAATGAACTCCTTTTCGCAGGAGATATCCATGTCCGAACCCGTAGTGTATGACCGCAACCCCGCCGAACTTGAACTCGAACCCGGCGAATACTGGTGGTGTTCATGCGGTCGCTCGATGACACAGCCGTTTTGCGATGGTTCGCACGAAGGCACCGGCCTGGAGCCGAAGTCATTCGTCATCAAGGAAAAGACCACGGTATGGCTATGCAACTGCAAAAACAGCAAGGACAAGCCGTTCTGTGACGGGTCTCATAACGACCTGCCCGACGACATCTTCTAAGTCGACCAATCATGTCCACCATGACTGTCCAACCCGAAGGTGTGCTCGCATTCTGGTTGGGGCCGTCNGGCAGCGCAGCCGAGATCGCAGGGCGTCAGCGCAAGCTTTGGTTCGGCAAGTCAGCAGCAGACGACCAGAAAGTGACCGAACGATTTTCCGCCACGCTGCTTGCGGCAGCAGCAGGCCGGCTTGATCACTGGGCCGACACATCGCGCGGTCGGCTTGCCTTGATTATCGTGCTCGACCAGTTTCCGCATCACATCCATCGCGACCAGCCGCAGGCATTTGCCACGGACTCAAAGGCCTTGGCCCAGAGCCTGAGCGCCCTGGCCGGCGGAGAAGATCGGCAACTGGCTGCCATCGAGCGGGTGTTCATGTATCTGCCGCTGGAACACGCCGAGTCAAATGAAATGCAGGACCTGTCCGTCTCGCTTTTTGAGAATCTGGCACACGAAGCCCCGGCTGACGAACGTGCCCTCTTCGATGATTTCCTGAACTACGCGCGCCAGCACCGCGAGGTGGTGGCGCGCTTCGGCCGCTTCCCGCATCGCAACGAGATTCTGGGGCGCCCATCCACTGCCGGCGAACTCGAGTTTCTGAAACAGCCCGGCTCGCGCTTCTAACGGCTACTTTTATCGCGGGCATTCCTGCCTTCCGGGGGATGCATTCCCTTCGGGGATTGCTGCCCTCCGGGTAAAATGGCCGCTTCCTGTGCCCCTTGGGTCTTCACCCGGCCGTTTCCATGTCCCGCCAAATCCTCGTCACCTCCGCCCTGCCCTACGCCAACGGCAGCATCCACCTTGGCCATCTGGTCGAATACATCCAGACTGACATCTGGGTTCGGTTCCAGAAATTGCGTGGTCACGACTGCCACTATATGTGCGCCGACGACACCCACGGCACCGCAATCATGCTGCGCGCTGAAAAGGAAGGCATCACGCCGGAAGCGCTGATCGGCCGGGTGTGGGACGAACACACGCGCGACTTCGCCGGCTTCCACATCGGCTTCGACCATTACTACTCGACGCATTCGAGCGAGAACCGCGAACTGGCGTCAATGATCTACCTGCGTCTGAAGGAAGCCGGCCTGATCGAATCCAAAACGATCGCCCAGCTGTACGACCCGGTGAAGAACCTGTTCCTGCCGGACCGCTTCATCAAGGGTGAATGCCCGAAGTGCGGCGCAGCGGACCAGTACGGCGACAACTGCGAGGTGTGCGGCGCGACCTACAGCCCGACCGAGCTGAAGAACCCGGTGTCAGCGGTGTCAGGGGCGACGCCGGTGCACAAGGATTCCGAGCATTACTTCTTCAAACTCGGCGCGTGCGAAGCCTTCCTGCGCGAGTGGACGACCTCGGGCGCCCTGCAGGCGGAAGCCGCCAACAAGATGCAGGAATGGTTCGCCTCCGGCCTCAACAACTGGGACATCAGCCGCGACGCGCCCTACTTCGGNTTCGAGATCCCCGGCGCGCCGGGCAAGTATTTCTATGTGTGGCTGGACGCGCCGGTGGGCTACATGGCGAGCTTTGCCAGATACGCCGCGACCAACGGCCTCGACTTCGACGCTTGGTGGGGCGCCGATTCACAGACCGAGCTGGTGCACTTCATCGGCAAGGACATCCTGTATTTCCACGCCCTGTTCTGGCCGGCGATGCTGAAGTATTCCGGTCACCGCCTGCCGACCGCGGTATATGCGCACGGTTTCCTTACCGTCAACGGGCAGAAGATGTCGAAATCGCGCGGCACCTTCATCACCGCCGAAAGCTATCTGGCGCAGAAGCTGAATCCCGAGTGGCTGCGCTATTACTACGCGGCCAAGCTCAACGGTTCGATGGAGGACATCGACCTCAACCTCGACGACTTCGTCGCGCGGGTAAATTCTGACCTGGTAGGCAAGTTCATCAACATCGCCAGTCGCACCGCCGGCTTCATCCACAAGAACTTCGAGGGCAAGCTCGCCGATGGCGTCGCCAATATTGAACTGATTGGCGCATTCCAGGCCGCCGCTAGCGCGATTGCCGCACATTACGAGGCGCGCGACTACGCCAAGGCGCTGCGCGAGATCATGGCGCTGGCCGACCGCGCCAACCAGTACGTGGCTGACGAAAAGCCCTGGGAACTGGCGAAGAAACCCGAAGCCGTCTATCGCCTGCACGAGGTCTGCACCGTCGCGCTGAACTGCTTCCGCCTGCTGACCCTGTACCTGAAGCCGGTGCTGCCGAAGCTCGCCGAGCAGGTCGAGGCTTTCCTCAACATTTCACCGCTGACCTGGGACGATGCGCAGAGCCTGTTCATCCGCCACCACATCAACGAGTACAGCCACCTGATGACCCGTATCGACCCCAAATCCATCGAAGCCATGGTAGACGCCAACATACATAACCTCGAACCCACGCCCGCCCCCGCGCCGGTGCGCCACGCCGAAGCCCAGGTGCACGCTGCCCAGCCCGCCGCCGCTCCGGTATCAGACACCATCAGCATCGACGACTTCGCGAAAGTCGATCTGCGCATCGCGCGCATCGCCAACGCCGAGCACGTCGAAGGCGCCGACAAGCTGCTGCGCTTGACACTCGACCTCGGCGAACTCGGCACCCGCCAGGTATTCGCCGGCATCAAGTCGGCCTACGCGCCGGAAACGCTGGTGGGCAGGCTCACCGTGATGGTCGCCAACCTCGCTCCGCGCAAGATGAAATTCGGCATGAGCGAAGGCATGGTGCTGGCGGCCTCGGGTGACGCGCCCGGCCTGTTCATCCTGTCGCCCGATAGCGGTGCGCAGCCGGGCATGAAGGTGAAGTGAACCCGGTATGAAAACGCAGCATCTGCACATCCAGGGTCGGGTGCAGGGCGTATGGTTTCGCGAGTCCATGCGCTGCGAAGCCGAACGCCTCGGGGTGACGGGCTGGGTGCGCAACGCGCCCGATGGCTCGGTGGAAGCTGTGGTTCAGGGCCCGGATACGGCCGTCGACACGCTCATCTTCTGGGCCCACACCGGCCCGCCTCAGGCACGGGTGGCGCGCATCGTTGTGACCGACGCACAGGGCCATTACGGCAGTTTCGAGAAGAGGATCGATTAGGCGCCGGAAATCCAGACAAAAAAATGCCCGGCTCGAGAGCCGGGCAGAGTATCCACCAAAGGAGGAGGATTGGAGGAGACAACACCGAGTGCCATTGCGGCGCCCTCAGTGTTATTAGAATAATCTAATATAACGATCTCCTTGTCAATAGTTTGTTGTAGAAAAGTCATGAATTGGTAGTTTTGTTTCATCCGCGCCACATCATTCAGTAAACCACGCTGACCGCTTCGGGCCTGAGCCAGCCGCCCAGTGACTCGAGCAACCGGTCATCCAGCCGCACCCGCCAGTCTTCCCCAAGCCTGATCCGGCAGCAGGCATGGGTAGTCTGGTAATCCACCCACACCGCACATCCACCCTCCTGCACTTTGTAGGGCGAGAGCAATTCGGCCAGCTTGCGCCCGCTGGATTGGCCGTTGCAAGCCAGACTCAGCCCCTGGGCAAACCGGGTGCGCGCACCGGCCAGGTCATAGATCCGCTCCGCCGTCACCCGCACGCCGCCCGAATAGTCGTCCCGGTTGACCTTGCCTTCGATGATCAGCAGCGTGTCATCCTTCAACAAATGCCGGTACTGCTCATACAACTCGTTGAAGATCACCACCTCGACCTGAGCCGTCGTATCGTCGAGCAGCAGAATCATCATCTTGCCGCGCCGAGTCATCTGGGTGCGCAGCGAAACCACAATGCCGGCCAGCATCACCAGGTCGCGTGAAGGCTCCAGGCTGTCGAGCTGCTTTTTGGCAAAGCCGGACACTTCAGCCAGATAAGCGGTAAATGGATGGCCGCTGAAAAAATAACCGAGCGCAGACTTTTCCTGCAGCAGCTTTTCCTGTTCCGGCCACAGTGGCACGTCGATCAGGTCTTCGCCGCCGCCGTCGAGCACTTCGCCGAACAGCCCCACCTGACCACCGCTGCGTGCCGCGCGATCGGCCGTATCCAGCGCCGCGCCCATGGATGCCATCAGGCTGGCACGATGTTCATTGAGGCGGTCGAAAGCACCCGCTTTGACCAGTGCCTCGAGCACGCGGCGGTTGAGGTAGCGCTTGTCCACGCGCCGCGCCAGATCGAACAGACCCCGGTAAGGGCCGCTGGCTTCGCGCTCGGCCACGATGGCTCCAATCGCCGCCTCGCCGCTGCCCTTGATTGCACCCAGACCGTAGCGGATTTCGGTTTTGCTGACCGGTTCGAAGCGATAGCCGGACAAGTTGATGTCGGGAGGCAGCATCACCAGCCCGTTGGCGCGGCAGTCCTCGTAGAACACGCGCACCTTGTCGGTGTCGGACATTTCGGACGACATCGTCGCCGCCATGAATTCGGCCGGATAGTAGGCCTTGAGCCAGGCAGTGTGATACGCCACCAGCGCATAGGCCGCCGAGTGCGATTTGTTGAAGCCGTACTCGGCGAACTTCTCCATCAGGTCGAACAGCCGTTCGGCGACCTTGGTGTCGGCCCCGCGCTTGGCCGCGCCTTCGAGGAAAATCGTGCGCTGCTTGGCCATTTCCTCGGGCTTCTTCTTGCCCATGGCGCGCCGCAGCATGTCGGCGCTGCCGAGGCTATAGCCTGCCAGAATCTGCGCCACCAGCATCACCTGTTCCTGGTAGACGATGATGCCGTAGGTCGATTTCAGCACCGGTTCGAGGTCGGGGTGGAAATACTCCGGCTTCTGCTTGCCCTGCTTGCGCGCGATGAAGTCGTCCACCATGCCTGAGCCGAGTGGCCCCGGCCGGTTCAGCGCCATCAGCGCGATGATGTCTTCGAAGCAGTCGCCCTTCAGCTTTTTTTCCAGATCCTTGGCCGAGCGCGATTCGGACTGGAACACCGCGGTGGTGTTGCCGTCGGCAAACAACCTGTACACCGCCGGATCGTCGAGCGGCAGGTCTTCCAGCCGGAATCTTTCCATCCCCGGCTGACGTTGCACGAAGCGCACCGCCTCGGCCAGGATCGTCAGCGTGCGCAAACCGAGAAAGTCGAACTTGACCAGCCCGATCGCCTCGACGTCGTCCTTGTCGAACTGCGACACCGCGGCGTCCGAGCCTTCGGCCTGATACAGCGGGCAGAAATCGGTGAGCCTGCCCGGCGCGATCAGCACTCCACCCGCGTGCATGCCGACGTTGCGGGTGATGCCCTCGAGCTTTTCCGCCAGTGGCAGCAATTCGGCGAGTTCTTCCTCGTTCCTTGCACGCTCGTCGATCTGTGGTTCCTTCTCGCGCGCTTCGGCCAGCGAAATGCCGAGTTCGTTGGGCACCAGCTTGACGAACTTGTCGACGAACAGATATGGCAGGTCGAGCACCCGGCCGACATCGCGCAGCACCGCCTTGGCCGCCATGGTGCCGAAGGTGGCGATCTGCGACACCGCCGCGTGGCCGTACTTGTCCTTGACGTACTGAATCACGCGGTCGCGCCCGTCCTGACAGAAGTCGACGTCGAAGTCGGGCATCGATACCCGCTCGGGATTCAGAAAGCGCTCGAACAGCAGGTCATAGCGCAGGGGATCGAGGTCGGTGATGCCGAGGCTATACGCTACCAGCGAGCCCGCGCCGGAGCCGCGCCCCGGCCCCACCGGCACGCCGTTGTTCTTGGCCCAGTTGATGAAGTCGGCGACGATCAGGAAGTAGCCGGGGAAACCCATCTGGATGATGGTGCCGAGTTCGAATTCCAGCCTCCCGGTGTATTCCGGCAGCCTGGCGGCGCGCTGGGCCTCATCGGGATAGAGGTGCGCCATGCGTACGTCCAGGCCCTCGAAGGAGCGCTGCCGCATATAGTCGTCGAGACTCATGCCGTCGGGCGTCGGGAAATCGGGCAGTCGGCTCTTGCCGAGTTCCAGCGTGAGGTTGCAGCGCTTGGCGATTTCCACGCTGTTCTGCAAGGCTTCCGGCAGGTCGGCGAACAGTTCCGCCATCTCGTCCGGCGTCTTGAAATACTGCTCGGCGGTAAACGGCCGCGGACGGCGCGGGTCGCCCAGCATCATGCCCTCGGCGATGCACACACGCGCCTCGTGCGCCTTGAAGTCGTCCGGCGCGATGAACTGGATCGGATGGGTGGCGACCGCCGGCAGGTTCAACGCTGCACCCAGGTCGAGCAGGCCGTCGATCAGGCGTTCGGTGTGAGGCTGGCCGAAGCGCTGCAGCTCGAGGTAATAGCGTCCGGGAAACAGCGCGGCCCAGGCTTCGGCGGCGGCGCGCGCAGCGGCGGGCTTGTCGTCGAGGATCGCCTGGGCGACGCTGCCGGCGTCGCCGCCCGACAGTGCCAGCAGGCCGTCAGTGCCTTCGGCCAGCCAGGCGGGATCGATCTCGGCGCGGCCGCGATGGAGGTTTTGCTGGTAGGCGCGAGTCAGCAGCTCGCACAGCCGGCGGTAGCCTTCGCGGTGCTGCACCAGCAGCAACAGGCGCGAAGGCCGATTCCTGTCGGCGGCGTTGGTCACCCAGACATCGCAGCCGAATATCGGTTTGATGCCGGCGCCGCGTGCCGCACGGTAAAACTTCACCCAGCCGAAGGTATTGGAAAGATCGGAAAGGCCAAGTGCGGGCATCGCGATGTCCCTGGCGCGCTTGATCGCCTCGTCCACCCGCACCAGACCATCAACAACGGAATATTCGGTGTGCAGGCGGAGATGAATGAAGCGCGGGTCGGTCATGGGATGACGGCGAAAAAGCAGGCGGCTATTTTAACGCCGAGGACGGACGACCAAAAAACAAAAGGCAGCCGAAGCTGCCTTAATGTTTGAACAAGCACCGTATTTAGTTGGCGCGGCGCTTGAATTCGTTGGTGCGGGTGTCGATTTCGATCATGTCGCCGATGTCGACGAACGCAGCCACCGGCAGTTCGAACCCGGTGGGCTTGATGCGCGCGGGCTTCATCACCTTGCCCGAGGTATCGCCGCGCACGGCGGGTTCGGTGTATTCGACTTCACGTATCACCGTGGTGGGCATTTCGACCGAGATCGCCTTGCCGTCGTAGAACACCACTTCCAGCGGCATACCGTCATCGAGGTAGTTCAGCGCATCGCCGAGATTGTCGGCCTCGATTTCGTACTGGTTGTAGTCGGCATCCATGAACACATACAGCGGATCGGCAAAATAGGAATAGGTGCAGTCCTTGCGGTCCAGGGATACCACTTCAAACTTGTCATCAGCTCGATAAACGGTTTCGGTGCCGGAACCGTTGAGCAGGTTCTTCAGCTTCATCTTGACGACGGAGGAGTTACGGCCGGATTTCGAGAATTCGGCTTTCACCACCACCATCGGGTCTTGGCCGATCATCACAACGTTGCCGGCGCGGAGTTCCTGGGCGATTTTCATGGGTGTGTCCTGCTGCGAGAGCGCTAAGGGATTGAGAAAACCCGGCATTCTAGCTTATTTTCAACAAAATCAACCAGCTTGTCGGTCAACTGGCCGGCCAGAATGAGGCGATCGCGCCAAGCCGCCGCATGTAGTTCGATGGCGGCCTGCTGCGCGCGCCAGGCGGCCCAGCAGGCCGCCATGTCGTCGGCATCCGGCATGCCGTTCCAGTGCCGCCACATCCTGCTCACCGCGCGCGCCGCAGCACTATCCAGTCCCTTCGTATATTGCGCCAGCAGCGCGTTGGCTTTGTCCCAATGCGCCTCGTCGGCCTGCGGATAGGCCTGCCACACCAGCGGACGCGCTGCCCATTGCGCCCGCACGCAGGAATCCTCCCCACGCACGAAATTGAGGTTGCACGCCCACAACAGGCGATCGTACGCATCCTGATCCGAAAACGGCAGAATGTGCAGTCGCAAGGCACCCCGCCGGTGCATCTCGCCCACCTGCAAATTGGGGATNGCNAGCCATGCTGCAAGTTGCGGGACGATCCGGCCCTCGGGAACCAGACAAGTCACCGGGNGCGTATCGGCCNCCCAGGCGTCGAGCAAGGCCGGGAGCGCGGGATTTTCGTAGGCGAACAGCGACACCCGCAATTCATCCGCCAATGGCGTNCCCAGGCCGAACTGGCGCCAGAAAGCCTTGGCCTGTGTATCGAGGAATATCGAACGCCGTTCATCCAGGCCAGACTCGACCAGCAAGCCACCTGTGCGCNGCGTGTAGCCGGGAAAGAAGAAATATTTGGTCAATGACAGTCGCGGATGAGGCGATGGCAAGCCGTGATGTTCGGCTACCCAGGGCTCGGCACTCAGGTATTCGAGGTTGATCCAGACCGGAGGCGGCGACTGTACGCTCATCGCGGTCAGATAGGATTCCGGCAAGGTGCAGCCAAAAGCCTCGATCACCACCTGTGCCGGTTCGGTTGTCGCAAAAGGGGCATGCCATGCGCAGACCACCACTCCCTCGCAGCTTTGCTGATCAGCGTCCGTCGCAATGGCGGGCCAGATACGCTGAAACGNATGCAGATCATCCACCCACAGCCGCACCGCCAGTCCATGCTCGCGGACCAGTCCTCGCGCCAGCCGCCAGGCTATGCCGANNTCGCCATAGTTGTCGACGACGTTGCAGAANATGTCCCAGGTGGCGCGCATGGCACGCATCCTACCGTATCCCCCAAACGACAAAGGCTCCTCGCGAAGCCTTCGTTCAAACCTGCCGTGCCATTCAGCTTACTTGTTGGACAAACAGGATTTCATGAATGCGCTGCGTGCATCACCCTTCATCTGTTTGCTTGAAGCTTCGGCATTGCAGTCCTTCATGCGCTGCTGCTGGCTAGTTGCCTTGCCCTCGGACTGAGTTTCGCCCGACAGACAGGATTTCATGAATGCGCTGCGCGCATCGCCCTTCATCTGCTTGCTTGAAGCTTCGGCATTGCAGTCCTTCATGCGCTGCTGCTGCTTGGTGGTTGCCTTGCCCTCGGACNGAGTTTCGCCCGNCAGGCAGGATTTCATGAACTTCTCGCGCGCATCGCCCTTCATTTGCTTGCTTGAAGCTTCGGCGTTGCAGTCCTTCATGCGCGCCTGCTGCGCCGTTTCAGCCCATGCACCCGCGCTCAGCAAAACGCCCACCATCAGTCCGATCAAAACGGGTTTCTTCATCGCTACTCCTCCGCGTAGTTGAATGGAAACCACAGTCTAGCGGAACCCCTTGTTTTTTCTTGTTTTCCCCTTGTAAAAACTCATGCGCGGTAGTAAAAAGCAAAAAGTTTGGTTTCAAGAACCGTGCAGGTTTGGCATTACCGCAGGAGCATCACCGGGTAGCGCGCTTGAATTCAGACCGACGGCCAAAAAAATCAAGCCGTCATGTCGGCCGCCATCGCGGTTATGTTTAGTGTCACGCCAAGGAGGAAGTTTGAATGGCAACAGGTACTGTCAAGTGGTTCAGCGACGCCAAGGG
>JGI20214J51088_10000917_pt1 | contig 20068 bp, 14 predicted proteins | sample WetSurMetagenome_FD_51088 | JGI IMG/M metagenome (IMG submission 51088) | reverse complement strand
GAGCCGTTCAAGGTCTGATTCATAACCTGCCGTCTTCATGCTTGACCAGGCGATCATTGAGCCATCAGGTGAGAAAACAGGGTACTTGTCATAACCCATGTTACCTTCAGTGATGTTTTTCTCTTCACCTGTCTGAACGTTATACAGGTAGATATCAGTGTTTGTGCTAAGCGCGTATTCCCTGCCAAAGAGTTTTTTACTTGTGTAGGCAACATATTTGCCATCAGGGCTCCAGCTTATCTCCCCTTCATCAAAATATGGTGCATCAGGTGTTTCGAATCGTTGTCCTTCCATCACGTCCTTAGCATTGGAAACGGCATTGCCATCGAATGATGCTACAAAAAGATGGCTGTATGAATAGTCACTCCAGTAATCCCAGTGCCTGTACATCAGGTTGTCAATTATGCGGACCTTCGCGTTTGGCATATTATATTTTTCATTTGGAGTCTGATCAAGCTTTACCCTGCGGGTGAAATAGATCCTGTCTCCTGTCGGAGATACTGACCACGCTTCGAACTCATCCATTCCGGTAATCTCCTTCCTGTCTTTACCGTCGGGATTCATAGTACAAAGTTTACCGCCGCTGACGAAGGCTATTTTCTGACCGTTGCTGATCCACTGAGGAGATGCTCCGCCATCTGTTGTGAGCCGTATTGCATCTCCGCCGGTTGTCTGAACAGCAAAGATGTTTGTAAGACGTTTTTCAGTAGCCAGGTCAATGGTGGTGACTGTATAAAGAGCAGTCTTCCCATCGGGAGAAAGTGTTATGCCGGCAACTCTTCCGTATTTCCAGAGTATCTCCGGAGTGAGCTTNCCGTTTGCTTTTTCAGCAGCATTGAGTGACACGTCAATAACCGGTGAAGCAGCAGTTACAGGCTGTTTTTCCTTACAGGAACAGAATGTAACAAACAGTGCTGCAATAATAAAGATTGAAAGTTGTTTCATGGGATATTATTATTTCATTCATTCTAGACTTTAACAAAGGTAAAAGATTTCATAAAAGGAGATCGTAAATTAAGAAATATTGGCATTGTTTAACTCCCCTTCACTTCATTTAGAAAGGGACATAACACTGCACAATTTAGGAATAGCAAAATCAGTGAATGATTTCCATCCCCGGGACAATAAGTTTGACTTACTCAAGCTATTATAGTAATTTTACTGGCTATTTACAACCTGCCATGGAGGAGTCTCTTTCTCTCAATCAGATGTTTATTAAAAAGCTGACTGATGTAGTAATTGCAAACCTGTCAGATGAAAACTTTAGTGTTGATAAGCTGGCAGCTGAATCAGGAATGAGCCGTTCAGTTATACACAGAAGGCTTAAAAAAATAAGAAATCAGAATGTCAGCCAGTTTATCAGGGAGATACGACTCAGGAAGGCAATGGAGATGCTTAAACAGAACGTTGACACTGCATCTGAAGTAGCATATAAAGTCGGTTTCAGCAGCCCTACATATTTCAACACATGTTTTCATGAGTATTACGGTTTTCCACCGGGTGAGGTTAAGAAGAGAATTATCAATGACGATGGAGTCGATGACAAACAATCTGTCGAACCAGAAGCTGATATGCAGCATTCACAGATTGAAATGGAAATGGAAACAGGAGGGTTTCGGCTAAAATTGAGGAGTATTATTCTTGTTTCTTCAGTTTCATTAGTATTGGCTGTTCTTGCTTTTATCATTGTTAGTCATTCAATAACAGGTAATGATGTATTAGGCGGTTTTGCCGGCAGGAACAAGGATCTGTCTGTTGTGGTACTGCCGTTTAAGAATCTGAGTGAAGATCCGGATAACCAGTATTTTGCAGATGGAATAATGGAGGATATACTCAATAATTTGTATGCTATCAGTGATTTACGTGTGATTTCACGAACAACTTCCGAGAGCTTCAATGAGACAGGTCTTACAGCCAGGGATATTGCCAGAAAGGTGAATGCCAGCAATGTGCTTGAAGGAAGTGTCAGGCGATATGGCGATAAAGCAAGGATAAGCGTTCAGCTTATTAATGCACGGCGCGACCAGCACTTATGGTCTGCTAATTTTGACCGTGAATTTACTGATATAATAGGGCTCCAGGGTGATATTGCCCTGCAGGTTGCTCTAAAGCTTAAAGCTGTAATCACTGATAAGGAAAAGAGTCAGATTGTAAAGGTCCCGACACGCAATTCCGAAGCTTATGATTATTATCTTAAAGGCAGGTTCCTTCTCCACCATGCAAATAGTGAGCAGCGGTCAGATTTTGAACAGGAAGGAGTGAAGGGCAGTATTAAATATTTTGAGAAGGCGATTGCTGCAGATAAAAATTTTGCTGATGCATATGCAGGCCTGGCAAATGCCTGGTTTAATCTGTCGGCATGGGGCATCATTCAGGGATATGATGGGTTTTTAAAGTCGCGCGATCTAAGCGCGAAAGCGCTTGAGATAGACCCGGGCTGTGCTGAGGCCCACGCTGTTGCAGGAGTTTATCTTGTGAACTTTGAGCGCAGGTTTGAAGAGGGTCGGAATGAATTGGTAACCTCAATAATGCTTGACCCTAACTTTACAACCGCTCATCAATGGTATGCACAGCTGCTTATGATAACAGGACCAATTGAAGAGGCACGTAAGCAAATGGATATCGTAGTTGAGCAGGAACCATACTTCTGGGTAGTGCAGAATTTGAACGCCTGGGTTTACTACTTCGAAGGAAAACATAAAAAAGCTATTGAAGCATGCATTAATGCCCATGACCTGAAGCCTGACTTCTATGAAAATAACTGGCTTCTCTTTCTGAACTACGCAAAACTGGGTGAAGGAGAAAAAGCTGCAAAAGAGCTCCAGACAATTGCCCGTCTATACCCTGTAGCAAACACCTACCCTGATGAGATATGGGCTGCCTATAAACAATCTGGCATTAAAGGGTTGTTTTCATGGCTTGCTGACATCAATGCTCACAGACCTGTTCCGATTGAAGGTATGGATGGCCATCCATTTTTCTGCGCATGGTGGAATGCCCTCCTTGGTGACAGGGGAAAATCTATCTATTGGTTGGAAAAAAACATGGAATGTGACAAACGAATGTATGTTTATTTAAATCTGATTGCCACAAACCCTGATTTTGATATTTTGCGTGATGACCCCCGTTTTCTTGCCATTGTTAAAGAATTGGGACTGGCCGTTTATAACACCCGGAAACCAAAATAATACCTGGAACCAGGGAACAGAACACATTTTGACCCTTCTTTTTTAGCTTCCCTGAGGGCCCTTTTTCTTCTACGTTTATATACAACATGATTTAAAGAAACTTGCAAAAAATTAAACTTTTTGCAAGATAATTGCTATTCACTGCCTTCCAATTTGTGCCAATTTTACATCTGATCTGTCTGCCATGAATCATAATCAGCAATCTATTATAGTTGGCTTCACTAATTCGATGCAATAGAATTCTGGGTTGTATAACTTAAAAAAACAGACCATGAAAACACTTAAACGAATTTTCCTGCTCACTGCGGTCATTTTCCTGGCAATGACCTGCACTAAGAATGACGTGTTCATTGAAAATGGTGCTACTGACCTGAAATGTAAGAATTCAAACCACGTGCCGGATCAGGACCGTTATATCATGATGAATAGCCTTGATCTAAAAGTACATTACAAAGTTATCGGAAAAGGGCCGGTTACTATTGTCTTCATCCCGGGATGGACAAATCCTCTGGAAATATTTTGCAAACAATTTGACTTTTTCAGGAACAGGGCGAGATGTATCTATATTGATCTTCCCGGCCAGGGCCTGAGTGGTGCTCCGGAAGGTGTCGAATTCACTATGGGATTAATGGCTGATGCCATTTATGATGTATTGAAAGAAGAACATGTCAGAGAGTTCGTGGCAGTAGGGTTCAGCATGGGGCCTGTTGTTCTGGGTCAGTTTGAGAAGAAGCATCCGGGGATGATAACAAAACTGGTCAATCTCGATGGGAGCTTTTATCCGTGGCCACCGGTTGGTGATCCTGGCCGGGAACAGTTTATCGCTGAGACTGATGCATTTTGCAGCTCTATTGAGACATGGGGAGAAGCTGAGAAAATGGGATTTGGATCTGAACTCATTACGGCTTCCACACCTGAGGACCTTAAGGAATTTGTTGAATATTTTTATGTTTTCCCCAGCTGGCTGATGGCTAATATTTTCAGGAATTATACCAGAGAAGAGGTAAATCAGCCGGTTGGCTGGTCATATCCTATCTTATGCATCTATAGTGTTGCACCTGCTGATCCGGTGCTGGAGGAATTATTTTTCCCCGGTGCTGATACCTATGTTCTTGAGGATATCGGACATGTTATTCAATGGGAAAATCCGAGCCTGATTAACAACATGATATGGAAGTTTGTAACCTCACATCATCCCGCTTTTCCGCACGACGTCCGGCACCCTGACTATTTCACAACAGGAACACGCACTTTTATTAAAGGGAAACGCTAATAACCAGAATAAAGGTTTGATTGAAGAAGAGCCGTTGTAAATAAGAGCCGTTGCATGCAACGGCTCTACAACGTATTAATTATTTTGCTTTTTCTTTAAGAAATGCGGTAATCTTGTCCCTGAGCTCTTCAGCCAGTTCGGGATTGTCCTCAAGCAGCTTTTTTACTGCGTCACGTCCCTGGGCAAGTTTTGTATCACCATATGAGAACCATGAGCCGCTCTTCTTTATTATTTCAAAATCGGTTCCAAGATCAACTATCTCTCCCGAACGTGATATGCCTGATCCAAACATTATATCGAATTCGGCTTTACGGAACGGAGGTGCAAGTTTATTCTTTACGACCTTCACTTTTACACGGTTACCTGTGGCATCTTCACCATCTTTAATCTGGTTCACACGGCGTATATCGAGCCGTACCGAGGCATAAAATTTAAGTGCGTTGCCACCCGTTGTGGTCTCGGGGTTACCAAACATGACACCTATCTTCTCACGAAGCTGGTTAATAAAGATGCAGCAGGTATTTGTCTTGTTTATATTTGCTGTCAGTTTACGAAGTGCCTGTGACATGAGACGTGCCTGGAGTCCCATCTTTGAATCACCCATTTCACCTTCTATCTCTGCCTTTGGTGTCAGTGCTGCAACGGAGTCTATCACCACGATATCAATGGCTCCGGAGCGTATCAGATGATCAACGATCTCGAGTGCCTGTTCCCCGTTGTCGGGCTGGGAAATAAGCAGGTTCTCAACGTCAACACCCAGTTTCTCGGCATAAAACCTGTCGAAGGCATGCTCGGCGTCAATAATTGCGGCAATTCCTCCTGCCTTCTGAGCTTCGGCAATTGCATGGATAGCCAGTGTCGTCTTACCTGACGACTCAGGGCCATATATTTCAATAACCCTGCCTCTTGGCAGACCACCTATGCCCAGAGCCGCATCGAGCCCTATCGAGCCGGATGATATAACCTGAACATTTTCAATTGCATGATCACCAAGTTTCATTATTGTGCCCCTGCCAAAATCTTTCTCTATTTTGCCAAGAGTCATCTCCAATGCTTTTAACTTTTCTTTATTTATCTCTTTCTTTTCCATAACTGGTTTTTACTGTTTATTTATTCCACACTATTAAGTATCTGCGAGGCATGATCTTTTGTGTCTACTTTTCTTATAATCTTTTTTATTATTCCTTTCGCGTCAATGATAAATGTTGTCCGCAAAACGCCTGTCACCGGCTTGCCGTACATCAATTTCTCTCCATAAGCACCATAAGCATTCAGTATTTTCTTCTCCGGGTCGGAAATGAGAGGGAAGGGGAGATTGAATTTGGAGGCAAAGCCTTTGTGTGACTTTACACTGTCGGGGCTCACACCCAGGATCACATACCCTTCAGAGAGAAGCTCTTTGTTCCCGTCTCTCAGGCTGCATGCTTCAGCAGTACATCCGGGTGTGTCATCTTTGGGATAAAAATAGAGAATAACTTTTTTGCCAATGTAGTCGCTGAGCTTTATGACGTTACCGTCCTGGTCTTTGCCTTCAAACATTGGAGCGGGCTGTCCTTCTGATAATGGAGTCATGACTTTTTTGTATTTTTGTTGGGAAAGGTAAAGGTATGAAGTTTGCCTGTATCATGAAAAAAATCTTCATCTGAGTTATTAACATGAGATTCAAAATTCATACCTTTACAAAACTATTACAAATCTGATAATCAGATACATATTAATTCACTCGAGCATATGACAAACATCACCAGAGATTATCTTTTAACCGTTTCTTTTGTGTTGTTCATTGCCGGAATGGCAACAGTCAATGGATACAGCCAGGATGCAAAGCCTACGAGGCAGGCGGCAGAGACTGCCTGGAATGCCGGTGATTATGAAAAGGCGTATCAGAACTACAATAGCTTATTACTGATGTATTCACGTGACCCTCAGTATGCTTACTATACCGGTGCATGCCTGGTAGAGCTGAATCGTGACAGCAACCGTGCTGTGACTCTGCTTAACTCGGCACTGCACAGCTCTCAGAGTGTAAAAAGCATACCCGATGAGATATGGCTTTATTATGGAAGGGCGCTCAGGCAGGATGGCAACTGTGCTGAAGCTGTGAAGGCTATTGAGAAGTATAAGAAGATGGCTGGCAAAAAGAAGGCTCTGGAGATGAATGCACAGCGCTATATTGATGAATGCGCCGGCAATTATACTGTTGATAACTCAAAAAGCGCTGAGAACAAGACCCCTGCCAGGTCAGATGAGAATAAGAACAAAAAGAAAAAAGATAATACAGGCGACAACTCAAAAGACTTCTTGCGACTGAAGGCCTCTGCTGACAAATACCAGAGTAAATCCGATTCATTACTTCGCATTGCTGAAGAGATAAGAAAAAAAATTGACTCCTCTCCTGATGATGTAAAGGGACTCATGAGGAGTCGCGTGATTGAGCTTGAAGAACAGGCCGGCTACTATCTATCATCAGCCGACAGTATACGTCAGGCAATAGGTATCGAGATCCCTGCCCGGAACTATATCGCACAGAAACCTCTTCCGGGTGCAACGCTGACTGATTCAAATTTTGTTACTGATGAGACACCACGGCCTGAACAGACTGCGGCCTTAAAGACTGAGAAGGTTGATACCTCAGCGGCAGAAAAGCTTACGGCCAAAGAGGCAGCACCCGCTGCGATAACAAAAGAATACGACGACCAGCTTACAAAGGCTATGCACTCCCAGTATCTTGCCGATTCACTGAACAGATTGGCAAACAGCATTAGAAGAGAATCATTTGCTGAAACTGAAGACAACAAGAGATTGCTGAGTGTCAGGGCAACTGAAATGGAAGCGCAGGCAGTAAAATATCAATCTGAAGCTGATAAGATTCTTTTGGCTCTTCAGCCTGAAAATCAGAAGAGCGGAGCTGACAGTGAAGCTCCTGTTCATGAGGCCGCTGTTCCGGCGAAAGTTGCTGAAAATGTAAAAGAAGTAAAACCCGGTGAGCCTGAGAAAGAAGAGACAAAGGTGATTCAGCCAGTGACTGAGGCAGAACATGTAGCAACTGATAAAAAGGCCGTATATGCATGCTTTGAGATAAAGGACAAACCCGCCTATTCAAATGACGACCCTGTACCTGCCGGCAGGAAGATAAAAGAGGGGTTGATCTACCACATACAGTTAGCGGCACTGCGTAACCAGGTCTCGCCATCTTACTTCAGAAACCTTTACCCGGTATTTGGACTGTTTAACTCTGCAAAGGGTGTAACATATTATTATACAGGCATGTTCAGGACTCATGACGCAGCTGCACAGAGCCTGCCTTCTGTCAGAAAGAATGGTTTCTCTGATGCATTTATAGTAGCTTTTGTTGACGACACGCAGGTCTCAATGGAAAAAGCTGCAGCAGCTGAAAAGCAATGGGCAGGCAAGCCACTCTATTATGAAGATGCACCGGCAGCCGGCACTGCCAGTGACGTAAGCATGAATGCCGGAACGCTGACTTTCAGGGCAGAGGTGATGCGGTATACAAAGCCGGTTAAGCCTGAAGTTATTGAAAAAGCTGAACTGCTTGCCGGTAAAAAGAAGTTTGAAATAATTAAGAGTAATAAAGGCGAATCAATTATGCTGATTGGTAATTTTATTACATTTGAAAGTGCAAACGAGTATGTATCACTGCTTAAGCGCAATGGCTATGCAGCTGCGCGGGTGGTTGCATATGTCGGGAACAGCGAGATGCCGCTTGAAAAGGCAAAGGAACTTTTAAACACCACATTGAATGAATAAACAAACATCATTGCACAGGTGGGAGCAGTTGAGGAATTCCGGAGATGAGAACTTCCTTATTCTGTTCAATGATGATTACAATACTTTTGATCACGTGATCAAGTCTCTTGTTGAGATATGTGGGCACGACTCCATTCAGGCTGAGCAATGTGCCCTCATTGCTCACTTCACCGGCAGCTGTGAGGTGAGAACCGGCAGCATGTCAATTCTTTCCAGCATGAAGAGCAGGCTTGAGAAAAACGGACTGGAGTGTGAGGTGATTTAAATTATACGTAGAGACGCGATTCATCGCGTCTCATATTTATCGCATTCCATTAAAATATTTATTTACCAAATAAAAACAGACGCGATTCATCGCGTCTCATATTTATCGCATCTAATTAAAATATTTATTTGCCAAATAAAAACAGACGCGATGAATCGCGTCTCTACAATACCCGGCAATATTATTCTGTATAATAAATCAGCATATCCTCAATTGCTTTCTGGCATACATCACAGAACCCTTTTGCCTTGTTTGAATTCATACGGCAATCATATGAAGGTCTGTAGACGCCATTTTTCATATATCCGCCCCCTTCAAACAACCCTGTTTTACCAGCATATTTTGGATCGTTGGGCGTAGGAACAGGAACGTCAGGAGAAATATATTTCTTCCATTTTTTATCAAAATTTACCAGCGTTGTGAGATTTGGCTCCCATGGCTCTACGTTAAGAGGATAGAAGTCTTCATATGCCACATCACCAACATATTCATCTCCCAGACCAGCAAAACCATGTCCAAATTCGTGAACAACAATAAGCGGAGAAAGGGGATGATCAATAGTTGATGCAGTGTAGTAGTTATAGACGCCACCCCCTCCGTAAAGAGGGCTGTTTATAAGAATGAATATCTGGTCATGGGGTACAACAGCAGCATAATCGTTAACTGCCTTGATATCCTGAGTGGTCAGATATCTGTCAACATCAAAAGTATAGTAACTTGTGTTCAGGGCAGTATTTACATAAATACCTTTGCCCGGCACATCAGTGCCTGACTCCTGTGAGACCGCCTCAATGGAATAGATATTTATTTTGTCCTGATATTTTGAAAAGGGCTCATTGGCAAAAAGATACTGACTGAGTTTTTTGACATCACCACGGAATTTTTCCATTTCATCTTTTGTATATCCCTCGGCAATGACAGCCACATCCAGAGCTTTATGAGGATCGTTGTTCCCGCATATTCTTGAATACTTTACATCAACTGGTTTTTCCTTACGGATAAAATAATCGGCAGGGTCAATCTCTGTCTCATAGAGCTGAGTGAAGATCCCGTCGCGGCCACGTATGTCAATCGAAAACTTCACCTTGTTTTTAGGGAAGGGGAAGGTGGCAACCTCGTAAAAGCTTCGGTCGGTCTTTTTTGCTTCGGCAGTGGTCTGCCATTCCTGGAAGAGGGTGCAGAATCCTTTTGAGTAGAGGAGCTTTCCGGAGGCAAGATCAAATACTTCATACCTGAAATTCCCATAGTTAAAACGGTCAGTGAGGTTGACAAGTGAACCGCCCCAGAATGGCTCTTCTTTCATCCCTGCAGGAAATACTTCAGTTTTATTACTGTTGCCGGCAAAAACGAAGTCAAATCGTAACGTTTTGTCAATGAAGTAATCATCGAATTTTACCTGAGCACTCAATTGTGCTGAAATGACTGCCAGAAGAAAAAAAATAACCCGTTTCATCTTTTTTTTATATCTGATATAAAGGTAGTAAAGTGCCTGCAAAACGAACCGTTTTAAAAGCTATTGTTAAACACCATTCACAAAAACGAGATAATTTGTAATTTTGCGCAATAAAAACAGAATTTATTTATGCCGAATTTTACAGACCCGTCACTGATCATTAAAGATTTTCTTGCTTCACTTGATTTGCCTCCCGAGATTATTTCATGGCTGAGCACTGTTTCGATGGTTTTCATTGTTGGCCTCCTTGCATGGCTGGCATTTCTTATCTCCAAAGCTATTATCCTGCGGGTCGTAACCATCTGGGTGAAGAGGTCAAAGACTGAATTTGATGATAAGTTCCTTGAGGCAAGGGTTTTCCACAGATTATCATACCTCGTTCCTGGTATTGTTGTATACTATATGGCTTCGTGGGCTCTTAAGAACAACCTGTTCTGGCTCACATTCGTTCACCGGTCCACGTCCGTTTATATTGTCATTGTTTCAGTAATGGCGGTTAATGCCTTTATAAATGCATGGTATCTTATTTACCTTATGCTGCCTATCTCAAAGGGCAGATCGATAAAAGGTTATGTGCAGCTTGGCAAAATAATCACCGGCGTAATTGGATCACTGATAATAGTATCAATACTCTTTAAGCTTGACATCGGGAAGATAGTAACCGGACTTGGTGCGGTGGCCGCTGTACTGATACTGGTGTTTAAGGACACCATTCTCGGACTTGTTGCCAGCGTTCAGCTCTCATCAAATAAGATGCTCAGGATGGGTGACTGGATAACGGTGCCCGGTAAGAGTGTTGATGGGAACGTTGTTGACATGTCGTTGCATACAGTTAAGGTTCAGAATTTTGACAATACTATTTCTACAATCCCTACCTACTCTCTTGTGGCTGAGCCGTTTCAGAACTGGAAAGGCATGGAAGAGTCAGGTGTACGAAGAATAAAGAGATCCTTCCTCATTGATGTACGATCAATAAAACTGCTGGATGCAGGTATGGTTAAAAAACTAAGGACAATGTCACTTATGAGTGAGTACCTTAATGCCAATGCACCAGAGATTGACAGGATAATGCGGGGTGAAGATACAACACTGACAAACCTGGGCGCTTTCAGGGCTTTTCTTACTGCTTACCTTATCAATCACAATTATATTGACAACACCAGGTCACTTATTGTCAGGAACCTTGATCCAACTGATAATGGAATGCCTGTTGAGCTTTACGCCTTCTGTAAAACAAACCAGTGGGTGCCATATGAGCAGACACAATCAACTATCTTAGACTATGTGTTTGCTGTGATAGGCGAGTTTAGCCTGACTGTTTACCAGAGCCCCTCAGGCGCTGATTTTTCTAAAATTTCAAAATAGCATAAACTAAGAGTAAAACGATATGAATAAGAATTATAATGATAAAATAAAGGAATTCATACTCTCCGGGGTAAACGAAGTGAAAACAGAAGGCAGTCCGGACATTTTCTGGCAGTCGCTCAGATCAACAGGCACAGAGCTGTGGCTTGACACGGGTGATATGGATGAGGCTCTTGCTAACTGGACAAGTGAGATGTCGGCACTAACAACAAATAACACCCTTTTAAATAATGAGATACAGAAGGGTATCTATGATGATTTCATCCCTTCGGCATTAAAGCTGGTTGCTGATCTGCCTGAGGAGGAAAAGGTCAGGGAGATTGCATTTATTCTAAATGCCCGTCATGGCCTGCGTCTTGCAACACGTTTCGGAGGGCTTGTCAGTGTTGAGCTTCATACATGCACAGCCTACGATATTGATGCTATAGTGAGATATGGGTTAAGATTCTTTGACATATGCCCTGAACAGTTTATAGTGAAGGTGCCATATACACCCGAGGGGCTGCTGGGAGCAAGGATGCTCAAAGAAAAAGGTGTTAAGATTAACTTCACCCTTGAGTTCAGTGCCCGTCAGAATGCTCTTGTGACAATGATAGCAAAGCCTGACTATCTGAATGTATTCCTTGGCAGGGTTGGCGCTTTTATTGCTGACAATGGTCTGGGCGACGGAAGCGGAGCCGGCGAAAATGCTGTGCTCTCATCACAGGATTGGGTTACTACACTTTCAAAAAACAATAAGTGGCGCACCAGGCTGATAGCTGCCAGCCTGCGCAATTTCACACAGCTGGAGCTACTTGCCGGAACTGATGTTTATACAATGCCTCCTAAGGTTGCAGCGGCAGGCAGAAAAAACCTTTCAGGTAAGTTTGTTAATAAGCTTGGTAATTTCTATGATGTGCCTCTTACTGACAAGGCAAACGGTCTTGGGATTGAGAAATTCTGGGAAGTATCAGAGGCAGTTATTGCCTTTGGAAAATCAATAGACAGTAACGTACCCGCCACAGGCGATGAGTTTGTGAAAAGAGCACATGCAGCAGGTCTGGGAGAAATGTTCCCGGTGTTTGATGAAAGTGAGAAGAAACGTATCTCGGCTGAAGGAAAGATACCTGTGCTGGCCTCATGGATTGAAGAGATAAAAAAAGGAAGGGTTGCTCCTGATACACTCCTTACCCTTGCCGGACTGGCATCATTCACCGCTGACCAGAAGCAACTGGATGAAAGAGTAAAAGGGATAATAAACAATTAACAATTATCAATTAACAATTATCAATAAGAGTAAAGAACTGTTTCATTCAATTACCTATTGATAATTGATAATTGTTAATTACTAATTATTCTCTCCCCCTCTCTGCCGCTTTATCTCATAGAGTAAAATACCGGCCGAGACAGAGACGTTTAATGAGCCTATGGCTCCCTCAATTGGTATTGCAATCTGGATGTCGGACAGGTCAAGCAGCTCGCGGCTTATACCTTTGTCTTCTGATCCCATGATTATTGCCGCAGGGCCATTAAGCGATGCTTTATCTATTTGAGTGGCTGATTTTTCAGTTGCAGCAATAATTTTCAGACCTGACTCTTTCAGGTAGCTTACACATTTTGTTATGCTCTTCACCCTGCAAACAGGAAACGTATTAAGCGCTCCCGCAGAGGCTTTTACTGCGTCGGCAGTTATCCGTGCCGAGCTTTTTTCAGGGATAATAATAGTATGTGCTCCAAAGCAGGATGCAGTTCTGACTATGGCGCCAAAGTTCCGTACATCAGATACGCCATCCAGTACCATCACAAGTGGCTCAGCCCCTCCTTCAAACAGTGCCGGCAGAATGTTGTCAACATTCTGAAATTCAATAAGTGACAGCCATGCAATTACTCCCTGGTGATTCTTCCTTGTCAGGTAATCAAGCTTCTCCTGCGGCACTATCTGCCACGGTATGTTGGAGTCGTGAACGGCTTCCATCAGCTCGTGATACAACTCACCTCTCAGGCCCTTCTTCACCAGTAACTTATCTATCTGTTTTCCTGCTTTGATAGCTTCAATTACAGGGTGCATCCCGAAGATAAAATCCGATTCTTTATTCATTATTGATACTCTTTTGGATTGTCTAGTCTGAAAACCTTCCCTCGCCTCCAGCTTGCTACAGCCTCATCCCAGTGACTGACAGGTGTCTGCGACCTGTTCAGCGAATAATCGTTTTCAGTAAAAATATTGTCTTTTCTTGTAAAGGTAAACCAAATATATTGGCTTTCAACGCTGTACCTGGCTCCCCATTTGCTCTTTACAGCAGGCAGCTTGTACCCCCATTTTTCAATGTCTATTGTCTTCTGCAGAACGTCAGGAGGACCATAGAGCATGTATACCATGCCTCTGTCAGTCAGCCAGCCTGCCTTGTATGAGGCAAAATAGATATTGGAGTACTGAACCCTGAAATAATATATCCTTATCAGTTCCTTTGCCTTTTCAATATTGCCGGCATGTTTAAGCCAGAAATTGTCAAGTGCAACCTTCTGGTTCTCAGCATTTCTGAGACTGTCCATCTCATCGGAGGTGGCAATGTATTCAAGAGGAGGTATCATTGTTGATGCTTTTGACATCCCCGGATATTCGTCACCGAAGTTGCATATTGTCACCCCCTCGTGCTTTGTGCTGTCAATAGAGAAGAGATATATTCCGCGCTTAGGAAACATCAAAGGCAAAGTGTCAGAGTAAGGAATGATAAACATCTTTGACGGTTTGTCAGAGGTGGTTGTCTCAGGCAGCAAAACCGACGGCGCCGGCGATATATTGGTCACCGGCTTGTAGAAAAACAAAAACAGGGTGTCTATCTGTTTTTGAGGATAGCGGATATTTATATATTCGTCCGGCCTGAGAGTCCGCGTGAATACCTCTTTCTTGTTAAAGTGATCGTAGACTTTGAAGTTGTTGCTCCCGAATTCACTGTTCTTGGTAATATCGATATATGCAGTGGAGTGAGTCTGTTTAATTTTATCAGTGATTTTTATGACAGCAAAATATGAGGCACCTCTGATTACTTTCAGTGCCACACGGCAAACAAAATCAGGGGTGGCATTTTCTCTCTTTATGTCAAAATCATATACTGCTGAATCGCATAATATCCCGTTGAGATTCTTGTTGTACAGAAACACCCCGATATTTACTGCCGCCATTGGCACTCCGGCAGCATTGGCTTCAGAGAACAGCAACTGATCGCGTCTTATTTTTANTGANAGCACGCTCTCTTCGTCATTGTTGTCAAAGACAGTAAGATCAGGAATTATCTGGTTTTTTGTTGGATTATAAATAGATGCGATATTTCTCACCTGCGATGCCGGTTGGGTCATCATGCACGAGTTCAGTAATGTCGTGGCGGCAATGACGAGAACAAACCCGGGAAGTAACAAGTATGAAGTGTGCTTAAACATGCTCTAAAGTTAATAAAGATTTTACAGGTTTTCTCCTCTCCATTTAAGCCTTATCCTGCACATTTCTGCTCCGTTTTTTATAACTGAGTGAATGAAGGACCCCTCACGCTGCTCTTCGGGAACAGTTATTACTGATATATTGTCTCCGTAATGACATTCTGAAACATAGTTGACATCAATGGCTTCAGGTATATGAGTGCTTATAAATTCAGGAGAATAAGTATCATAAATCCATTTTATATACACTGCATTGTTGACATGCATGTTTATGTCGAGGTCACTGGTTGTTACTATATGGGTTGTCACCACCCGGTCTGTTTCCTGAAGTGCACCAATTTTAACGGCGTTTTCGTCCAGTGCTCTCTGGTCCGGAAACTCCAGGTTAAGTATTGAAAGCGTTCTGTCGGGTCGTTGAAGACGATGTGAATCATAATCAACAATTACCCATGACGATGAAGCTCCTATGATCTTCTCACCTGAAGATGACATCATCTCAAAGTCCCTTATGGCGAAGATACCGTCGGTGCCTCTTGGCCATGTACGAAGGGTGACGTCGCTCCACATGGCAGGCATTATGTTTATTCTTGCCGAGAGTCTTGACAATACCCAGAAGTTATGATTAGCCATAAGGTGTTCGCGACCGAAGCCGAGGATTGAAGCATGTCTTCCTGCTATATCCTGGAACAGATCAAACAGGCCAAACAGACTGAGCTGTTCCTTAATGTCGGTCTGGCAGACATTTATCGAATAAATTTTTTCGTGTATAATCATTTTTCTGTCATATACTCTGAGACAAACTCTTCAAACTCGCTGTTAGCTGATTCCCACTTTTGCATTAGTTCATCGAGCGCAGCTTTTTTATCCTCATAGATTTTAAAGAAAGCGGCATCATTAAGTAACGCATTATCTCCTGATGATATTTTGGCATCCATAGCTGCAATTTCATTTTCAATCACTGCAATTTCAGCTTCAGTATCATCAACCTGTTTCTTAAGCCTGCGGTAAACCCTTTCTGTCTCTTTCTTTTCAAGGTACCTGGTCTTATTGTCGACGGTTGTCTGCCGGGGTTTTTCTTTTTGCGATCCCGCAACTGGTGGCGCCTTTACTTCGAGCTCTCTCAGTGATTCAATCTTACGGGCAGCAAGGAATTCCTTAATGCCGCCGAGGTGTTCTTTCACCTTTTTATCCCTGAATTCATACACCTTGGTCACCAGTCCGTCAAGGAAATCCCTGTCGTGTGAGACCACAATTAATGTGCCATCATAATTGGCAAGAGCCTTCTTTAAAATCTCTTTGGTCCTCATATCGAGGTGATTGGTTGGCTCATCGAGCAAAAGAAGATTATAAGGTTCAAGAAGCAGCTGTACTATTGCAAGCCTTGAACGTTCACCTCCTGATAATACCTTTACTTTTTTATCAATGTCATCGCCCCTGAAGAGGAATGCACCGAGAATATCCCTTAATCTTGTACGTATATCGCCCCTGGCTATATAATCAACAGTTTCAAAGACAGTAAAGTCTTCCTTGAGGAGCTCATCCTGGTTCTGGGCAAAGTAACCGGTATTTACATTGTGTCCCTTTTTGATACTGCCATGGTAATCGGTTTGCCCGAGTATCATCCTGGCAAGGGTTGTCTTGCCCTCGCCGTTACGGCCTACAAAGGCAACTTTCTCTCCCCGTTCTATCTTGATGTTTATCTTATCGAGAATATGATGTTTGCCATAGCTCTTTGATACTTCTTCAGCTTCGATGACCACTGTGCCCGACCTTGGTGCCGGTGCAAAACGTATGTTTACAGCCGAGGTATCTTCTTCATCTATCTCTATTCTTTCGAGTTTGTCAAGTTGTTTTATTTTGCTCTGTACCTGTATAGATTTGGTTGGTTTATACCTGAAGCGTTCAATGAATTTCTCAGTATCATCAATCATTTTCTTTTGATTGCGATAGGCATTTTCCTGTTGTTCGCGTCTCTCATGCCTCAGCTCGGTATATTTTGTGTAAGAGACCTTATAGTCATATATTTTGCCAAGGCTTATTTCAATAGTTCTTTTTGTTACATTATCAAGAAAAGCCCTGTCATGCGACACAAGAACCACGGCACCGGGATAGGAGAGGAGAAACTCCTCGAGCCAGATGATCGACTCAATATCAAGGTGGTTTGTGGGCTCATCAAGAAGGATCAGGTCGGGTTTACGAAGGAGTATCTTTGCCAGTTCGACCCTCATTCGCCATCCGCCACTTAGTTCGCGGGTGGGACGCCCGAATTCTTCGCGCCGGAACCCCAGCCCCAGCAAAGTCTGTTCGGTCAGTGCAACATAATCATGGCCTCCGAGCATTCTGTATCTCTCTTCAGTGTGATGCATGAGATCGCACAGATCTCTGTAACTAGCAGTCTCATAATCGGTTCGTTCAGCCACATCACGGGTGCACCGTTCATATTCTTTCTCGAGCATCCGCAGTTCTCCGAAAGCCTCCATGGTCTCTTCAAGCACCGAAGTGGAGTCAGATATCTTCATCTGCTGGGCCAGGTATCCTATTGAAGCGTCACGGGGACCTTCAACAGAGCCTGAAGTGGGCTGTTCAAGTCCTGCAATGATTTTCATCAATGTTGATTTGCCTGCTCCGTTTTTACCGGTAAGACCCAGTCTCTCCTGCCTGGTGATAAGAAAAGAAATATCATCAAGCAACACAAAGTTCCCGAAAAGTACCGACACGTTATTGATGGAAATCATCTGAATCAATTTTGAAAGTGCAAATATAGCAATTAAGCCAATGATGCAGAAACCACATTATAATGATGGTGAATGCCGCTAACCTTATGCCGGGAGAGATGAATTTTGGATTATCTTTGTGGAAGGTAAAAAGGGATATCATGAAAACAAAAGTCAAACAGTTTCTGCTTATTCTGATTGCAGGATCTATTCCTGCTTTACAATCGTGCAAAGAGAAAACGGTTGATCCGTTTTCAGACAACACTTATCTTGTCTCGGCAACACGTGCGGTGACCATGACAAAGAGCAATGTCCAGACACTGATCACAACATTTGCCTCTGCCTATCCGGAAATAAATAGCATTTATGCCGATATTAAAACAGGCATTGTTGTCTATTCAATTAAGTACAACACCACCTTTCAGGGGGAGAATATTGTTGCGTCAGGACTGGTTGTTGTCCCAGATGCAGTTGGAAGTTACCCTGTCATATCATTTCAGAACGGGACCAACACAGTTTACTCAAACGCCCCATCAGTGAACCCGCTCTATACACTTTACCAGATGGTGGAATGTATAGCCTCCGAAGGATATGTGGTGGTTATACCTGATTATATTGGTTTTGGTGCTTCAAAAGATATATTTCACCCGTACCTCCATAAGGAGTCAACAGTTAAGAGTATAGTCGACATGCTTTATTCTGTAAAAGAGTTAGATGAAGACGTTGCTAAGGACGCCACATTCCTGAATGAGTATTATCTGCTTGGGTATTCTCAAGGGGGGTGGGCCACTCTTGCACTACTTGATGCTCTTGAGAATGATTATCAGTCTGACTTTACTGTGAAGGCATGTTGCTGCGGGGCAGGACCTTACGATATAAGCTATTTCAATTCGTATGTCCTGGGACTGACTACATACCCAATGCCATCATTCCTTGCTTACATAGCAAAATCTTACTCAGATCATGGTTTCTTTACCAATCCACTGAGTGATCTGTTTCAACCTGCATACGTAACAGCTATTGACAATTACTTCGATGGTATGCATTCAACGACCCAGATCAATGAGGCGCTGACAACAAGTATTGCTTCGCTGTTCAAAGCCGATTATATAAGCGGGTATGCCAGTGACTCGAAATTCCAGAGTGTTCGCGATGCACTGTCGGTCAACAGCATTGAACCATGGAACAGTTCAGTGCCTTTGCTTTTTACACACGGAACTGATGACGTCTACGTGCCACCTGTGATTTCAGAAAATATGCATAATGCAATGATAAACGCCGGGACGAGCAGCACAACCTGTACATATATTACTATTCCCGGGAAAGATCACACCGGGGCCATTGTGCCATCATGTATTGCCGGTCTTAACCTGTTTAATTCACTCAAAAAATAACCTGTGGGAAGAAGAAAGAAAGCGCTGCCATTATTGCACGGTGTGACAATAACCGACATTGGATCAGAGGGTAATGCAATTGCCAGGGTAGACGAAATGGTGGTTTTTGTTCCGGGAATGATACCAGGCGATGTTGTTGATGTAAGGGTAACAAAAAAAAGAAAGCGTTATATGGAGGGAGTGGTAATGTCTCTTGTGACACCATCTCCCGACAGGGTACCGGTAAAATGTGCTCATTTTGGTGTTTGCGGAGGCTGCCGCTGGCAACATCTCCCATATGATAAGCAGCTATATTATAAGGCCAAACAGGTAAGGGATAACCTTACACGTATAAGTCATGCTGCCATCCCGGAGCCTGAGTCCATTATTGGATCAGAGAAGCAGTATCTCTACCGCAACAAGCTCGAATTTACTTTTTCTGACCGCCGATGGATGACACGCGATGAGATTATCTCAGCCAAAGAGATAGTGAATGAGCCTGCCCTTGGCTTCCATATGCCGGGTATTTTTGACAAGATCCTGGAAATAAATGAATGCCATCTTCAGGCTGAGCCATCAAATGCTATCCGCAACAGAATAAGGGAATATACACTGCAGAAGGGTCTGCAATATTATTCACTGAGGGAGCATGAGGGTTTCATGCGTAATCTTATTGTCCGGACAGCCTCTTCAGGAGAAATAATGGTAATAGTTATTTTCGCCAGGGAAGAGGAAGAACAACGCATACTCTTACTCAACTTCATTATAAAGGAGTTTCCTGAGGTCACCTCACTTTACTATATAATTAACACCAAGCATAACGACAGTCTGGCTGACCAGACACCAGTTCATTACTCGGGGAAAGAATTTATTACTGAGATAATGGAGGGATTGCGTTTCAGGGTAGGACCTAAATCTTTTTACCAGACAAACAGCAACCAGGCAGTGTGTCTCTATTCTGTTGCGCGCAGCTTTGCCGGCCTGACAGGGTCTGAGACAGTGTATGACCTCTATACAGGTACAGGAACCATAGCCTGCTTCCTTGCATCATCAGCATCAAAGGTCATTGGAATTGAATATATTGAGGAGGCAGTTGCAGATGCAAGGATAAATGCCATGGACAACAATATTGGCAATGTGAAGTTTGTTTCAGGCGACATGAAAGATGTTTTTAACGAAGAGTTCATAATGTTGAATGGATCGCCTGATGTGATAATAACAGACCCGCCACGGGCCGGAATGCACGAAGATGTGG
>JGI20214J51088_10000916_pt1 | contig 20073 bp, 11 predicted proteins | sample WetSurMetagenome_FD_51088 | JGI IMG/M metagenome (IMG submission 51088) | reverse complement strand
ATCTTAAGTTCGACTGGTGTGATACAAAAGGGCTTTCGGCACCTGCATCATATGCAACAATGAGAGATGCTCTTTATAATGCAGGTCATCCCATTGTCTTCAGTATATGCGAATGGGGCGACAATAACCCTACCCAGTGGGCCCCGGAGACAGGACACCTGTGGAGGACGTGGCGGGTACCTTTTGAAGCAGGAACACTTACTGCTGTTGGCCGCGACAAGAATGGCACAGAAACGATGAAAAGCGAAGTGAAAACTGCCGGTGAACCTGCAAAGATTTCTCTTACCCCTGACAGAACTGCAATAAATGCCGATGGCAGTGACCTCTCTTTTGTTAAGGTTGAAATACTTGACAAAGACGGTAACCTTGTGCCACATGCTGATAACCTAGTGAAGTTCTCCATTGAAGGCGATGCTGTTATAACAGCTGTTGACAATGGTTGTCAGACAAGCATGGAGCACTTCAGAGACGACAAACGCAAGGCGTTTAACGGCATGTGTCTTGCAGTTGTGAAGGCCGGCAGCAAAAAGGGTAAAGCTACGCTGAAAGCTTCGTCTGAAGGACTGCCCGATGCAGTCACTTACATTGACCTTAAATAACCTGAAAGATGAAATCACTTTATATTTTATTTGTAGCTGTTCTCATCAGTCTAAGTGCGTTCGGACAAAAATTTGACCTGGCCAAAACACCCCCGATGGGCTGGAACAGCTGGAATAAATTTGCCTGCAATATAAACGAAGACCTGATCCGCCAGGTTGCCGACGCCATGGTAGCTACCGGCATGAAAGATGCCGGTTATGTCTATATCAATATTGACGACTGCTGGCAGGGGACCCGCGACAGCCTGGGTTTCATCAGGCCCGACCCCGACAGGTTCCCTTCAGGGATGAAGAAGCTTGCCGACTATGTTCACTCCAAAGGACTGAAGCTTGGTATCTATTCAGACGCCGGAGCACATACCTGTGGTGGCAGAGCCGGCAGCCGGGGGTATGAGAATCAGGATGCAATAACATACGCTCAGTGGGGCATAGATTATCTGAAGTTCGACTGGTGTGATACAAAAGGGCTTTCGGCACCTGCATCATATGCAACAATGAGAGATGCTCTTTATAATGCAGGGCATCCTATTGTCTTCAGTATATGCGAATGGGGAGATAACAACCCGACACAGTGGGCCCCGGAGACCGGACACCTGTGGAGGACCACGGGAGATATACAGAATTGCTGGGACTGCGAGATGGGTTATGGCACATGGAGTAAGTTCGGAGTTCTCCGCATTCTTGACAAGCAAAACGGACTCCGCAAATATGCCGGACCCGGTCACTGGAATGACCCTGACATGCTTGAAGTGGGAAACGGGATGACTTTTATTGAAGACCGTGCACACTTCTCACTCTGGTGCATGCTGGCAGCTCCGCTAATCTCAGGTAACGACCTGAGAAACATGTCTCAGGAGACTACAGATATCCTTACAAACAAGGAAGTGATAGCTCTTGATCAGGACCCGCTTGGAGTGCAGTGTTTCAAAATGGCCGATTTCGGTGACTTTCAGATATATGCAAAACCACTGGCAAACAATGAGGTGGCATTGTGCTTCCTTAACAGGGGGAATGAGACAATAAAGGTCAACTTTAACTGGAAAGATTACCCTGTGATGGATGGCCAGTCTGGTGCATCATTTGATTTCTCACGCGACACCTACAGGATTAGGGATTTGTGGCAGAAGAAGGAGACAGGCACCACAGCCACACCACTAAAAACTGAACTGCTGCCTCATGATGTCATTGTTGTGAGACTTTATAAATAGTCAGATAATACCCGGAGGGCAAAGATATGAAGCGGGAGTTGCAATGGATGATGATCATCGCACTTATTCTTACTGTAAATACTGCAGCAGGACAGGTGCCGTTTAACCGTGGTGTCAATCTTACCGGGTGGTTTCAGACCTCCTCTCCACGGCAGATTCAGTATAATAAGTTCACAAAACAGGATCTTGTAAACATTAAAAGCCTTGGTTGTGATGTCATACGTCTGCCAATAAACATGCATGTAATGACATCCGGTTCACCCAACTTTATTCCCGATCCGCTTTTTGTATCATTCCTTGATTCTGTTGTCACCTGGGCAGAAGATTTGAATATCTATCTGATCATTGACAATCATTCCGAACTGGTGTCACTTACCACCACTGAGAAGCAGGATGAGCTTACTAAGCTTTGGACCCAGCTGGCACAGCATTATGCTTCAAGATCTGATTATGTCATTTATGAAATATTGAATGAACCGCACGATATAACAGCCTCCGTCTGGGGATCAATTCAGCAGGCTGTAATCAACGCCATAAGAACTAAGGACACAAAACACAAAATAATAGTAGGAGGGGTTAATTATAACACTTATACCGAGCTTGCAAATATTCCGGTGTACACAGACAGTAAGCTCATATATACATTTCATTTCTACGACCCGTTTATGTTTACACATCAGGGTGCCACATGGGTAACGCCATCCATGGCGCCGCTTGCAGGTGTGCCGTTTCCGTACAATGCGGCGGAGATGCCGGCTTGTCCTGCATCGCTTGTGGGCACGTGGGTGGAGTCAGGCCTCAACAGTTACCCCACACAGGGAACAGTTGCATATGTCAAATCACTTATAGACATTGCCGCTGCCTTTAAAAACAGCCGTAACGTGCCTGTATATTGCGGAGAGCTGGGTGTGTACAAACCTAACAGTGACCCGGCCGACAGGGTTTACTGGTATGGTGCGGTGAGACAGTATCTTGAAGAAAAGGGCATCCCCTGGACAATGTGGGATTATAAAGGCAGCTTTGGCCTGTTTAAGAACGGATCAAATGAACTGTTTGATTATGACCTAAATATCCCTTTGGTCGACACCCTTGGATTTAATATCCCCGCACAGAAAACATGGAAAAACCGTCCTGATTCAGTCGGGTTTCCAATATACACTGACTATATTGCCCAGTATATAAATGACATCAGCTACACCTCAGGGACCATAGATTTCTACAATAACAATATGCCAAATAACGGCAATTACTGTCTTGACTGGAAAAACTATGCAATATATAATACAGTTGGCTTCGATTTTGCTCCCGATAAGGATCTGTCACAGCTGAAGAGCGGGGGTTATGCACTCGACTTTATTGTCAGGGGGAATCTCTCAGGTATAATGTTTGACGTCCGTTTTATGGATACAAAAACAGGAGCTGCTGACCACCCGTGGAGGATGAAATATACAATTGACAATACCCTGGCAACATGGGATAAACGCTGGCATCATGTGCACATTGATCTTGGGGCCTTTACAGAGGGCGGATCATGGGACAACGGCACCTGGTATAACCAGCAGGGTTTGTTTGACTGGACGGCGGTTGATAATTTCCAGGTAAGCTCTGAATATACAGTTGCTGCCGGAACGGAGATATGGTTTGATAATATTCACATAACAAATCTTGACACAGCCACAGTAAGGGAGACAGGCACTGTCGGCATAAAAGAAACATTGGCTGATGATGCGGTAAACCTCAGAGTGAGGCCGAATCCTTTTGTTTATGAGACCCATATATCCTATGCACTGACCAGGAAGAGTCGTGTTTCAGTTTGCATCACGGATATTTCAGGAAACAGAGTCCGTTGCCTTGAAGATGCTGTTCTTCCTGCCGGCGACTATACATCAGACTGGGATGGGAGATCAGCTTCCGGGGCAACGGTGCCGGCAGGCGTGTATCTTTGTGTCCTTGACACCCCGCAGAAGACGTATGTTTGCAGAGTCATTAAGGCAGGAAGTAGGTAGTACGAAGAAGTTAGTAAGTAGTTAACAGTCGAAACCTGAAAAGCAAAACCTTTTTTACTTTCATATTTCATTAAAATATTTTACCGCCTGGTAAGTATTTAACCACAGAGATCATAATGCTCTATGTGGTTTTACCCTGGCTCTGTGAAACTCTGTGATCTCTGTGTACTCTGTGGTGAAAAAATCAAGAACATGGAGAAAACAGAGAAAATGCAGAAGAGAATAATGGGCAAGGGGGAGATAATCTTCCACATTTTGTAAAGAGGATAGTCTCAATTCTTTAAATTTGTGAAAAGAGTTTTTCCCCGATGCAATCCGGAAACTTCATTTTTAATAAGTCCTTTTTTAAAGATGTAATTAACCTTACATCTGGTTATGCCGTTTCTCAACTCATTGTTATCGCATTCAGCCCGTTACTTACAAGATTATATAATCCCGCAGAATTTGGAGTTTTCTTTTTCTTCATTACCACCGCATCGATATTATCAATCATTGCAACAGGGGGCTATGAAAAGGCTATCGTGGTTGCAGAAAAAGAATCAGATGCCAGGGACCTGATAAGGTATTCTGTTTTGCTTTCTTTTTTCATATCATTAATTACAGCACTGATTATTGTCTTCCTTCAATTCTGCGGAAAATCATTTTTTGAAACAAGAACTGAAAGGACAATGTTGTTGCTTGTCCCGGTCTACTCACTCTTTTTTGGCATCTTCAGGATAATGCAGAACTGGAATATCAGGGGAAACAGGTTCAAGGCAGTATCAACCTCATTTATTGTACGTTCATCCACGCAGTCGGTTGTACAGGCAGGATTAGGCGCTGCAGGCATGGCAAGCCCGGGGTTGATTCTGGGCAGCTGTCTGGGACAGATGGCGGCCGTTTTTATGCAGATGAAGAAGGAAAAGTTATTCCGGGGCCTTTTCAACAGAGAGAAAAGAGCACGGGCAAAAGAACTGGCCGGAGTGTTTTCTGATTATCCAAAATTCAGGATGTCATCCGATCTTATTAATGAGGTGAGCATCCAGGCACCCGTATATGTTCTAAAAACAATCTTCAGCAATGCTGCTACCGGACTCTATACTTTTCCGCAGAAGATATTATATCAACCCTCGAAATTTATAAGTCAGGCTGTGGCCGACGTTTTCTTTAACAAGGCATCACGAATGAATAGCCGTAATAAAGATCTCGGCGAGCTTACATATTCAACATTTAAAAATCTTATGCTTATTGGCGTAATTCCTTACATGATTATTTTACTGTGGGGGCCGGAGATATTTTCATTTATCTTCAGCAAAGAATGGATGGAGAGCGGCAAAATAGCCAGCTTTCTCTGCCCATGGATGTTCCTTGTATTTGTAGGATCGCCCGTTTCTGGCATTTTTCTGGTTGATAACAGGCTTCGTCTTTCATTTATTCTTAATTTCCTGTTGCTCTTTTTCAGGCTTTCAGCGCTGCTATATGGAGCAATTGTCTTAAAAGATGTAACAGGTACAATCATTTTGTTTTCAGCAGTAAGTACAATATATTGGGTGGCCACGATCCTTTACTCTCTTCACTTTGCCGGAGTTAAGATCCGCAGGGCAATTATATTTTCATTGTTACTGTTAGCAGCCGCAGCTGTACTTCTGCTTCCATTTAAGCTCTTCATCAAATGAAACTTCTGCTTTCAAAATATACGTGGTATAATCAGGGCAACATACATGTTACCGGGTTTATAAGAAAGGGGGACCAATATCTTCGCGGGCCGGAGCTGGCTGCGTATTTTAGCAATGTATCCTCTCCTGACGCTTTTCGTGAAAGACTTTTAGAAGCAAACGGACAATTTGCTGTTGTAGTTACAAGGAGTGACGAAGCCTGGATTGCAGTTGACAGGCTTAGATCAATACCTCTTTTTTATTATACTGCCGTGACTACTATAATAAGTGACAGTGCATATACACTGTATAATGAAATATCTTCTCCGGAGATAAACGAGGAGGCTGTGACTGCTTTTGTTTCAATGGGATATACTCTTAACAATGTTACACTGATAAAGGGTATTTACCAGGTGGAGGTGGGTGAGATAGTTGTGCTGAATCGGGAGATAACACGCCGGTTTTATCATAACACCGCCACAACCACAATTTATGAGCGAAGCATTGATCAATGTTCAGCGGAATTACACGTTTTGCTGGAAGATATTTTCAGATCACACTTTCTGGCACTGAAGGATAGTTTCATTGCGTTACCGCTTTCAGGAGGTTATGATTCAAGGTTGATAGCATTGATGTGTAAAAAATATCATCCTGAAAGAGTCTTGTGCTATACTTATGGAAGAGAAGACAATCCTGAATTTGCTCCGGCAGAGGAGATAGCCCGGCGACTTGGCTTTCAATGGGTGAAAATTGTTTATAACGATGACCTGATTGATGGTTTTGTTGAAGACCCTCTCTTCCGGAAATATTACAGGTACGCTTCTGAATTTGCCAGTATGTTTTTCATGCAGGAGTATTTCGCTGTGAAATACCTGCGTGATAAAAAACTAATCCCTGAAGAGACGTTCTTTGTACCAGGACATGCCGGAAACATAATAGGAGGAGATCACCTTGTCCCGGCTCTAAAAAGCAGGATTAAGACCGAAAAAGACTTAACAAATGAAATCCTGCGTATTTTTTCATACCTGATAAGACTCACTCGTTGCGAGAAAGAGAAAATATGCTCTCAGATATCCGAAAAGATTTGCATTTCAGGTAATAAGACCTGGACCGTTTTTGAGAACTGGGACATAAAAGAACGGCAGTCAAAGTTCATAGTCAATTCAGCTTCTGTTTATAATTACTTTGGTTATCAGTATATAATTCCATACTGGGACAGCACCTTAATTGATTTCTTCAGTCTGGTGCCTTTTGATTACAAGCTTAACAAGAAAGTTTATAATTACACTTTGATAAACACATTCTTTGAACCTGCAGGTTTAAATCTCGACAAAGAGCTCTATCCCGGTCCTTTTCAGCTTGCTCTTATAAACATTAAAAAAAGGATAAAAAAAATTCTGCCTTCTTTTATTGTCACCCTCTTTATTGATCACCGAAGCCTGGTGTTTTATGACGGGATTTCAAAGCATTTGATAAAGGATGGAGGCAGTAAGAACTTCAGGGTTCCGCCTGAATCAAACAACTACAATTCTTATCTTACCCAGTGGTATCTGATTAAAGTACGGGAGATGGTAGCTAAAAAACTATCCGTAGAAAAATGAATGCACACTTCATCTATAATTTACTGGTTGATCCTGTAACAAGGGAAGCAATAATATCTGATGAGACCGGGTTGAAGGTGGTCTCTGAGTCAGGGAAGTCATCCTTTGAAGTAATTGAAGGCGTACCACAAATAGTTACCGGTAATAATAAATTACCCGGGCCTTCCGAAGTGCACATTAGTCAGCATTCCGACTTTCATTACCCTGAACATTACCAGGCCGATGCCGAGTTATTTGACTATTCTGAATATAATGAGTCTCCTGCCACAAAGCATGAGATAAGGCGGGTACATGAATCAATATTGAAAGAGATAACGGAGAGAGGTGCCCTGATTTTGGATGCAGGTTGCGGGAACGGATGGGCAGCTGCAGCCCTGATACCGAAGAATCACCGGGTAATCTCTATGGATATTTCGACAAAAAACCCCGTTGATTCGCTTAAGCGGACCCGCCATGCTAACCATGCAGCTGTTACGGCTGATGTTTATAACATGCCTTTCAGGGAAGAGGCTTTTGACTACATCATTGCCTCGGAGATTATGGAACATGTTCCTGACCCAAAGCTTTTTATTCAGTGCCTGCTGAAAGTGTTAAAAAGTGATGGTAAGCTTATCATTACCACCCCGTATAATGAAAAGATAGAGTACTGTCTTTGTGTTCATTGCAACCGGATAACACCTTTGCATGCGCATCTTCATTCATTTAATGAGAATAATTTACAGCAGTTTATGCCGGCAGCGGGAATCAGTTATAAAACAAAAACATTCAGCAGCAAGTATCTCGCCCGTCTGCGCACCCATGTGGTATTAAAATATTTTAGCCTTTCCCTCTGGCAGCTAACAGACAAGTGTTTTCTTTTTCTCTTTGGCCAGCCGATGAGATTTAAAATAGTGCTTAACAGAAATAAAGACTCACGTATTTAATTAAAGTCTAAAAACTAAAGGCAATATCACCTTCGGCTATAAAATTTTTTAACATCCAGTCACCAGTAAAAAATATTTATATATTTGTCCATCTACTGTCAATTAAAAAATGCGGATTTTATTTAATATGGTGTCCCTCGAGGGCATAGTATGTACATAAAATTTTGCAGATGAATTCTTATGTTAAAAGGAAATTATGAATTAAAATTTTACACCATGAAAGCCATTGTAAAATCAGCTCTTGTTTTTTTATTTTTAATGTTACTGTCTGTAAACACATTGCATGGCCAGATTAAGGTTGATGCAAACGGTTATGTTGGAATACATTCACCCGCGACCATAAAAGGATTTTTGCATGTTAATGCCGGTAGCGGGTCCTTTGCCACTGCTCCGCGAATTGATATTTCGTCGAGCGGGACAACGATTACAAGCCTAAGTACAACCTTGGCTTTATATAATAATAATCTTACAATTGGCAACTGGAACAGGCTCCAGTTTGCAACTACAAAGTCAGACGGAACAGAAGAAGATTTTGCAGCGGTTGCGGTGGAATACATGAACCGGACTAACGGGGCTCAAAGCGGAGACTTACATCTGGCAACAGTCAACTGCGGAACATATGCATCACGGTTTTCAATTCAAAGCACTTCTGTGGCAAACCAGGTTAAATATTTCTTTAACACAGGATCAAGTGCTGCCGGAGATGGTATATATATTTATACTACAAGCTCTGAACCATCTATTTATCCTTCAGTAACTAAGAAAGGTTACCTGGGTACCTCCGCTAATGTTTGGGATTATATATTTGGTTATCAGATCCTTTATACAGGCACTTGCGCTAAGTATTCTGACCTCCGACTTAAAACAAATATTTCCAATATCGGGGAATCATCGTTAGAGCAGATTTTAAAATTGAAAGGTATAAAGTACCAGTTAAAGAGCGAGTTAAACGATCAGGCACAATCAGGTTTGACCCCCAGGGTTTATCTTGGTTTTATTGCTCAGGACGTTAAGGAAGTTATTCCTGAAGTTGTAACAACCGACAATCAAAGTGGTATGTATGCCATTGATTACACATCAATTATTCCTGTAATGGTTGAAGCTATAAAATCTCAGCAGAAGGAAATTGATTCACTGAAAGCTGTTATTGCAGACATGCAGGAAAAAATCAAGAATCTTGGTGATAAAAAGTAGTTTTTAAGGGAGACCAATAAAAATATAATCCCATGAAGCGAAAATATTTTTTTATCCTGGCGTTGATTTTCCTGTGTTCAATAAACTCAATTGCGCAGACCTCGGTTGTTTTCGCATATGACGAGAATGGTAACAGGACTTCAAGAAGTATAAGTGTCACACAGGTCCAAACAAAATCGGATGTTGACACTACTCAAACCCCTGATATTGAAGACTTATCAGTGAAGATATATCCTAATCCCACAAAGGGAATACTGAAAGTTGAAACAATATCATTGCCGGAAAATTCGAAGATACTGGCAACCATATACGATACACAGGGCAATATGATTTGTAAGAAATATTTATCTCAGTCTGACGAGGTTGATATAAGTAATGAGCCTGATGGGATATATATTTTGACAATAAATATTTCCACCTGCAATTATAAATGGAAAATCGTAAAGCATTCCAGGTAATTAAAATGATGTGAACCTGGTTTACATGTATTTATTCCATGAAAATATTAGTTTTCATTCAGGGTCTTTAGACTCAATGTCATTTTAATCAATCGTTTAGCTATGAAAATAAAGATTACTATACTATCAATATTTTTGATTGCAGTTAGTCATGTTTCAGCACAGGTAGTTGTAAATACTCCACTGACTGGTACTCAGGAGTTTGTATACAGTACAGATATCTGCCTTGACCCGGGCTTCAGCTATACACCCTCAGCCGGGGGTTATTTTCTTACCAGGGTTGAAGGTGATGAAGCAATCCCTTCTGCAAACTATGTTGATCCTGCTTCTATAGTAGACCCTGATACAAGAACAATTGATACGTCATTACCTGTGGGGGCTATCCCTGGTACTTTTGATGTAAGTTCAACCGGAGCAGCAACATATAAAATCCCAATTTATACGGCACCCGGAACAGGTGGGCTGGTCCCATCATTATCAATATTATATAATAGCCAGGCTGGGAACGGATTACTAGGTTATGGAATGGAGCTGGGTGGTCTATCATCAATTACCCGCGTAAGCAAACCTTATTATAATGATCATTCATTAACAGGGATTCATCTCGACAACAATGACGGATTAGCCCTTGATGGGAATTTACTCATACTTCAGGTTGGAAATTACGGAGAGGATGGGTCAACCTATGCAACGGAAACAGAAACGTTTAGCACAATTAAGCTACATGGAAATATGAATGATGCAGGCTCATGGTTTGAAGTAAAGCTTAAAAACGGCAATATAATTCAATACGGGAACAGTGAATACTCAACAATCACTTCACAATATTCGAGGGCTTTCTGTTGGAACATAACCAAGGTAACTGATCCATTAACAAACTATATTCTATTTGAATACAGCAATGACTCAGGTACCGGCCAAAACATTTTACACTGTATAAAATACACGGGAAATGAATACAAGAACCTTAAACCATATAATACAATTTACTTTAAATATCAGAGAAGGGAAGATGAGAACAATTTTTTCTTAAGATATTTTGCAGACCAAAAGGACGTATATCACGATGTAAACATTCCTAAAAAGTTATTGCTGGAATCAATACAATGTACATCAGTAGGGAAAGTCCTTAGAACTTATGAATTCAATTATTCTTTTGGAACTCTATATTCTCATCTATATGAAGTCATTGAATCAAATGAGAGTAATCAACGGTTGAACTCAACTTTATTCAAATGGGGGAATATGGGAGTCACCTATGAACTGAGTACGGGTGATGAACTTCCACATACTCTGAAATATATTTATAATGGAGATTTTAACGGAGACGGGAAGCTGGATTATATTTCCACTCCTTTAGAAGATGGTTATACCAGTTCAAATGAATGGAGGCTCTATATGAATAGTGAGAATGGATATGTTCTAACTGATGAAGATGACTTATTTTCCGGATTTCAAGGATTTGTCATTTCAGATATAAACGGCGATGGTGTTGATGATGTGATTATGAAAACAAGAGTTGAATCAACTGCAGCAAGTTCCGGGTATTTGTTTTGGTTAGTTCCTTACAAAGTAGCAAACAATAAGTTGATAAAGTTATCTGGTAGCGAACTGATCAATTGCAACATGGCAAAGAATTACGACACCTCTGCGAAACTTGATGTTACTACTGGGGACTTTGACGGAAACGGGAAAACTGATCTACTCCTTCTGGATTCCGACAAAAAAATATTTGATATTGTTGGCATTACGGCCTCATCATTCCCTGACCTTTCTACTTCAGACCAGGTATTGGCAGTAGATTATAATGGTGACGGTAAATCAGAAATCATAAGCTATAAAGATGGCTACATTTCAATTTATGATTATCAAATCAGTACTAGTACATTTGAACGCATACGCTATTATGAAATAGGAACTAATATGACTTTATACCCTGGCGATTTCAATGGTGATGGCAGAACAGATTTCTTCGTTCATGAGAAAGGGGCTAGTGCAGAAGGTAAAATTCTTTATTCAATTGGAGATGGTTTTACTGAGTTAGAATATGATTTGGGATCAAATTCCACTACATATAGCAATAGCTTTTATGTTAACGATTTTAATAAAGATGGACTTTCAGATATTCTGTTTTTCGAGGGTGAAAAATGGGAGATGAAACAAAGCTATGTCCGAATAGAGTCTTTAGAGTTAAGTACTGGAACTGGTTTTGTCTCAATATCCCTTGAGAATATTTCTGAACTAAGGTGGGGAATAGGCAGTGAGAATCATTATGGTATAGGTGTATATCAGACAGACAACAACCATGATGGCATTCAAGATCTTTATATTGCAAGGCATGGAGAGAACTCAGTATATTTTAATATCCTGCCTCATTATTCTGAGAATAATTTATTATCAATCACAAATGGCCTTGGACTTCAGACTAAAATCAGCTATTCTTTGACGAGTGAAGAAGATGTATATTCACATTCAAATGTAAATTATGAGTTCCCGGTTTCTTTAGATTCAAAACCTATGAGTGTTGTTTCAGGTTACAAAATTATAAATCTGAATTACTCTACTGTACTTTCAGATGTAACAATGTCCTACTCAGATAGCCGGAAGCACAATCAGGGCAAAGGATTTTTGGGATTTTCGAAAATCATCACTTTAAATAATATATCAGGATTAAAAACAGAAACACAGTCTAGCTATGATCCTACTTTCTTTTGCGTTTACCCATCAGTAATAAAAAAGAGTATTTATAAAGAATTATCCGGAGGAGGAATAAGTGAAACATTAATATCTTCAACAACAAATACTTTAACTCCGGTTACACTTGATAATGGCAAGAGATTTTTCTCATATACATCTGGTTCCATTGAAAGCAATGTTTTATCAAATACTTTGGTTGAAGCAGAAATTAATATGGACTCAAACGGTAATGTTTTAAGCAATATTACCAAAAACAAAGATGCACAAGGTAATATTGTCTCCATATCAACCTCAGTTTATTCTGATTATGACACATTTGGCAGCCCGGGATCAGCCAGCGAAACGAAGGAATATGGAGGCAGAACCAAAACAACAACAACAGTCAGGAAGTACAATACAACAGGGTTATTGGATAAAGAAACAAAACAAAGCGGATCTGCTTCCGTTATTAAAGAATACAAGTATGATGATTATAGTAATATGATAACTGAATCTACTTCAATAGGAGGAGAAACAAGAATCACCAGCTATACTTATGAAGATGTTAAAGCCAGGTATGTAAAAACTAAAACGGATTTTCAGGGAAATATTAAGACTTACAATTGTAATCCATATACCTGCAACATTGTCGAGGAATATGACAACACTGGTGAAAACACAAAAACACAATATGCTTATGATGGTTTTGGCAATCTAATCAAAACAACCTATCCTGATGGGCAGATAAAAAATGAAACAACTGTTTGGTCTCCAGGCCAGGAAAATCTTATGGAGGCATATTATAAGCTAACTACTATTGCCGGAAAACCAACCTCAATTACAGTTTATGATATATTAGGGAGAGTTCTCAGAACGAAAACACAATCAATGAGTGGAGACTACCTGCTTTCGGAAATCGAATACGATACACAGGGGAGAATTGTTAGAAAGACACAACCTCATTTTTATGGTAGTGCAGCTTCTCAATGGGTGACATTTACTTATGATAACTATGGCAGAGTATCAACTGAGACTGTCTATCCATATAACACAATTACAAGTTATGCTTACAATGGATTGACAACAACAGTGACAAAATCAGGCAGGACATATACTACAGTTTCCGATGCTGCAGGAATGAAGATAAGCTCATCTGATCCGGGTGGTACAATTCATTATGTTTATAACCCTGACGGCAAAGTTATTTCAATCTCTTCCCCATCTGGTACTACAACAATAAAATACGACGACTTCGGGAATCAGGAAAAACTCATTGACATAGATGCAGGGGAAACTAATTATAAATATGATGGGTTTGGACAATTATTGAGTCAGACAGATGCAAAGGGGAACAATGTAGATTATAAATATGAATCAGGCAGACTAAAAACTGAGACATGGAATTCGGGGCTTGTGAAAACATACAAATACTATTCTACATCAGGACTATTGCAGGAAATATCAAGTTCTGAAGGACCTGTAATCAGCTATGCTTATGACGAGTATAAAAGGACATCATTAGTAACTAAAAAGCTGGATGATAACAATTCATTTACTAAATCATATAATTATGATAGTTATGGAAGATTATTATCCACTGTGACTAATTCTGCTTTCACTGAAACTTATATTTATAACAGCTACGGTTATCAGACAGGCCAGGCTTTAAATGGTGCCTTGGTATGGCGAGCAATAACTCAAAGTAAAAATGGAATAATAAGCACATATAAATGCAACGGTGATAAGATAACAACAACACTTGGATTTGATCCAAACGGTTTCCTGAATTCATTGACGCATACTTCCACAGTAGCCGGCGTACTTGAAGCTTGGTCTTACAATAATGATTATGTAACAGGAAACCTGACTCAGCGGTCTTTAAATACGGGAGGCAACACTTCTTTGACCGAATTGTTTACATATGATAACCAGGACAGGTTGACTACAGATTCCATTGCAGGTGGTTCAACCCGAAGAATAATATATGATGTAGCAGGCACCGGAAATATAACAAGCAAATCAGATGTAGGCAGTTATATCTATGATGATAATATCCATGCCCCGTCTGGGATTACTGATCCCACTGACCTTATGTCTTCAATGCCTGCCCAGGAGATAACTTATACTGCTTTTAATAAGATAGAAACTCTTAAAAATACCATTGATGCTTCAAATGTCAGGAAGCTGGAATGGACATACTGGCCAGACTTTGGGAGAGCTAAACAGGTATATAGGGTTAACAATCAAGTAAATGCAACCAGGTACTATGTTTTTGGCAATTATGAGAAAGAGATAACTCCCGTTGCTACCCGCGAACTCTATTACGTAAACACTCCTTCTGGGACTGTTGCGGTTTCTGTAGTACAATCAGGAGCATCAAGCTTATATTATATTAGCACTGATGCTTTAGGATCATTTGATGTTATAACATCCTCAGCCGGAACAGTTGTTGAGAGGAATAGTTTTGACCCGTGGGGCAGGAGACGAAATTGCTCAGACTGGACTTATAATAATGTAAGCACTTCGCTCTTTACAGGAAGAGGATTTACAGGACATGAACATCTCCTTGATTTTGATCATATTAACATGAATGGGCGCATATATGATCCTGTTCTGGCATTATTTATTAGTCCGGATAATTTTCTTCAGGCGCCTGAAAGGTGCATTGGATTTGACAGGTACTCTTATTGTTTTAATAATCCCTTGAAATTTACTGATCCGAGTGGTAACTTTGCGCTATGGTCCTTTGTAGCTGGGAATGCGCTTATCTATACGATGCAATGGCTGAATAATGTTCTGAATTTTGGGATGTCTCCTGGGGAGGCATTTAAAAACACCCCAATAACTCTTTCAATCAGTGGAACATTTACATATGAAGAAAGGGTTAAATCGGATTACAGCGCTTATTACCAGTATAGTTCATCTTCAATGTCCTATTCTGACAATTCTGATCAAGCGCAAGATTACCTTAACGAAAGCTTGCTTTATGACCTTAACGGAGGCGATTGCTGCTCACTTAATGATCCATTATATCTAGCTCAAATGCAAGGGCGTTATTTGTCACTAGGCGAGAATCAACCTATTCTTTGTATTAATGAAGGCCCTGAGACTACAAATTTGACTTGGGGAGAATATCATTTACAAATTCAAGTCTACGGTGAAATGTATTCCGATTATAATTGGGTTCAGACCTACTCATGGAATGGTGCTATTGCGATTGCTGAAAATGGTTGTTTGGCAAATAATGGATTTATGTACCCTAAATCTGAATCAGGTAAGGAAGCATATGGTAAAGCAAGTTATCAAGGACTTGGTAAAATGTTCTTTTATGATTGCCCCAATGCAGAAAACAGCTTTACTGCTGAATTGAGTTTATTTGGGAAAAGAGGGAAGGAATGGCAATTTATTCAAAACTTTACTTGGGGGTATTCTATAAAAAATGGAATGATTAAAGGTGATCCTTTAATTTTTAAAATTGAACCCTCAATAATTCAATCTATATTTATAAATAATGCATTATTTTTAAATAATCCGTGGTTTTAAAATTTGGCTTTATGAAAAAAAAAATATTATTTTTTTTACTTGTGGGTATTTATCTTGTTTTTGGTTGTAATGATACAAAATCTAGGCGAACCCCAACTGTTGATAAAAGAGTAGTTATGAAAGCGTTTGATCTAGGGACATATGATTTGACAGAGGGTGATAGTATGTTATACACATTAGTGGAGATAGACATAACAAATAGTACTGATACTGAAGTAAAATTTATAGGTTATAGTTGTGCAACAGCAGGTAATATTGTCGTGAATTTAAATAATATCACAATATGCCCTAATAGATGCCCACAGAATGTTCCTCAGCGTATTGTGATAAGACCTGGTCAAACTTTCTCTCTTCCAGCTATTCTTTGTTTTGATCAACGTAAATATTATTCGTTTAATCCGGCACCATTAAAAATTGGATTTGTTTTAGTTCCACCGGACCTTTTTGATGGACATAATTTAAACGCATTGCTTACTCAATTTAAAGCAAATAATGAGAATATAATCTGGGGTGACCTTATTGATTCAACAAACAGTCCATATGAAATAAAATAATAACACTTGATTTAAAAGGAGATTTTAAACTCCTCAGTGCTCTCTGTGGTCTTACCTTTACTCTGTGTAACTCAATGCTCTCTGTGTCCTCTGAGGTGAAAAAAATCAACCACAAAGGCCAGAGAGAGGGTATTAATTTATTCACTAATACCATTCCATAGGCAGTTACCTCATCTTCAAATTTTCAAATCTTCAAATTTTCAAATCTTCAAATCAGATAAACACCCTGCTCCCCTGGTCGTAGCTCTCACGGAGCTCACGTGGGGTGCAGCCTTTCTTCTTGCGGAAGATGCGGTTGAAATTTGATATGTTGTTGAACCCGCACGAATAGGCAATCTCGGCAATGGTCTTGGTGGTCTCTATAAGCATCCTCGAAGCATGCCCCAGCCTCACCTCGGTGAGACAATCGATGAAAGTGATACCCGTGCGGAGTTTGAAGAAACGACTGAATGCCGACTCGGTCATGTTAGTTATCCTGGCAGCCTCAGCCAGCGTTATTGGCTTCTCGAAGTTCGAGTGAATAAACTTCATCACCTTCTCAATGCGGCGGCTGTTATATGTAAATACCTCTGCGCTGTTAAAGCTTGAATCAGACAATATGCGGTATTCCCTTGAGATGGAGAGATCATGCAGTATAGACATCAGCTCAAGCACCGAGTCAAATCCCTGTTTCTTATGCAGGGCCTCTATTCTTGGAGCCAGCATCTTTGTCGTCTCACGTGAAAACAGAATGCCTCTTACTGATTTTAAAAGCATGGTCCTTAAAAAACTCAGCTGGTTCTTCTGCAGGAATTTCTCATCCAGAAAATCTCTATGAAACTGTATTGTTATCTCTTCTATCTGGTTGTCCCTGAACTTCTCCCCAAACCACCCGTGCTCCAGGTTAGGTCCAACAAGTACCAGTTCAAGGTCATCTATCTCTTCAACATGATCGCCTATGATTCTGCGGGCGCCTTTGGCATTCTTTATAAAATTTAACTCTACCTCATCGTGATAATGAAGAGGAAAATCAAACTCCGACTTAGCCCTGTAAAATGATGTGAAACAGTCGGATTGTGTGAGCGGAGTGATCTCACGAAGAACGGTATCTTTCATTTAATAGTCAGGTTTATTTTTGTTACCGGGATAAAGATAATGGATTTAAAAAAATATCATTAAAAATGCAAATTTTATTTCAGCGACTTCCTTATTTATATGATTTGTAAATAACAATAAAACAATAACATACACAAAAAATAGGGAGCTTCATTATAAAATCTGAAAACGGGAAGCAAAAAAAGTATCAATTTTCAAGTGATTTTATGTTATCTGCTGTTTTTTCTACCGGGCCTGAGCGGGGGCTGTCCACGGAGCGCGCGAACTTTGGCCGAAGACGTGGCGGGGTGGCTTGTGCAGCGGGCGGAGGCTGAGGGCAAAGTTATGCTCCGTGGTGCATTTTCTTTGGTTCTTTCTTTGTGCAGCCAAAGAAAGAACAATAATATAAAAAAGGATCTGCTTTTTATGCATCCCAAAGTTTTCCATGTTAGACTACTTTCAGGTTTGTAAATCTCAAAATCTTCCTTCCTATGGCTTAAAAGATTGTTGTATTTTAATCTTTGACATTAAAGTATCATGATTTGAAATCAGGGTATTATACCCCTCAAATTCTTTGGATTAAATTTGCATTGTAAACTTATAACCTGAACATACTTAGATGAAACGCTGGCTGACAGTATTATTGACAGTACTCTTTTTTGCCGGAGCCGCAAATGCCCAGCAGAAAGGTTTTGTAACAGTAAAGAATAGCCATTTCGTTCTCAATGGCAGACCATATTATTACGTAGGGGCAAATTACTGGTATGGTGCTATCCTGGGATCACAGGGTCATTTTGGCAATCGTGACCGTTTGCTGAGGGAGCTTGATGCCATGAAGCAGATGGGTATTGACAACCTGCGTGTTCTTGTTGGTGCCGAAGGCCCTGACGATGAACCTTTCCGCGTGACTCCCACACTTCAGCAGGCTCCGGGGCTCTATAGCGATGACATGCTCGACGGCCTTGACTTCCTTCTCTCAGAGATGGGAAAAAGAAACATGAAGGCAGTGATCTTCCTTAATAACAGTTGGGACTGGTCGGGCGGTTATGCCCAGTATCTTAACTGGAACGGTTACGGACCTATTCCTTACCCTTCAGTAAAACCAAATACCTGGCCTCAGTTTATTGCCTACGCGTCAATGTTTCACCATTGTGCCGAATGCAAACAGCAGTTTTATGATTTTATAACTTATATAATAGGCCGGACCAACCGCTATACAGATGTAAAATATACCGATGACACCGCTGTAATGACATGGGAGATAGGTAATGAGCCCAGGGCCTTCTCGAAAGAAAACATCCCTCTGCTGCAGGAGCTTGTTGAAGCCACATCAGCATTGATAAAGAATCTCGACCATAATCACCTGGTGACAACAGGCACCGAAGGACAACATGGCTGCGAAGAGTCACTTGAGGTCTTTGAGCGGATCCATTCAGATCCAAATGTTGATTATCTCACAATGCATATATGGCCGAAGAATTGGAGCTGGCTTGATGTGAAAAATATTCCCGGCTCACTTGACTCAAGCATTATAAAGACTAACATCTATATGAAGGACCATATTGCCATTGCACGAAAGCTGAAAAAGCCTCTTGTGCTTGAGGAGTTTGGTCTGCCCCGCGATCTCCATGGCTACTCACCATCTGAGAGTGTTGAATGTCGCGACCGTTATTATAAGAACGCCTTTGACCAGGTTGTGGCTCATGCCAAAAAGCATGATGTGCTTGCAGGTGCCAATTTCTGGTCGTACTCGGGCGAGGGACGCGCTACTGAAGGACATGTTTTCTGGGAGAAGGGCGATGCTTACCTGGGAGACCCTCCTGTTGAAGAGCAGGGCCTTAACTCTGTCTTTAACACTGATAACACTGTTGCCATCATTACAAGCTATAACCAGAAAATTAAAAAGATAACAAAGTAGAGTCATGAAAAAGATTGTGCTTCTTTCTGCTGTCATGGTTGCACTTGTATCGTGCAACGCCAGCCGGGACAATAAAGTAAAACCGGCCGATGAAAATGCGACTAAAGAGACAAAGGCCTTACTTGCCATCCTTAAGGAGAACCTGAACAGGGGGATAATGTTTGGCCATCAGGATGACCTTTCTTATGGCCGTGCATGGGATTATCCAAATGGTGAATCAGATGTCAAACGCGTTTGCTCTGATTACCCTGCTATTACCGGAATCGATATGGGACACCTTGAACTTGACAGCCTTCGAAACCTTGACTCTGTCCCGTTTAAGTATGAGATTGAAATAGCAAAGAAGGTGCATGCTTACGGAGGCTTGATAACAGTCAGCTGGCATCAGAATAATCCTCTTACCGGAGGCACCGCATGGGATGTCACTTCAGATAAGGTTGTTGAGAGTATTCTCCCGGGGGGCTCGCAGAATGAGAAGTATAAACAATGGCTTGATAAGGTTGCTGTATTTATGAGCTCGCTCACTGATGAGAACGGGAAGCCTATCCCGGTGCTCTTTCGCCCTTACCATGAACACACCGGAAGCTGGTTCTGGTGGGGACAGAAGCTGTGCACAACACAGCAGTTCATTGACATGTGGAGGTTTACCTTTGACTACCTGACAAAGACAAAGAATATTCATAAT
>JGI20214J51088_10000915_pt1 | contig 20088 bp, 16 predicted proteins | sample WetSurMetagenome_FD_51088 | JGI IMG/M metagenome (IMG submission 51088) | reverse complement strand
ATATTGGTGCGGACGAACCGCAAACTCATGCCCATCGTTGTAAGACCTTCGATGAATCCGGGTAGAATGAACATTCCCAGGTTACCGAGAGGGTCTTTCGAGAATGTAATAAGCTCGACAGGCGGAGACCAGCCCCACCATACGGAAGGGTAAATCATCACTATAGTACCAACCCAGAAGACGGGCAGGGAAACCAGCAAGATCGAAAAAACACGGAGACTATAATCAATCATTGAGTCCTGTCTAGCTGCCGTTAAAACACCCAGCGGTAAACTCAAAGTCTGGCCGATAACCAGAGCGATAACACCGAGTTCCAGAGTTACCGGAAGTCTCTCGACGATCATGGTTAATACCGGTCTGCCCTGGATAATCGAGGTACCGAAATTACCATGCAGGAATATTCCGCTAATCCATCTCATATACTGTGTGTATACAGGCACATCCAGACCCAGCATATGAGTGATAGCCGCACGGTCTATGTTGACCGTACCTCCCTGAGACAGAGTCGACTCGATGACATCTACGGCACTACCGGGGACCCAGCGGCAGAGTAAGAAAGTAATAATAGTAACAAAGAATACTGTGGGTATCAGCCATAATAACCTTCTAATGATGTAGTTAGTCACTTTGCACCCCTTCTACCTGACTTACCTGTCTTCAGCATCAACTTAACTGATTAAGTGGCATGCCACAAAATGCTCGCCGCCAATATCTTTTAATTCGGGTTCTTGCTCCTTGCAGATGTCCCGTGTCAAACGACAGCGGGGGTTAAAATGGCAGCCCTTAGGCGGGTTCATGGGGCTGGGAACATCACCGCTCAGCAGGATACGTTTGCGTTGCCGGTCTACCGTGGGATTTGGAATAGGAACTGCGGACAGTAGTGCCTGCGTATATGGATGCAGCGGGTTTTTGTAGAGCTCATCGCTACCGGTAATTTCCATAATCTTACCCAGGTACATCACGGCTACGCGATCACTGATATAACGTACAACTGAAAGGTCATGGGCTATAAAGAGGTAGGTTAAATGGAGTTCTTCTTTTAGTCTTTCCAGAAGACGGATAACCTGAGCCTGAATTGATACATCCAGAGCTGAAACCGGTTCATCGCAAACGATGAATTTCGGTTCGGCAGCCAGAGCCCGTGCAATACCGATTCGCTGCCGCTGACCGCCGCTGAACTCATGAGGATAACGCTCTTCCATTCGCTTTTCGAGGTCTACCATCGCGAATATTTCGTCGATCCTCTCGCGATATGCTTTTCCATGTGCGAGATTGTGTATTAACAGAGGCTCACCGACAATATCGCCGGCGGTCTGGCGGGGATCAAGGGAAGCATAGGGGTCCTGGAATATCAATTGCATATTCCGGCGTGCATGCCTCAATGTATTGGGGGGTAATTTTGTTAAATCGGTACCTTCAAATAGTACCGTGCCTGCGGTGGGTTTATAAAGCTGTAAAATGCAGCGTCCGGTAGTTGTTTTGCCGCAGCCGCTTTCACCAACCAGTCCCAGAGTTTCACCATTCTTAATATAAAAAGATACATTATCGATTGCCTTGACGTTAGCCACTTTGCGGCGAAAGAGCCCGGCCAGTACCGGGAAATACATTTTTAGACTACTTACTTCAACCAGATGCCCGTCGCTCACCATTAGCCAGCCTCCGTTAATTGTTTAATTTCAGCGCTTCTAAAACAGGCTGCAACGTGACCCGGACCCACTTCAATCAGTTCCGGTCTCTCGTTCTTACATTTATCGATAGCATATTTGCAGCGGTTATTGAACGCACAAACATTCTTGGATAATTTGGCCAGGTTGGGAGGCAGCCCTTCAATGGTGTTCAGTGCACCCTTGCGTGGCATATCAAGACGCGGCACCGAGGCAATAAGTCCGATAGTATAAGGATGTTTCGGTTGACTGTAAATATCATCCGTTTTGCCGCCTTCTACAAGGCGCCCGGCATACATTACCTGGACGGTATCGGCATAACGGGCTACGACTCCGAGGTTATGGGTGATAATAATGACGGATGTACCGAACTGTGTTCTGAGATTGTTAATTACTTCCAGCAATTGGGCCTGCACGGTGACATCGACGGATGTCGTAGGTTCGTCCGCTATCAGCAGAGCTGGATTACAACTCAACGCCATGGCGATCATGATACGCTGCTGCATACCGCCGCTAAACTGGTAGGGATAATCATTGATACGTCTTTCGGGATTGGGAATACCAACCAGCTTCAGAAGATTAACCGCTTCATCGCGGGCCCTGACACCTTTCATGCCGCGGTGAATTTCCAGGGTCTCCGTAAGCTGTCTTTTAATATTGAGTACCGGGTTAAGCGATGTAGTGGGTTCCTGGAATACCATCGCGATGCGGTTACCGCGTATATGACGCATCTCAATCTCGCTCAGTTTGAGAATATCCTTTCCGTCGAAAAGGATCTCACCGCCGACAATAATTCCCGGTGGGTACGGTATAAGCCGCATGATAGACAGTGCGCTTACACTTTTACCGCAAGCACTCTCACCGACAATAGCAACACATTGTCCTTTTTCTACTGAATAGGTCAGCCCATCGACCGCTCTCAATTCGCCGTCATTTACGTAGAAGTAGGTTTTCAGGTCTTTTACTTCCAGTATTTTTTCTGCCACGGTCACTCTCCTCACTATATCAGACCGGGTTTGTTTTCCCGGCCAACATACCATATCTCTTCCGTTACTATCCGAGACAATATGATGCTAAGGACACTAATTAGTAACAGACATAAAACTACTGGTTAAACTAATATCAAGAAATACATCTACAGTCTATTCATGTTCAGTAATATTTCATTTCCCCTNAGTGGNNTTTTACGGATTAAAGGTAAATAATATTATATTTTAGGAAACGCGGCNATCCCCATATCTTAGAATGCTATCCGGAGTTTTGTCAAGTTTTTTTCACCTGTTTTTAAATTCGTTTTAATTTCCTTGAAGTATATAAGTGCCTGATAAATGTCATTCTTATTTAATGTATTTAAAGTTATATAACCCAATAAATTTTTAATCTACTCGTGCATTACCAACTATTATCTATGATAACTAATGCGGATATGAGCACTTAAGTTGGTTGACGTTACTGGATAAACATTTGAAACCATTCAGCTTGAATAAAAATAATTCTCGTTTATCATTGCTCTGATTTTATCTAAATATCTTCTTAACAATCGTTATTTCACGATATTCTACGATAATTATATCATACCCTGTAAAAAGTCAAGATACCCAGAAAAGAATTTTACAGTCCCAATAAAAAGAGTACACAGACTCCGATCTTCCCGTTGCGGAGTTCGGGGCGACCCGGGACAGGCTGTTGTTATTTTATTCATATCTGTTGAGTATCATTGGACACTAGANGGCACGAGCGATGCGAGCTCCGTCTGCAATAGCGTCTACAATCAATCCGGGCTCACGGCTGTCTCCGATTGCATATACTTCGGGCGCCGTCCCCTTAAAGCTCTCAACGAGCTGCATATTGGCTGCCAGGGGGATTGCCGTCAGTATGGTNTCTGCTTCCAGTATCTGTTTCTTACCTTCTTTCCCGGAAACAGTCAGACCTTTGTCGGTGATTTCCTCGTACTTTACCCCGGCCATCATCGGCACGTTTTTCTTGTCCAGCCAATCCAGCAGCTGCGGCCTGATTAAATTTTCCAGCAGCCCGGTACCTATCTCTTTCTCAGTCTCTACAACCGAAACTTTCTTATCGCGTTTTACCAGGAACTCAGCCGTCTGGCATCCCTGTATATTACCGCCCATGATGACAGCTTTCTTACCCACCGGCATATAAAGGTTTGTGAGCCATATCAGGGTCTGCGGGCTGAAATACTGCAGATATCCTTTCAGTTGCTTGTGCAATTGCTCGCTGGTTTTTACTTTTGGATTATTGATGCCTTTGACCTGGGGCACAGCGTGTTTACCTCCGGCAGCAACAATGACCACCTCAGGTTTCATTTTCTTGACAAGTGCTTTGTTCACTTCCCGGTTCAACCTTACTTCTACACCCAGTTTCTTAAATTGCGTTTTAAAATAACGCGAAATCGCCGGCAGGTCTTCTCTTTCGGTACCTTTGACCACGGCAGCCAGGTTCATTGAACCGCCCAGCCTGTTACTTTTATCGTATATTGTCACATGGTGTCCGCGCAGAGCTGCTACTCTCGCCGCTTCCATACCGGCAGGTCCGGCGCCGATTATCAAGACTTTTTTCTTCTTCACAGCCGGTTTGATCTCGTATTCACGCTCTTTACCGAAAGCAGCATTAATCCGGCACTTCGGGGGCAGACCTCTTTCATTACTGTCAAAACATGTCATACAGGCTGTGCAGGGGACAATATCCTCTAACCGGCCTTCTTTTATTTTATTTGGCAAATCATGGTCAGCCATCAAACGCCGGTTCATATTAATAAAATCGACTTTACCTTCGCGGAGCAATTTTTCACCCAGTTCCGGGTCCAGTCTGCCCGTAGATATGACCGGTATTTTAACTACCTTTTTAATTCCTCCAGCCAGCGGTGCCCAACCGCCTCTGCCGTGCATGGTGATATCCAGGTCCCTCGCTGCGTAGGGCGGCGGTTCGGGGAAAAACGCCACATCCGGGAAATGGGTGCTGTCATATTTCACCGGCGTTTTGCGCACTGTATAAAACTCCACCCTGGCTTCTATAGCATCGGCTCCGGCAGCCTCGAAAATCTTCGCGAACTCGCGGCCTTCTTCTGCTGTAATGCCGCCTTCCAGTCCAGGTTCGGCAGCATTAAAGAGAGCAATCACAGGAAAATCCTTACCGTTCCTTATCTTAATCTCCTGGATTATTTCACATACTATCCTGGCCCGGTTCTCCAGACTGCCGCCATATTCGTCTTTGCGTTTATTCCAGGCACTGGAAAGGAAGGTATCCAGAAAATGGCTGCATCCGGCATTGAGCTCAATTCCCTGAAAACCGCTTTTCCTGATCCGTTCCGCTTTAACACCAAACTGTTTCACTACGTCTTTTATCTCGGGTATGGATAGACCACGCGGCAGCGGATAGCTTTTAATAGGAATATCTTCTCTGGTAAATGAAGTTGAAGCGATGGCAGGAGCGATCCAATTACCGATATGGAACATCTGCATGAATGCCGGACAATACTTACGTATCTCATCCGTCATTTCTTTCATTCGCGGAATATACTTGTCATCATCCAGTGAATACCCCTTACCACCCGGGTCCCCTACCGGAGCTGCACCCACAGTCACCAGACCCACTCCGCCTTTGGCTAAAGATACATAGTAATCGATGTAAGCCTGTTGCATGTAGCCCCCTTCAAAGGGGAAAAAGCCGGGGTAGGCTCCCATTTTAAGCATGCGGTTGTTTGTCTTGACCGAGCCGATATATCCGGGCTCCAGCAATTTTTGAAACTTTATACTCACTTTTCTCTCCTCCTGTCCAGCACTATAACATTTTAGACGCACGGTTTGTCATAAGTAAAGTTTCAGCATGGCACTTAAGATTTGTAATTGCGGATGTTATAATCCAGGTATGACCGAGAAACAAATAAAAGAATATACAATAATGAACCATACCGCGGATATCGGTATCAGGGCACGCGGCGAGGACATGGAACAAGCCTACGCCAACGCGGCTAAAGGCATGTTTAGCCTGATAACCGACCTGAGGAAAATAAAGAATTCGCTTTCGCGGGAGATAGCCGTTAATGCGGCGGATAAGGAAACTCTGCTGGTGGCGTGGTTGAACGAGCTGATATTCCTTTTCGATACCGAGCATGTTTTATTCCGGAAATTCATATTTGCTGAATTGAGTGAAAAAGAACTGAGAGCCAGAGCTTACGGGGAGAAGATCGACCCGGAAAGACATGATATTAAGATCGGGATAAAATCAACAACATATCATATGCTGCGTGTCTCCCATGATAAAAACTGCTATCAGGTCAGGGTTATATTTGATATTTAAGAGAAGTTACCGGTTTCGAGTTATAAATATATCGAAAATACAAAAACCTGTCATTGCGAAGTATCCCGATTTAAATAACAGTTCATGGTGAGCTTGTCGAACCATGCCGAATTGAATCGGGAGGCGTCTGATAACCACAAATTCTCGAAGACGCCTAAGAATCTGGGGATGCGGGGATTTAATTGGTAAATTCAAGTATTATTACCTGAGTATAAATACTGTTTTTACTCTTATATTTTGTTGTTTTGAGCTATGGTTTTAAGATCTGTCCTTCAGCTGAAGGATGAGCTTTGAGGTATTGTTATGTCTGCTCCATGGAAAAATATTTTAAGGAAAATAGACGAATTCCGCTGGGAACTGCCGGTAAGTTTTAAGAAAGGCATGCAGGTGCCGGGTCTGCTCTACGCAACCGAAAAGATGCTGGACCAGATATGGGAGGAGCAGGCTATAGACCAGTTGGCTAACGTCGCCTTTCTACCCGGTATTGTCGGACATTCTCTGGCAATGCCCGATGTTCACTGGGGTTATGGTTTCCCCATTGGTGGGGTCGCTGCTACCAGAGTTAAAGACGGAGTAGTTTCGCCGGGCGGTGTCGGTTTCGATATTAATTGCGGTGTCAGGCTGTTGCGTACCAATCTGAATAAAGACGAAATGAAGCCCATCCTGGAAAAGCTCATCAACGACCTTTTTCACACTATCCCATCCGGAGTCGGCTCGGAAGGGAAAATAAGGGTGAACGAGCGGGATTTGGACCAGGTGATGACGCGCGGAAGCCGGTGGGCTGTGGAGAAGGGTTATGGGGAGACTGCTGATATCGAGGTAACCGAGGAAAACGGACGCATGTCCAACGCCGATCCGGACAAAGTCAGCCGCCGTGCGAAACAGCGCGGCCTGCCGCAGCTGGGCACCCTCGGTTCCGGCAACCATTTCCTGGAGATAGCTGCCGTTGAGGAAATCTATGATCCCGGTGCTGCATCCGTGCTGGGCATCAATGAGATCGGACAGGTCATGGTCTGGATACATACCGGATCCCGGGGCTTCGGCCATGAGATTTGCAGCGATTATCTGAAAATATTGCAGCAGTCAGTTATCGAAAGTAATATCAATTTACCCGACAGGCAGCTTGTCTGTGCCCCGGTAAATTCGGTTGCCGGGCAGGACTATCTGGCGGCTATGGCCTGCGCCGCTAACTACGCCTGGGCAAACCGCCAGTGCATCACTCACTGGACGCGGGAGTCTTTCCTGAAGGTCCTGGGTAAAAGCCCCCGGGAGCTCGGCCTGGAACAAATCTATGATGTATGTCATAACATTGCCAGGATCGAGGAACATAACATTGAGGGCAAAACTCAGACGCTATGCGTCCACAGGAAAGGGGCGACACGGGCTTTTCAAGCGGGCCATCCGGCGGTTCCGGAAGTATACCGGGAGATCGGACAGCCGGTATTAATTCCCGGCGACATGGGACGTTATTCTTATATCGCTGTAGGCACTGAGCTGGCCATGAAAGAGACCTTCGGCTCGACCTGTCACGGGGCGGGGCGGGTGCTGAGCCGGGGTGCCGCTAAGCGGAGCCACCGGGGTATTGACGTGGTCCGCAATCTGGCACAGAGAGGTATACTGGTAAGATCGGACAGCATGTCATCGGTGGCGGAAGAAGCCCCCGAATCGTATAAAGATGTCAGCGAAGTAGTAAACGTAACCCATAACTCCGGAATATCGCGTAAAATAGCCAGAACGGTGCCGATGGGAGTCATTAAAGGCTAGAAATACCCCATTTTCAGTCGATGCCTTTATCCAGATGATAAAACAGTTTTATCAACTGTTGCTCCAGAGTAATACGTCATAATGGATCTGTTAAATTATTGGCACTCCACAACGAGTGTATGGTCTTGCGATATGTTAATTTGGCGGCCGATCCATCCGTTTAGTGGCGTACCATCAAGAGTTGAACGCTGCATATCGATGCGGGATGTTCCAAAAGTGTATGACCGGCTTAAAGCTCGAACATCGACACTGCCGTTAGAGATGGAAACCGAATCTACAAATCGCCGGGGAATCTGGATTATGGCTGTTTCGCCCTGGGCAATATTTGAAGGAACATTGATACCGGGCAGGAAATTTAGATTGAGTGCCGCAGACCCTTTTGCTATGTCCAGTGTTCCGCAGCTCTGATTTTGTACGGTGATTGTCATATCGTTGGACAAGAAAAACGCTGCTGTACCAATAACGCCAAGTACTATTACACCCACTACAATTAAAAATACCACCAAACCGGTTGCCATTCCACGCTCGTCCGCCAATAGCAGCTTCATACCTTCTCCTTCACGTTAGTAAATGATATTTTAATATTATCTTAATAGTCGATTATAGGTTTTAGATAGTTTAATGTCAACAATTGGATGGGCACNTGGATTAATTTTATTAAAAATTGAATCAACCAGGATATACTAATTAAACCGCGGTAATTCGTTGTATTGCGGCGATGCTGCTCAAGGCAGGGTTAGTGTCTTTGTATTCAACNAATAAAAACCCTGGCCTTTTCAAAGCAGGCCACGCCGTAGTATGTTTAAAATCGCAGTCTCTCTTTATTATGGACATGTCTTAATACTACAAGGAGAGAAAATAGAGATGAACTCGGGCTTAATCCTATTATCAAGACTGAATATAAAAAGTAATTGAAAAAGAATGCAGATTGAATTAAGATATAACAAAAGGTAAACCAATATCATGAAAATTCCTTTGGATGGGTTAAATGGATATTGAAGGGAAAAAGGGCATTATAATAACGCATAAGCAAGCTATTGAGGAGATTTCGATTGTTGGTGGGGGCATAAAAATAGCAGCCTCAGGGAAACCGATTTCTACCAGCTTCGTGGTTAATTGGGGAAGAATATATATTGTAGTTGACTGTTCCGGAAGTATGGTGGGTAATAAATTAGACCAGGCTAAATCAGGGATAGAAGATTTTTCTAAGGATGCGTTCAAAAAGAATTACCTCGTTGGAATTATTAAATTCAGCAGCAGGGTGGAACATCTCTCTGACCCCATAAACGATATAGCTATTTTACAATATAAAATGAAAAACATACACGCATCCGGATCAACAAATTTGACCGCTGCAATAAAAATGGCCCATTCGAAACTGGCAGATTTTACCGGCTCCAAAGTAATAGTGATCGCTACCGACGGTATGCCAGATAATATTAAGAGCAGTCTAAAAGAAGCAGACATAGCTAAAGCTGACGGAATTGAGATACTCACCATAGGTACTGATGATGCCGATATAGAATTCCTGAAAAAAATGGCTTCAAGGACTGAACTCAGCAACAAAGTTTCAAGCGATATGTTCGCTCAAGCAATATCAGAAGCATCTTTTTTATTGGCAAGTCCGAAATCTATCAAGCCAAAATAGGAAACACAAAATGGATTGGGCAGAAGCATGCAGGGTCCTCGGTGTTTCTGAGTCGGCAATAGAGACTGAGATAAAAGAGCAATATTATTACAAAGCTCAATTGCTGCACCCGGATAAAAACCTGGATAAACCAGAGGCCATCAGGAAAAAGGCCGAAGCTGAGCTTGGACTAATAAATCAAGCCTATTCCTTCCTCAACAATCCGAATAACAATCCTTATAAAGTCCCACCAAAACTTGAAATAGAACCTTTGGGCATTCGTTTCAAGGATGTCAAAATAGGGGAGAAAAAAAGTACCACATTAAGAATAAAAAATGTCGGCGGACCTTATACAAGTATTTGGATTGACAATCAACCTGCCCCCTGGTTAACTGTGACGGAGGTAAAATCAATCACAACTGAACGTCTTCCTCTCGAAGTCACACTTGAATCTACCGGAATCGGAGAACCCGGCAAACAACATAGCTGCAATCTAATGATCAAACTTGAGAATGAAAAGACTCATACAGTGGACACGATGACCGTAAAAATCGAACTTTCCACTAAAAATGAATCCGTAGAAGAAATAACCTCTGCCAAAAAGTCAGGCATAAGCGGCTCCCAGCATAACATACCAACACAGGCAGAACAGAAAAATAAGCTGGGATTCAGCATGGTGACTTTTCTTGTTAATCTTCTCGGCTTTACTGTTTTAGGAATTGTACTATATTTTCTAATCAACATCTTTTTTAGTCTTAGTGAAATGGTTTTTATGATTTCCTTAATTCTCTATGCTGTAATTGCTTTCGGTTTTTCAATCAATCATGGTGTTACAATAGGTTCTAGAACCGGTAAGATAAGTATAAAAAGTAAAAAACGTTAGGCTTTTGGTGTTATCTACAGTACCTGTTGACCGGATATTCAACACCTGAACTCAAAGCTCAATGGTAATAAATATATTTTTTATTTTGATATACCGAACAGTGAGTTTTGATTTTCTAAAGGTAAAGGATAGCGGGATGGCTATCTCTTGTGAACTAATGAACCTTCTTTCACCATGATGGTCCATCAGGTGAATATAAAGGAAGTTCTCTTTGCATCGATTTATTATTCGAAGCTTCTATCTTAACATTGAGTGTCTTAATAAACTCTTCGGGAATCTCAGGATCCGGCCAGGTTAGAGCTCCTTTTTGTTGCAGGGCTTTTAAACCTTTTCCGTTATCTTCATCTGAACGAACAAATACTGGGACCAGATGTAACCTATCCAGCTGTTCAACCGCCCCGGACCACGTGCCGCCTTTTTCAAAATCCGAACTTACTACCAGCGCCGCATCAGCTAATGCATATATCAGTTTATTCCTTTGCATCGCATGACCAACATCAAAACCTGCTGCCGGATCATAGGGGGATATCAACACGAGTTTCTTTTCCATCAGGTACTCCCTGCAATCCCGAGCTAAGGCCAGACGTTCCAGACTATCCGCGACAACGCCAATCACCGTGCCGCCCGCCTGTAACGCCCCGAACATAGCCGCCCTATCAATGCCTCTGGCTCCTCCAGAAACTATCGTCTGTTTAGCTTTTGCGGCCAGACGTCCAATATTTTCCGTATAAGCAATTAGTTTTTCGTCGACGTCTCTAGAGCCTACTACCGCCAGTCTGCCGGTATTGAGAATCGAATTATCTCCACTTCCGTATAATACAGGCGGAGCACTGTCTTTAAGCCGTTCTTTTAAACGTCTGGGATAAATCGGATCTGCCCGGCTGAAAACCCATATCGAACGCGTTTGCCAGTGTTCTACNGCCTGGCTTAAAAGGAANCCGCGTCCCAGAAGACTTGCCAGGCGTTCGCTTCCAGCGACAGGTCGAAGAATTTTAATTAGTTCTTCTACATCATATCCCAGTAGATCGCCGGGTTCACGCTGATTGTCATGCAGGATGCGGGCCAAACGGTTGTATTCAGCAGGAGTAAGCAGTTCCGAAGAACGTGGACTGCGTCCTGATATCAGTGGCGCTGTTAATAAAAGAATAGCTTGTGTGTTTGTCGAAAGAACATTATTCATTACCATGTCCTGTATCGGCTAATGCCAACGGAAATACTTTTCCGCTCCTGTGAAGCTGTAAAATGTAAGCCGCAACTGTCAATGTCCAGCGCGAATCCACCAGATCGTCAACTAATAATACCGAACCTTCAGGCAAAGGTTCAATATTCACATCTAACGAACCGTCAACGTTGAGAGCTTGCTGAGAGCTGTTTGCCATTTCCTTCTGCGGTCTACGAGCTTCAGTTTTTATTAGTACAGGGTGAAAAGGAATTTTTAGCGCACCTGCCAATCTTTTGGCAAAGTCGGGAACCAGTTCCGGTTGCCGCAGAGAAGGAATACAAGTTACCCATGTAGGCACCGGATCAATCTTCCATTCATCAACAAGTTCCTTACAGGCTTTAACCAGCTCGTCAGAATAATATTTATCGGTATATTTGCCCTGACGCACTAATTCACCCCAGCCGGCATCGCCCCAATAGCTTAGTACCCTGCCTTCTTGAGCCTGGTATTCAGACTTAATTTTACCTTTTACTCCCAGGCGAGGTAATTCCCCGATAGGCCACATTTTACGCGGTTCAATCGGGCGGCTGGAACGGCGTGAAAATACGATGGCAGCACGGACTAAACCGGGATCTATTTCCACGGGTAGCGGAGGCATCGTTGGTGGTCGGAGTGTTCCGGAATCGCCATCTAGGGCTTTAATTAAGAATTCCATATGTCCAGAAGCCAAATTGACATATTCCTGCATTTGCTCCTGCTCTTCGTACCTCAAAGCCGTAAGTCTAGCTGCTCTGTCCCAGAATTCTTTACTTAATTCTGAGGTTGTCAATTGCCATTTTGAGCCCTGCTTTACAATTGGAGCAGGAGATTCCAGGGATAATAATTGAGTTGTTTTTTCTATCTGACCCTTGCTTACGTTAATTTGATGCAATAGCTGAGAGACCGAGAGACCATCCGGAGCCTTCTGCAGCGCCTCTAAAATCAGTTTAACCTGTTGTTTAGTTGGAAATGCGGTCTCAATAAAATATTTGTTGATTTCTGTATCTTCTTGACCGCTGAGCAGAACTCCATAGGCAAGATCAATTGCACGTCCGGCCCGACCCACTTGCTGATAATAAGCAACTACTGATCCGGGTGTCTGGTAATGTATAACAAAATTGAGGTCGGGTTTATCAAAACCCATACCCAGAGCAGTCGTAGCCACCAGTGCCTTAACCTTATTTTCTAATAACGCGATCTCAAATACCGCTCGATTTTCGGTTTCACCGGTATATGACTGTGCATTAATGCCTCGCGACTTAAGCCAGGCAGCTACCCGTTCTGCGTCACGTACGGTAAGAGTATAAATAATGCCGCTGCCCTTAATCGCCGGAACAGTTTTCGCCAACCAGGCCAGACGATCAGCCTGATTNGGAAGCTTATATGTTTGCAGCCTGAGCGAAGAGCGGTTCAGATCGCCGCAGGATACCTTTAGATCAGGACCTAATGTTGTTTCCAGGTCAGCCATCACCCGGTTGTTTGCTGTAGCGGTCGTGGCGAGCAATCTTAAATTTGGAGGCAGGTTTCGTATAATCCTTTCTATCAAGCGGTAGTGCGGACGGAAATCGTGCCCCCAGTCAGATATGCAGTGAGCTTCATCGATGATTAACAGCGAAATCGTTGCTGATATTTTAGCCATCACTTGTGTCATAAAGTGTTCATTAGCCAATCTTTCCGGCGAAATAAGCAAGATATCAACTTCGTTGTTATCAATTGCTGCTTCAATTTCTGCCCATTGTTCTTCATTATCTGAGTTGATAGTAGCCGCGTGAACCCCCATATGTTCGGCCTGAAGAATCTGGTTTCGCATTAACGACAGTAAGGGTGAAACTAACAGAGCCACTCCCTTCCCCTGTTCGCGAAGAAGCTTAGTGGCAATAAAGTAAACCGAACTCTTCCCCCAGCCGGTTTTTTGGACCAGGAGCAAACGTCCCCTGCCTTCAAAAATATGAAGGATAGCTTCTTCTTGTCCGTCGCGGAACGCAGCTTGTGGATTACCGGTCCCTGAACGTAAGAGCTCCAATACCCGCTGATGATTATAAGACATATTCCTCCTGACCGCTATGCCTCATTCCCAGTTACGTCTGGGAATCCAGTCATAAATCAAATCTCCAATTTGAGCTAATAGCTGATTGCTAATACCTTTTTTCATTGAAGCATTAGCTTTCTTGCTACATTGGTGGCAATATTTTTCTATCTGGGTTTCATTGGTGGATGATTTCAATATAAACTATTAATACCTATTGATCCGTGGTATAATAATCGGAAATTATCAGTTGTATAGAATTATTAATAAACTTCCCCATGACCTTACCGTCAGGGTATTACGTAGATACAATATTCGCAAGGAGTCTGATTTGAAAAAATATTTTATTCCTTTAGTTCTCATCATAATCGTACCTTTGATTTTAGGAGGTTGTTCTTCTTCATCACCAACATCGTCAACTTCGGTTATTAAACCTTCTACGTCTACCTCAGTATCAGCTACAACACCACTTAATACTACAACAATATCAACAACTATTGTTTCAAATCCAACAACTACATCCACGACCGCTACTCAAACTACGGTAACAACACAAACTGCTCCGGCAGTACAAAAAGCCTGGCATTTATCTGAAGTGCAAGTATGGGATAATTATAATAGCGTTAAAGCACCTTATCATATCTCATGGAAAGGCGTAGAAGGAGATTTTATTTCAACCGTCACAATGGATTCTCCTTACAATCCTATTTCATCGATAAATGCAAAATGGACAATACCGCCGGCAACATTGGTTCCTGTCACTGAATATCAAATGGAGTTTTCAGTTACTGCGGTAAACCAGCATACAGCTACCCTTGGTTTAGAGGGGTCTGTTACAGCAGGACTTGATGTGTTTAATGTTCTACCAGATGGGGCCACTGCTTCCAGAATAAGGATTATTCCAGAAGATAATTACCCCAGAATAAGGTGGAATGATACTGATGGCACTGTTAAATCTGGAAAATTCACCTTCAAAGCTCCGGAATATGGCTTTGCCGACTCCAAGAATACAAACAAGATGACATTGACTGTAAGATATTACAGCTCTGCTATCCTGGCATGGAGATATATCTATGAATGGACGGATAAGGATATTGTACCAGTTAGAACAGGCGGCATCACAACAACACCGTAATTAGACAATTGGAAACTTGAACTACGGCCGTATCGCCGGGTCAATCTGCGAAGGCACATTGATATTCACCTAACAGAGAAGCTAAACGGAATCAAATAATCGAACGCGTGCTTGGACAATCTTCCCGACGTTTGTCCGGTTGTAATTAATTTCAGCTTCGAATAATTTTAAATAATGGGACGCCGGGTTTGTACTGGATACGTCATATTAATTTTCTTTGACAATCTTTCATTACTAAACTATAATAACCTCCGAACTCTGGTAACCTTTAATAATAGTCGATTGAGAGGTATAGACTGTTTATGAAAAGTATAGTGATTTTTTACTCACAATCAGGAAATACACGGGAAATTGCCCGGGCCCTGCAAAAGGGAATCATTCTGCGGACCGGGCAATGCGACATCAAGCGGCTTAAAGAGACAAAATCGGAGGAACTGGCAGATTATGATTTGATAGGTATCGGCAGTCCGGTCTGGAGCAGCAGCCCGACTCCCAATGTCATAGATTTTGAGAAAAGTCTGCCAGCTACTTTGAAGAGCAAGCACTTCTTCTTTTATTGCACTCACGGGGTTTTACCGGGACAATGTATCATAAGGGGAGTTCAGCCGCTTCTCGATCAAGGCTTGACGGTTATCGGTTGGAAGGACTGGTATGGAGATTGCCCTTTCCTCCCCGGACATGCCAAACCATGGTTTACGGAGGGACACCCTGACGCCATTGATTTGGCGGAGGCAGAGTCCTTCGGCTCAGCTATGGTGGAGCACAGCCGGAAAATTTCCCGGGGGGCAACCGGTATTATCCCGACATTACCTTCACCCGAAGCATCCGATGAGTTTTACGGGGTAGGTTACTCCGTCAGGTCTCGTGACATGAAAATTGAAGGACANCCGGGTGGGACGAGACCGCCGTCGGACGGAAAATTTAAAATAAATGCGGCAAAATGTACCGGCTGCAAACGCTGCGCCAAAGCCTGCTATTATGACAAGATTGACACATCCGTGACACCGCCTGTTTTTAAGAACCAGGACTGCAGTGAGTGTATGTTCTGCCGTTTTGTTTGCCCTACCGGGGCGATAGAATTCAATTTGCCGGCGTCAAATCCGAACTTAGGTAGATTACGTCAAAATACGGATAAAGCATTGGATATAGCCGAGGCAAAAGGGCGTTTCAGGAGGTTAGTGCTGGAGGAAGATATGGATTGGGATACTCCGTGGGATGAAATATTAGGCCACCCACGTCTGAAAGAGATCCCTTAAATTCAAGACTATAATCGAGGCTGTTAAAAATAATAAATAATGAGGAAAAATAAATGCATCAAATAGAAACGAATATTGTGGTTATCGGTGGCGGTACCACCGGTCTGGCCGCCGCTTTAACAGCTCTCCAAAAAGGGGTAAAAGGCGTAATAGTACTCGAAAAACGCATTAATTATGGCGGCAACTCATCGATGGCCGGAGGATTCGTGTTCGGTGCTGAAAGCCGTTTACAAAAGAAAGCAGCCGGTAAAATTATTTCCCGGGAAGACGCTTTTCAAGAGGCATTAATGTTTGCTCATTTTGACAGAATTAATCCTAAACTTATCCGGGCACTGATAAACAAATCGGGAGAGACAATCGATTGGATGGAGGACCAGGGGATAGAGTTTGAATTGTTGTTGCCTATGAATGCTCATAAGATTAAGGGCAAATTCACCGAACAAATTAGTAAAGAATCCACAGGCATTATTATGCAATATAGCCTGGCGATGGACATCCTGGCCGAGAAAATCAAAGAGAGGGGAGGCCAAATCCTGCTGCGGACAGCGGCGAGGAAGATACTGTGTGATAATAACGGTGTCATATCCGGAGTTGTGGCAGTCACCAGAACGGGTGAAGAAATACAGATTAAATGCAAGAGTGTCGTATTGTCTCCCGGCGGCTTTACCGGTAATAAAGCGTTGCTGAAGAAATACTTCGATTACGATGAATTTGCCACCGAAGCTCTGCCGCTTATGGGAGACGGAATTAAGATGGCGGAGGAAGCTGGCGCTTATCTCGAGGACTATGCCACAATATGTCACCTTGGTGCCTTCCCTCGTTACGTCAAACTGGAGACCATGAAAAATAAACCGAATACTCATCTGGTTATGGGTCCGTACACGGTATGGATTAACGCCAAAGGCGAAAGATTTATCGATCCGGGCATGCCGGGAGGCGGTATGGGAGGAGGACACCCCTTACTGCGGCAACCGGGAAAAACAGGTTACGCTATGCTGGATGATAAATTACTGCAAATGCCGTGGGATTTAAGAGAAATGGCAATGAGCTACGGACCGAACGTAACCGATGCAAAAACACTGGAAGAGCTCCTCAAACTAAGAAAGGACCTCCAGGCGGAAGCCAGGAATGGGGTCGATGTATGCGTGTCTGATAGCTGGGACGATATTGCCAGGTATATAGGAGCTGACCCCAGGGTACTCAAAGCCACTATGGATGAATATAACTCATTCTGTGACAGGGGATTCGATGAGACCTTTAATAAAGCAAAGAAATTTATGGTACCGCTTCGAACGCCCCCCTATTATGCCGTCAAATTGTGTGGATATATAGTCGAGGCTATAGGCCCGGTTAGAATTAATGAACGCACGGAAGTATTGGACAAACAGGAAGACCCTATCCCGGGATTTTACGCAGCCGGTACCATTACGAGCGGTTGGTGCGGACATGAATATCATCCCGGCGGCGGCAACCTTGGTTTTGGTACTACTGCCGGTCGNATTGCCGGCGAAAATGCGGCTAAATACACTGGTAAGAAATAAACCTTAGTAATCAGGATAAGTAATCGGCGTATGTAATAAATGATGATCCGATGTTCGTCCGGTGGTATCCTATTCCATAAACAGCTTTGTGCTAAGGTATTTTTCGCCTCTGTCAGGAAAGACAACCACTATGGTACCCGAACCTATTTTCTTGGCAACTTCAATAGTGGCTAACATTGCGGCACCGCTGCTCATGCCGACGAAGATCCCTTCATTTTTGACGATTTGTCTGGTCATCTCATAGGCAGCTTCTGTCTCGACCATGATGGTTATGTCAATTTGCGAAGGGTCATATATCGCCGGGACGATCGCTTCTTCCATATTTTTAAGCCCCTGGATGTAATGTCCCTTTACCGGGTGTGCACAGACTATTTTGATTTGTGGATTGTGTTCCTTCAAGGTCTTCCCTACACCCATGATCGTGCCTGAAGTTCCGATCGCCGATACGAAGTAATCGATCTGGCCGCCCGTTTGTTTCCATATCTCTTCCCCGGTCGTCCTGTAATGCGTTATTTTGTTATATTCATTAGAAAACTGGTCCGGCATGAAATACTTCTGAGAATATTTTTCGACCAGTTCCCTTGCCTTCCTGATCGCCCCGTCCGTGCCGGACTTACCTTCAGTCAGGGTCACTTTGCCGCCGAAGGCCTTGATCATTTTTCTTCTCTCAACGGAGACGGCTTCACTCATGACTATTTCAACATTATAACCTTTAACTGCTCCGATCATCGCCAGAGCTATTCCNGTGTTTCCCGATGTCGGNTCAATGATTGTCTTCCCCCTGGTAAGTTTACCTTCCATCTCAGCCTGTTCGATCATACTTAACGCGATCCGGTCTTTAATGCTTCCCGTAGGATTGAAACCTTCAACCTTGGCATATAAAGTGGCGTTCCTATTCGGATTTAGTCTGTTTATTTTAACTAGAGGAGTGTTGCCGATTGTCTTCAGTATGTTCTCATTAAGTTCAATCGAGGTCGGCTGCATTAATGTATCCTCCTGAGCAATCACTATAACGTCAATATTTGAATATATCACATTAACAAACTTTTTTCCTGCTGAAACCTGAAAACAAATCCTCATTTCACCACGAAGATACCGCAACACACCTTCTTGTTAAACATGCTTAAATTGAACATCATGTTCATTTTGTGAGATAATGAGCGACACCACGGTTTATAAATTTTATATTTAATCCGAAGAGGTATTTTCTTTGAATCGTAACCTGTGATCCAATAGCAATAAGAGTATAACCATGGTGATTCTAATCACATCAATTTCATCAATTGCCAGCTAACGGTTATTTTTAGAATAAGGAAAAGAAAAAATATTCCAGGGAGGTAAGCCATGAGCGATTTTACATTCGGATGGACCATGACAGTGCTCGGTATGGGAGTAACTTTACTTACATTATTGATTTTGGCTTTACTGATTCGATTTATGAATAAAATATTTCCTGATAAAGAAGAAGCCAGGAAAGAATAGTGGCAATACACTTTGCAGATAAAATAACAGGAGGATTCAGTGGACGTATTCTTATCCGCTCTTAATAGTTTATCGCAAGGTTTCGTAAACCTGCAGTGGCAACAGGCTGTGATGATAGTTGTCGGCTGTGTACTGCTATATCTCGGGGTCGGCAGGAAAATCGAACCGCTCTTGCTGGTACCTATCGGCTTCGGCATTGTTCTGGGAAATCTGCCGCTGGCTGGCCTGTCTGCTCAATCCGAGGGCGGCATAATTAATATTTTATATAACACCGGTATTCTTACCGAGTTGTTTCCCTGTCTGCTCTTCATCGGCCTGGGAGCTATGATTGACTTCGGTCCGATGCTGGCCAACCCCATGGTACTTATTTTCGGTGCTGCCGGACAGTTCGGTATTTTCCTCACCCTCCTATTGGCCCTGGCAATTGGTTTTACAAAAGAGCAGGCAATTTCAGTGGCAATCATTGGTGCCTGTGATGGACCTACCTCGATTTATGTGACCTCAAAATTCGCCAAAGAACTATTACCCGCCGTCTCCATCGCTGCCTATTCATATATGGCTCTGGTTCCAGTTATACAACCCCCGATAATGAGATTAATGACTACNAGGAAGGAACGCCGCGTGGTGATGGCTTACGGAGAGAAGAAGGTCTCCCAGAGAGTCAAAATCCTCTTCCCCCTGGTAGCAGGTATACTTACAATTCTTATCGCTCCAATGGGCGCTCCGCTTATGGGCATGCTTATGCTGGGTAACTTCATGAGAGAGTCCGGAGTACTTAAAAGACTGGTGGATGTCTCCGAATCAACAATTGCTAACATAGTAACTCTTTTCCTCGGTTTGAGTATCGGTGCCTCGTTAATGGGCGGCAATTTCCTGACCTGGCAGACCATAATGATTTTCGTTTTAGGTCTGGTAGCTATAGCCCTCGATACCGTAGCCGGTGTTACACTCGGTAAATTCATGTGCTGGATTACTAAAGGAAAGATTAACCCGCTGCTCGGAGCTGCCGGTACCTCCGCCTTCCCCATGTCAGCACGCGTTGTGCAGAAAGAAGGCCAAAAAGCCAATCCCAAGAGCTTCTTGCTATGGCATGCTATTGGTGCCAACACCGGCGGACAGATTGGTTCGGTTATGGCTGCTGCCGTAATGCTGGCAGTAATGGCGGGTTTGGGATTAGGATAGAGAACTAGTA
>JGI20214J51088_10000914_pt1 | contig 20090 bp, 18 predicted proteins | sample WetSurMetagenome_FD_51088 | JGI IMG/M metagenome (IMG submission 51088) | reverse complement strand
AGGATCGAGGAGCTGAAAGGCGAGATCTCCCGAGAGAATGCCCGCATCGAGATGACCGAGAAGGCGGTCTCTGAGATAGACGGGCAGCAGAAGAGCTGCTTCATTCAGATGAGCAGCCTCACAACCGAACTCGCGTCGCTCGCCGAAAAAATAAGGGACGCAGGCCTGCGCGGGGCCAGCCTGAGAGGGGAACTGGAGGACCAGACTGAAGAGCAGGAAGCGGCAAAGGCAAGACTCTCACAGGCAGATGCAAAATACGCCATTTTGCGCGATGACCTCGAAGGGGTCCGGCTGGTTCGCGAAGGGGCAAAGTCCAAACTCGGCGATCTGGTGCGGGAGCGGGACCGTCTTCTGGATGCCACGAGAAGAGGCGGCCTGGAGAGAGAAGAGCTCTCCACAGGCATCAAAGAGGCGCTCGATAAGCTGGCGGGCCTGGACCATGAGACTGAAAAGCTGAAAGCGGAGCTTGCAGACCTGAACAACAGGGCCATGGAGATGGAAAGAGACCGGGATGACCTGGAGAGCGGGCGGCTGAGGCTTCGCAGGGAGATCACCGAGGCGGAGAGGGATCTGCAGAGGCTCCAGGGAGAGTTTGCCAAGAGCGACGGGAGAATGAGGGCCGCCGAGGACAAGACCGGGTACAGCCGGGCGGTGGAGGCGATCAGATCCGCCATCAAGAGGCAGATGCTGCAAGGCCTTTACGGAACGGTCGCAGAACTGGGAAACGTGGCATCACGCTACTCTGCCGCTCTGGAGGTGGCTGCGGGAGCCCGCCTGCAGAGCATAGTCTCCGAGGATGATCAAGATGCCTCCGCCGCCATTGAGTATCTGAAGAGGTCACAGATCGGCCGGGCCACCTTCTTGCCTCTGAATAAGCTGGACCGGGGAAGCCTTCCCGTGCGGCCCGGTCATCCCGGAGTGGTTGATTATGCCCTCAACCTGGTGGAATTTGATTCCAGGTTTCAGGCGGCATTCTGGTATGTCTTCCGGGACACCCTGGTGGTGGAGAGCCTCGCCTATGCCCGGCCGCTCATGGGCCGGTATCGAATGGTCACCCTGGAAGGGGATCTGGTGGAAAAGTCCGGTGCCATGACCGGCGGCCATTACCGCTCCAAGATGAAGTTTGCCGCAGAAGAGAAGTCCCGGCTCATGGAGCTGTCTGAGAAGATCGCCAGCGCAGAAGCAGAACGCAGCTCTAGGCTTGATAAGCTGGACAGAATCGAAGAGCAGATATCCCATCTCTCCCGCGAGGTTGAGGAGCTGAACCGGGTCATATCAAAGAAGACCTTCCAGATAGATGAGATTTCATCCTCCCGGCCGCACCTGGACAAGTCGATCTCAGAAAAAAGAGAGCGCCTGCTGGCTATGGAAGGGGAATCGATAGGCTTCAAGGAGCAGCTGGGCCTTCTGGAAAAGGAGATCAGGGTCTCGGAGGAGACGCTGGCCGATGTGCAGCAGAAGATCGATGGACTGGAAGGGCAGCTTAAGGATTCGGAGATTCCCGGGCTGAACAGGAAGGCAGATGCCGCTGGCCTGGAGATCAAACGCCTGCAGGACAGGCTGAACGGCATTGACGCTGAGATTCTCAAGGACAAGATCAGAGAGGAGGGCGGCAGAGAGAAGCTGGCGGAACTGGCAGCAAGAAGAGAATCCCTGGACGGCCAGAAATCCGAAGCCCTGGCCAGAAAGGATGCTGCGGCAGAGCTGATTGTGCAGCTTTCTGCAAAGCTCTCCGGCTGCCAGGCTCGTGAGGCGGAGATCGAAGGAGAGCTTCACGGCCTGAAGGGCGCGCGGGGAGAGCTTCTGGAGAAGACCCTTGTCCTGCAAAGGGAAATTGATCTTGCGGAGAGGGACCGGGACAGAATTGATGCCCGCAAGAATGCCACGATCTATGCCAGGGAAGCCATCCTGTCGAAGGCAAACGAGCTTCGCACCCAGATAGAGAGCCGGGGAGTAGACTCCACCCAGGAGCCGCCCAACAGCGAGACCGTGGCCGAGAAAATTAAAGCACTTGAGCAGGCCATGAGGGATCTGGAGCCGGTGAACATGATGGCCATCCAGGAATATGATCATGTCAAGACGCGCTACGACTTCCTGGCAGAGAGAAGGACCACTCTCTCTGAGGAACGGGAAGCGATCATCGATAAGCTGGAAAAGTACGATCAGTTGAAGAGGGAAGCATTCCTGGCCAGCTTCACCGAGATCAACAAGAACTTCAAGCAGATATTTCAGGAGCTTTCCAAGGGCGAGGGCGATCTGGTCCTGGAAGACCCGCAGGACCCCCTGGCAGCGGGCATGACCATCAAGGCCAGGCCAGCCGGCAAATCCCTGCACCGCCTGGAGGCCATGTCAGGCGGGGAGAAGAGCCTGACTGCACTCTCATTCATATTCTCCATTCAGATGTACCGGCCTGCTCCCTTCTATGCCATGGACGAGATCGATATGTTCCTGGATGGAGCCAATGTAGAGCGGGTAGCAAAGCTGATCAAGAAGATCTCTTCCCGGGCCCAGTTCATAGTCGTATCCCTGCGAAAACCCATGATATTGCAGTCCAGGTACACCCTGGGCGTGACCATGCAGGAGAACAACATCACCACTGTGACCGGTATCTGCACAAGCTGAGGCGAACATGAGCGAAGACCAATCTATCCGGGATTCAGAGGAAAAAATCCAATCCAGTTCTACCTCCGATTCGAAATCGGAAGACATCCCTGAGTTTGAATTCGGCGAGCCTGCCGAGGTCCTGGTGGAGCTGGCCAGGAGCGGAGAGATCGATCCATGGGATATCGATATCGCTAAGGCTACCGAGAAGTTCCTGCATTACATAGATGCTCTGGAGAAGAGAGACCTGCGCATTCCCGCCAGGACTCTGCTCTACGCCAGCATCCTTTTGCGCATGAAATCCGACTCCATGGAAGAGCAAAAGGAGGAGGAGACTGAGCCGGAGGTCGAGGAGATAGCTGATGATCAGGAAGAGGAGATCGAGGAAAATCTGCCCCGCCCGCCGGTTCGGCGGCAAACCAAGCGACCGGTAACTCTGGATGAGCTGATCTCGGAGCTGAAAAAAGCGGAGATGGTGGGCAGAAGGAAGGCCATGCGGGAGAGGTGGCCCGTCGCCGAGGAGAAGACATTGGATGTCTCTCACGATGAGGGGATCGAGGATCGCATCAAAGCACTCGGCCCGATCCTCGATGACATGTTCATGGATAGCAAGACGGTCACCTTCAAGGATATAAACAGCAAGAACAGCAAGACGGAAGATGGGGTCACCAATTATGTGTCCCTGCTATTCATGGCTCAGAGAAAGCAGGTGTGGCTGGAACAAGAGGAGATCTACGGAGACCTGTTTGTGAGCAGGCATCCGTGATATTCAGGAAGTGTCATAGAGCAGTCCCAGTAACCCGCTACANGGACGGGTCACAGGAGCCCGTTGCAGACCGGTCACAGAAACCCGTCACAGGGTACCATTCAGGGACTTCAAGTACTCCTTTTGAGCAGAATCGGCTTCGGCGCGGGTCTGATCGGCTTCTTTGAAGGCCGCGATCATTTGATCGTGGTATTCCTGGGCCATATTTGCGAACTTCTTTACCTGGTCGTGGTAGCCGCACGCCATATCCCTCAAGGATTGCGCTTCATCCAGAAGCTTCCTCAGCTCTTCATTCTTCTCCAGCTGCTCTCTTCTTCTCTTGAACTCTGCGCGCAGAACAGTGATTTTATTGACCAGCTGCTTTTCTCTCTCCGGGCTAAGGATCTTCGTCTGCTGCCGGAACTCCAGCTGCTCAATCTCACCGTGAAGGTTTCCAATTGAGCGCTCGTTTGTGAGGTTTTGCTTCTTGCGGATATCGTCTATCTTTGCATAGAGCTGGCCGATCATCTCGTTGGACTCGTCCCGCTTCCTTTTGGATTGGGCAACGCTTTTGTTGCTCTCATCCCTAAGCTTCTTGAACTCCTTGGCCTTATTGATCAGATCTTCGGTGGCCCTGTTAAGCTCATTTCGCCTGGCAGCCCATTTGCTCGCTTGCTCATTCAATTGGCGTGTTTCACCCGTTAAGGCAAGGGACTCCTCTCTGAGTTTGCCTTTCTGATCTTCCAGTTCCTTCAGCATACCCGTATTCCTCCTGCACCTTCCGCTTATTCGGGTCTTATTCCACCGAAATCTTCTAACCCGGAAACACCATGATGGCTGATGTAGCTATAGAAGTACGTTGAGTACGCAGGGTGATTTATAGTTTCTGTTGATTTTTATAGCGGGGACGAATCTGCCGAGATGATGATAATGAAAATATCGCTGGGGAATAAGACCCTTCTCTATCCCACGCCGGTCTGCGTGATAGGAACATACGATCCTTCAGGAAAGCCCAATGTGATGACTGCTGCGTGGGTTGGCATCTGCTGCTCCAGTCCGCCATGCATTGCCATTTCTCTCAGGAAAGCCACATACACTTACGGCTGCATCATGAGCCGCAAGGCATTTTCCGTATGCCTGCCATCGGAAAGCTACGCCCGGCATGCAGATTATTTCGGCATGGTCTCGGGCAGAGATGTGGACAAATTTGCCGCCAGCGGCCTGACGCCGATAAAGAGCGAACTTGTGGATGCGCCGCTGGTAAAGGAATTTCCGATAGCTATCGAGTGCAGGCTGCATACCTTCCTTGAAATCGGTCTGCATACCGAGTTCATCGGCGAGATCCTGGATGTCAAGGCCGACGAGTCCTGTCTGGGAGCCGACGGCCTGCCCGAGATTGAAAAAGTCCTGCCGGTTCTCTTTTCGCCAGAGGGACGGAGATATAACGGCGTGGGAAGATTTCTCGGCAGAGCGTTCTCCCTGGGAAAAGATCTCCGAAAGGATGCCTGAACCTCAATTTATCAAAATTTTTTGAGCTTGACGTATGGAAAATTGAGATAATCCTCGGCAAATGGGGGCAAGAGGGAGTGGCGATGAATAAGAAGGTAGTGTGTATGCTGTTGGTTTGTGTTCTGGCATTCACAGGAATAAACGATTCACTGGCAATGCAAATTTTCGTTAAGACGCTGACTGGCAAGACAATCACGCTGGAAGTGGAACCCAGCGACAGCATCGAAAATGTCAAGCAGAAGATTCAGGATAAAGAAGGGATCCCACCGGACCAGCAGCGTCTGATTTTTGCGGGCAAGCAACTGGAAGATGGCCGAACGCTTGCGGATTATAACATTCAGAAGGAATCGACCCTTCATTTGGTTCTCCGGATTCGAGGTTACGACTGCGTCCTGACCAAGACCTCCGACCTGAAGGAGGTCTGGCCGGGGGCCACCATCGGATATACCATTACTTATCAGAGCTCGGTAGACCTGACCAACGTAGTGATCACCGAGCAGGCCTCCTCAGACCTCCTCTTCCTCTCCGCCTCGCCTGCTCCCGACCAGGGAACGGATAACGTCTGGAGCATCGGCAATCTGGCCGCTGGCCAGAAGGGCACCCTCAGCGTCTTCTTCCAGGTCAAGAACGCCTCCAACCTGAGCTTTTTCAGCCGGTCGTCCGTCTCAGGCAGCGGATTTGTGAGCAGCTATAGTCGCCTCTCGACGGAGACTAAGAGCCAGGGATTGAAAAACAACGTTACCCTGACCTGCAAGGAGTTCACACCCGTATCCACCTCCTACACCGTCAAGCTGCGGGAGAGCGATGCAACGAGCCTTCTCAGGATGGAGCACGGCAGCGGCGAATACCGCAGCGAAGAGGTCGCGGCTCTGCAGATGAAGAACCGCTCGATAAGCACCACGAGCTCGCTCAAGGCCGTCTGCCGGCCCACAAGCTTCACTCTTCCCGGAGGAAGGTCGATTAATTACAGCAGCGAGATCGCCTCACTGACAAAAACCCGCAACCATGCCACCCAGGCATCGACCAGTCAGGCTGTCCGATACGCTAAGAGCCTGGAGATGGATGAAAAGCTTCTCATCGACAAGAACGAGACCCTGGTCTCGGTTGAAGGCTCTCTGCAGGGCCAGGTCCACCTGGGCGCTTTGAAAAAAGACGGCCGGGCAGTCAAGCTCGCCCCAATCTTCGAGTCCTCTCAGGACTACACCGGATCCTTCCGGTTCAACGAGAGCCTGGAGGATTACGGAAGCAACCTTCGCCTGATCGGCAATGCCTCTGGCCAGGGGGAGGTTGCCAGTGACCGGCGCCTCAAGAAGAGCCAGAGAAGCTACGAGCACGGAAATGGCAGCTACGAGAGCGAGCAGCAGGCCAGCTCCGCGGAGAGCTACCTGGCCAAAGATCTCTCATTGAGCCATGATGCCCAGCACGGCTACGGCAAATGGAAGTCGGGCATCTGGTCGAAGAGCTCAGGCAAGAGCTTCCTGGGCCAGGAGGTCAGCGGTGCGGACTACATCAATGAGGAGACTCAGGCCTCAGGGCTAAACGACCTGTCCAGCAACATCAGCTATCGCGGTCAGAGTCGCTTCCGGGCGATCTCCGAGCCGGACAGCAAAAGCGCTCTGGACCTGGATGAGGAGTACATAGGCCAGTACACAATTCAGCGCAAGATCCGCCTGGGCGGAGTATCCCGCTTTGACCGGCCTCACCTCTCCCTTAACAAGACCGGCCGGATGGAGCCTGGAACGGCAGCCGCAGATTACACCATCACAATCCTCAACGACGGCAACACCGCACTGGGTCCGGTCTACGTCTGGGACATCTTCCCGGCGGGAACCGAATATCTGAATTCCTCGCTCAAGCCGAACCGGCTGCATCCAGGCTACGCGAATTGGTCTCTGCTCTACCTGGGCATCGGCCAGTCTGTGACCATCAACCTGAGGCTGAATGTAACCGATCCCCAGGATGAGCTGGTCAACCTGGTCTACGCCTCAGGCGGGCATAACGGCGAGTGGGTGACCGCCGGCAACATGAGCGTCATCCGGTCAGGCTGGCTGAACTGCTGCGAGCCGGGTCTATTCATGGAAAAGCAGGCCCGGATCGACGCAGTCGATGGCCGGGTGATCTGGTATCGCATCCTCCTCCAGAACCGGGCGAATGTGAGCCTTGTGGCACAGGTCACGGACCGCCTGCCCGCGGGCTTGAGGCTCCTCAATGCCTCAGCCGAGCCCCAGATAGTTGGGCCGGATCTGGTCTGGGTTACGACGGCCATACCCGCCGGAGCGATCCGGTTTATCGAGTACCGCGCCTCTGTCTCGCAGGAAGGCAGATTCGTGAACACCGCCCTGGCGGAGGCCCATGCCCTGGACGGATCTGGCGGGGCATCGAAGCAGGCCAGCGCCACGGTCACGATCGGGCAGGCTACATCCTACTCCGAGGACGGCTGGAGGCCGCCGGAGTGGGGTCTGGACAGAATGGAGATGATCTGCGACGATGAGATCGCCGGGGATGGCGATAGCTGTAGCTCCTGCCCGANCTGCAGCTGTCCGATGGAGGAATCCTGATGCGAAAGATATACATACTATAAACATCACTATTAATAGTGGTGAATTCCGATGGATACCTACTATACAATTATGCTCCTCGTCATGTGGGGTCTGGCTTTCGGGATAATGACAATTCCTCCCCCGGCAGTCAGGGTGAGCCCAGCTTACTCCTCCTGGGTTGACTGCGCCAGCCTAATTGGAGAGATTTGAGCAGTTGCTGTCATTTCAATAAGAGGTGGCATGGATGCATTCGTTGTCGACCGTGGAAATTGATGGGTTTGCATCCCGTCGCGGGGTGCGCAAAGATGATATAGAAGATTTCCTGGACGCGGTTGGAGATGCAGGCAGTGAAGAATGCGCTCTGCTGAATCTGTACTATGATGCGCGACTCTACAAATGGAATATCTCAACGGTGCAGGCAATAGAGGCAGGAATCAAATCCGCTTACACCGATAAAGCAAAGAATGAAGGAGCTGAAGAAACGGGCCATAATAGAATCGCCACTCCGCTTCCTGGTGGGCCTTACTCGCTCTGGCCTCGCCGTTTCTGAAATGGGAGAGATCATTCTTTGCCCCATTTATCGCAAACAGGCCCTTCTTCTTTCGCAGGCCTGGCTGAATGACTTGAGCCGCCAGGCTGGCATGTCCTCCACGTCCATTCCATTTGGCTAACGGTCCTCGAAGCTGTCATCCTCGAAACAGTCTTCCGGCTAGCTCTCCCCCAGAGAGAAGCTGACAGGCCAGAGCCTCTCTTCTTTCACGCATTCCTGGCGGCAGCTTCGCTCCGCCAGCCTGCTATGAATCATATCTTCCACGTCCTCCAGCCTGGCATGAAATACTTCGGCCAGCATCTCTTTAGCGGTCTCCAGCTCCAGTTGTTTTGTATTGACCTGCCTGGGCAGTCCGGTGTTTGTTTTTTGTCTCATGAATATCATGTGAACACCTCCAGTGTGGCCTGTGATCCGGCCATCTTCATCTCTGCCTTCGACCTGGCTCTTGGGGGAGATTTCGGCATCTCGTAGAAGCAGAATACCCGATCAGCCAGTTTTATCATCTTTTCCAGATGAGGGTCCAGGGCGGGCGAGTAGAGCAGGATGGTTGCGTCTCTGGAGGTCTGCCTGAGTGCCTCTGCCAGATATTCGACCATCTCACCCGCATCCTCGTAAAGAGAGGGATCATGCTCGATGATCAGGAAGCTGTGGTGGTTTTCCTCAAGAACGGTCATCAACTGGAAGGAGGTGAAAGCCCGGCGAATCTCCAGTTCCGTGAAGAGGCGATCAAGCCGGCTGAGGATGCGTGAATAGTTGCCGCAGACGAAGAGGATCCTGTAACGCTGCAAATCCAGATGGCTGTTCAGAGCTACGATCAGCATCTCTGCCGGAGATACCAGGACGTTGAATGTTTCAGGCTGCAGAGAAACTGCGGAATTCAGCTCAATTTCCATAGCATATTGTAGCGGCTCAACGAATATGAGATCAAGCCGTGCGTGGAGCGAAAGTGATGAGGTTAAGAAACGAGATACACTCCGGCAATGATCAGGATAACCGCGACCGTCTTCAGAGCTATCGTCTTTCTGTCCAGCCCCTCCTCCAGGACTCCGGGAACAAACAGCCCCAGGACGATGACATAGATCAGAGTAATAAATGGCTGAAGAGCAGCCACGCTGGAGACCAGGGCCACCGATCCGACGGCATAGGCGAAGATGAAGGCCCCTCTTCCCAGAAAGTCGAAGACCTCGTCCGCCAGGAGGGCAGAGAGCAGAAACGGGCCGCGACGGAAGTAGGCGGCAAACTCCCTGCGCGCCGGCTTTTGGGACAGAAGGGGCAGCACTGCCAGCAAGCTTCCCAGAGACGACCAGAGAATCAAGTGCCACTCGCTCATGAAGTTTAGCAGGTATTTGGCAGCCAGGGCGTAGGCTGCCGAAAAGATCCAGAAGACTGCCATATACCTGAGGGCGGGAGAGATGATGGCGGGACCGCCAGGCTCAGCAGGCCGGTAGGATATCAAAAGAGCACTTACCACCAGCAGGGCTCCTCCGGCATAATCCTTGGCTGCCAGGGTCTCACCTAAAAAGAGAAACGAGCCCAGGAAGACGAAGACCGGAAAGACGAATACCATGGCTGCCACCCGGCTCGTCTCCTCGACATGAAGGGCCAGGAGATAGGCAGCCCAGAGGACCACCTGAATGCCGCCTGCGGCCATGGCGTAAAGGGTCTGAGGGTAGACAAAACCCCATCCCAGATAAAGCGGGATGACTGCGATGAGCATCTGCTGCATGACCACGAGAGCAGCCAGGTAGGCGAGAGGGTCTCGCACATACTTGCTCAGGACGAACTTGTCGATAACCCCGGTAACGGCAAGAGCGGAAGCGCCAACTAAAGAGAGGATAAACCAGTCCACAGTGCCTAGTTCAGGTGGATGACAGTTATAGCTTTCGCATCAGGTAGGTTTATATAAGTTGAGGCAGAACTTCCCTGCTATGTCGAGGCTCATAAAATCTATTCTCTGTCCGGAGCACGGCAATGGTGCATCCTTAGATGCATCTATGAAACATTCGGGCTTATAAACCCAATCCGGTGATGAATTGGGTTGGGTGCTATGTGTTTTATTGCTGTGTTGCAGTATCGAGTTTTGAAAAAACAAGCTAAGAATTAAGAAAATGATAGATCATATTGGAAGAAGAACATTGAGAGAGTATTTGAACATAGTAGTTGCCCCCGGCCTGCTCAGGCGGGAGGCGCTGGATGCATTCCCAATCGGGGCTATCGAGAGCCTGGCCAGGGGCGGGCTTCGCTATGCGAATGCATTTCTGGTTGAAGGAATTCTTGCCCTGGGAGCAGGCATCGGAGTCGGCCTGGTGGCGGTCCTCGTCCGGGCGGGATGGTAGCTATGGATAGCAAAACGAAATTCTTCGGGCCATCCAGCGGACAGAGGGTACTGGGCGGAATCAGGGGAGATTCCGGCAAGGGTGAGTGGGCAGGCATCAGCCCGACCGAAAGGTCAATCATCATCCCACTCTTTGGCAGAGACGCTTTGCTTGAGAAACGCATCTGTTTGCTGGAGCGGCTCGCAGAGTGTGCCAATGAGATCAAACAGATCGATGAACAACTGAAGCTGATTTGAGGGCAGATGAAATGCAATGGCTGCCAGCCGGAAGGCCGGTTGGACGCTCATTTCCTGCCATAAAGTCTCTGGCCTGCTGCGCGTCAGCTATTGGTCTTTCCGAAGATCATTTCCTGCAATCAAGCCTGATCCTGATCACCGGCATATCTCCCGTCTTCTCCAGCACCGTTTCGTCCGATGCAGTCTTTGGGTCAAAACCGTACATGGAGCGGTTCAGGCCGCTGTTTAGCAGTATCTGCCTGATCGCCCTCAGCTTTTCCTGAGAATCAGAAACCACTTCGCCAATCCCAAAAAATCGTCCTTCCGGCAGGAGAACCTCAACTCTGGGACTCTCCAGAATGTTCAGATACCACTGCCCTTTCGTCTCCCTTCCCTGGTAGCAATAGAAATTCTCTCCCATTCGGGCATAGCTTACCGGAGCATATCGCATCATTCCCGTCTTTCTGCCCCTGATGCCGAGAACCATGACGCTCCCCGTGATGGATTTGGGTATGATCCGCCCCCAACCTGCCTGGAAGACCGGAACAACGACAAATCGATTGACCAACCGGAAGAATGCCCTCAGAGCCGATCTCTTATCCATAGAAAACTTCCTTTGGAACTTTTTCAGCCTTTATTTCCAGCTCTATTTTCGCTCGGTTCGGTCTTTATGTTTCTTCATTATGTTTAGGGCGTTACTATTATTTCACTCTACCCTCCAAGTACCCTCAAAGGAGCAAGAATGCAGATTGCTGTTGTGGGCGGAGGAGCATGCAGCCAGGAGGTCAGGGATACGGCCAGGAGGATCGGCCGGATCATTGCCTCTCACGGCCATGTTCTCATTTGCGGGGGGCTGGGCGGGGTGATGGAGGCGGCCTGCCGCGGAGCCAGAGATGCGGGAGGACTTGCAGTGGGCATACTTCCCGGCGAGAGGGAGGAGGCCAACTGCTGCATTGATGTGGGGATAGCCACCGGAATGGGCCACGCCAGAAATGCGATAATAGTAAAGAGCGCCGATCTGGTAATCGCTCTGCCCGGAGAGATGGGCACCCTTTCAGAGATGGCCCTGGCAGTGAAGATGAAAAAGCCGGTCATAAGTCTCTCTAGCTGGGAGATCTGCGGCGTTTTCCAGGCGAAAAATCCAGAAGAGGTCGAGCAGCTGCTGGCGAAAATTGATTCCTGCCAGAGAGACCCCGGCCAAAAGAATCTCAGCCAGAGAGATCAGGAATCGCAATAGCCGCACACTTTTTGCCAAGAGCTGATCTGAAAGACGAATTCCTCTTTTGCAATAAGGCTTGCCATTACATGTCATTCGCAACGCGTCAATTTGCGGCGCCCGCGCCTAGTAATCGGACCTGGCTTCCCGCAGGCATGTCCCTGTTAGCATAGAACCGCTTGCTATCCTGAAGCAGCTTTGCTGCGGCCATGTCATAGGCTACATGCAGGCCCCGGCTGTCTAAGTGCGGCCTCGGCTCTTCCCTAGCTGCCGCCGGTATGCAATGACGGCCGAGCATCATAGTGTCCTCGTGACTGATTGATAGGTTAAAATTTCAATTCCAACCTCTCGTCAACCTCATCCTGGCCTGTGATTTTTCTAAAGATCGAATCCAAATTCCGGCCGCTAACAGGGCTATGAACGGACTGACGTCAATTGCAGCCGTTCATAGCTTGGGGGCCATTTTTGCCTCAATCTTAAGGCTTAGATAATTGGCAGGAGAACATGCACCATTCAGGATTTGTTCCGACCGATGCAAGTTGAGGATAAATCTAAATATGATAACAATTGTGAATAGAAAATTCGCATTTGAGAGGATTACAATGAACGAGAGAAAATTAGGTCTGAGCACTCTGGCGGTGCATGCTGGCCAGGAGTTACCGGATCCGGCCACAGGATCAAGAGCCGTTCCCATCTACCAGACGGCATCCTATGTATTCAAGAGCGCTGAACACGCGGCAAATCTTTTTGCTCTGAAGGAATTGGGCAACATCTACACCAGGCTGATGAACCCCACGAGCGACGTATTCGAAAAGCGCATTGCTGCGATCGAAGGAGGTACTGGCGCTCTGGCAGTGGCTTCCGGCCAGGCTGCCATCTCCCTGGCGCTGCTCTCCATCACCCGAGTAGGTGAAGAGATCGTCTCCGGAAACAACCTTTACGGCGGAACCTACGAGCTGTTTCATTACACATTCCCAAAGCTCGGCAGAAAGGTAATATTTGTCGACTCCACCAAACCCGAGGAGTTCAAAAAAGCAATCACTCCAAAGACCCGTGCCATCTATGCCGAGACCATAGGCAATCCCAAGCTGGATGTACCGGACTTTGAAAAGATAGCTAAAATCGCCCACGATGAGGGCATTGCCTTTGTGGTGGATAACACTGTGGGCATTGGGATAGTGAGGCCCATCGACTATGGCGCCGACATAATTGTGGATTCGGCCACCAAATTCATCAACGGCCACGGAAACTCCATCGGCGGAATCATCGTCGACTCGGGCAAATTCGACTGGTCGAACGGAAAGTACCCCGAGTTCACCGAACCCGACCCAAGCTATCACGGCCTTAAATTCTGGGAGGCTTTCGGCAATTTTCCGGGCCTGGGAAATGTGGCTTTCGTCTTCAAGGCAAGAGTAGAGCTTCTCCGCGACCTCGGACCGACTATCAGCCCCTTCAACTCCTTCCTCTTCCTCCAGGGAGTGGAGACGCTGGCCCTCCGGCAGGAGAGGCACTCGGAAAATGCTCTGAAGGTGGCTCGATTTCTCAAGGGCCATCCAGCCGTCGCCTGGGTAAATTATCCCGGTTTGGAGGAGCACCCCAGCCATGCCCTGGCAGTCAAGTACCTGAAAGGCAAATACAATGCGATCCTGGGATTCGGAATCAAGGGAGGCCTGCCCGCCGCTAAAAAATTCATCGAATCGGTAAAGCTGCTCTCCCACCTGGCAAACATCGGCGACTCTAAGAGCTTGGTGATCCATCCGGCTTCGACCACTCACCAGCAACTCACGGTCGAAGAGCAGGCTGCCACCGGAGTTACCCCAGATTTCATCCGGGTCTCGGTAGGCATCGAAGATGTTGAGGATATCATCGCAGACCTCGATCAGGCTCTGGCCAAGACGGTGGCATGAAGAAGGAATCTGTGGGATTGGCGGAAACCCGATGCTTTACCGCCCCGGAAGAGATTATCCTGGAGCACGGCGGCAGGCTAGCGGAATTGAAGGTGGCCTATGAGACATACGGCACCCTCAACCGGGAGAAGAGCAATGCGGTACTCATCTGCCATGCCCTCTCAGGAGATGCCCATGCCGCAGGCCTGCATAAAAACGATGAGAAGCCGGGCTGGTGGGATATCATCATCGGACCGGGCAAGGCTCTGGATACCGATAAGTTCTTTGTGATCTGCTCGAATGTCCTGGGCGGCTGCAAAGGCACCACCGGCCCATCTTCAATTAATCCCGGGACGGGAAAGCCCTACGGACTGGACTTTCCCGTGATCAGCATCAAAGATCTGGTTGACGTACAGAGGAGGCTGCTACACCACCTTGGAATTGATAAGCTCTTTGCCGTCATCGGCGGATCATTCGGCGGAATGCAGGTCTTGCAGTGGTGCGTATCCTATCCTGACGATGTGAGGATGGCGGTAGCCATAGCCACCAGTGCCTATTCGTCTCCCCAGCAGATCGCCTTCAATGAGGTGAGCCGCCGGGCGATAGCCTCCGATCCGGACTGGAATAATGGCGATTACTACGGACGGGCTGCACCGGCTCGGGGCCTGTCCCTGGCGAGGATGATCGGCCATATCACCTATCTCTCAGACGAGTCGATGCACCAGAAGTTCGGCAGGCGTCTGCAGGGCAGGAGTGACTATGGCTTTGACATCAACTCTTCGGACTTTCAGGTCGAGAGCTATCTGAGATACCACGGAGAGGCTTTCGTCAAGCGCTTTGATGCCAACTCCTATCTCTACATCACCAAAGCAATAGACTACTTCGACCTGACCCGCAAAGGAGAGCTGTCCCTGGCCGAAGCCCTGAAAGGCGTTAAAGCAAAGCTTCTGGTCATCTCCATAAGCTCAGACTGGCTCTATCCTCCTTATCAGTGCAGAGAGATTGCCGATGCCCTGAGTGCCAATGAGATCGATGTGCGACACTGCGAGATAAAATCAAATTACGGGCATGATGCCTTCCTGCTTGAGGCCGGACAGATGAATTACACCATCGGCAATTTCCTGTCCAGGATGTCGGTAGGCGATGTGATGATCAAGGATGTGGTGACCATCCGCCAGGGATCGAGCGTTGAAGATGCCGCCAGGATCATGATGGCTGAAGGGGTAACTCACCTGCCAGTAATCAGCCAGGACGGCAGGCTTGAGGGAATAGTGACCGCCTGGGATGTATCCAAAGCGGTAGCCATGAAGTACACCAGGCTCGAGCAGATCATGACCAAAGATGTCGTCACCTCCGCCCAGAATGATCCGGTGGATAGAGCGGCAAGAAAGATGAATGAGCATAACATCTCCGCCCTGCCGGTAATAGATGAGGAGCAAAGGGTAATCGGAATGATAACCAGCGACGGAGTCAGCCGGCTGGTCAGCGTCTGCAGATGATTTGTTGTCTGCAGATGATTTGCTATTCGATCTGGTATCATAAATCCCGGTAGGGAGTGATATCGCATCCTGTGCATGAAAGGCACATGGTCTCGGCATTGTCCGGCCTGAGGTTATGATCTTCAAGGATCTTTTTTGTGGCCCTGGCGAGCATCAGAAGCCTTTCGGCGGAGGGCCGATTCACATTTGCCTCTCCCTTTCTCAGGGGGTGGGGAGAAATCGGCCTCAGGATTGGTATCACGCCGATATCCGCAATCCTGGCAACGCCCTCAAGGACGCTATCATCGCTCTCACCGAGTCCAATGATGAAGTTGGAGGAGACTCTATTTCTTCCGAATATCTCCACTGCCTTCCGGAGGGACTCGATGATGTATTCCAGGGAGAGACCGGGGCAGACTCTGGAGAATATCTCCGGGTCCATTGTTTCCACGTTGTATTTGACCTCAGTTGCTCCCGCCTGCTTCAGCTCCTCTGAGGAGGTATCAGTCGGGTAGATGGAGACTCCGATGGGAAGGCTGTATCTGGCCCTCAGGGCAGAGACAATTGACACTGCCCGTTTCATCTCCTCTTCAGCTGAGCTTTCCACACCGCTGGTGAGGGATATGGCCTTGAGACTGCCTGTTTTCCAGGCATCCTCCACCATCTGCAAAATCTCTTCCTGCCCTCTCACCTCTCCGGAGAGCCTTGGAACCGGACAGAACTTGCAGTCGCTAACACACCGGCCACTGATGGTGATGTACGCCTGTTCAGGGCAGTGGCTGAGGGCGGGCTCAAGGCGGCCGGAAGCGATGATATTTCCGTCCAGAACCAGCGAGACTTCCCCGCCGGCTCCGGGAGACTTGAGGGCTTTCCGGGACTTTTGAGCCTTGAGGGGCGAATTGCTGTTTATCGCCAGCCGGACACGAATGCCATCGGAGTTAAAGAAGAATGATTCTATGCCAGCACCTGGGCCAGCGCTCGGTCTGGTGGTCCTGACTGCCTCCTCTAAGAGCTCATTGTCGATATTGGCGCTGCCGATGCTCACCAGCAGGGCCTTGGTCCAGGCATTCATCACCATATCACCATAATTTTGCCCCAATTCATGTGCCCCAATTCATCCGAATTTGTATATGATCGGTTGAGAGGAAAAGGCTGCCCTGACATAAAAATTATAGCAATGCGGCAATGTGCAGAAATATGCAGATAAAATGAAGATAAATGGGAAAAAAAAAGAAAATTATATCAGCTATTGAAATACGATGAGGTCGTAGAGCAGCCGCATCCGTCCGGGGTAGAGACCCCTTTTTCCGGCGGTGAAAAGGAAAGAGCACCGCCAATCCTTCGTTCTTCTCCCCGGCAATATCTGGCCAGTCAGCCTCCTGGCCTCGACATTGCGCCGGCATTCCGGGCAGACCCGGATCCACTCCAGGCCGGTCGCATCCTTCTGAATCTCTGCCGGCAGCGACGACTCAATCATCTTCAGCATGGGCTCTGTGGCATAGCGTGACCCGCAGATCTTGCAGACTGCCATATCGAAGGAGGCCTCGCTCTCAGCTGCTGCCTCATCATGGGCAGCAAGCGAGAGAGACTTTGTCGGGCATGCCTTCAAGCAGAGATCGCACCCTTCATCGCCCTCCTCGTCGCAGATCTTCCAGCATATCGTTATCCTTCCGTCCGCCCCGCTTCTGGCTATCTTCTCGCTGGGGCAGACATTGGAGCAGGACTGGCAGCCCAGGCACAGGCTGCTATCAACTTTGATCATCTTACGCCTCCCGGTGTCATCAATGCCCGGGCAGTACGCAAGCGCGCACTTCTCATTGCCTCTTCGAAGTCATCGAACAGAGCCTGAGCCGGGCAGGCGGCGACACAGGCCGGCCCGCCATCCCGGTCCCGGCAGAGGTCGCACTTATGGGCGATCCTGTCAATCCAGACCACGCCGAAGGGACAGGCGAAGGCGCACAGGCCGCATCCGGTGCACCTCTCCTCATCAAAGATCATCAGCTCCCCATCTTTCTTCAGGGCTCCGGGCAAGCAGATCGTGGCGCAGCAAGCCGCTTCGCATTGATGGCAGAAGATAGGAACGGCTGCCAGGTCCTCCACGTAATGCACATTGAGCCGTCCCTGGCCCTCATGCTCTATCTGGCAGGCTGCCTCGCAGGTGCGACAGCCAATGCACTTACTGATATCGATGTAAATCGGCATTTCATTCCTCCAGGATCTCCTGCATGGAAATTGCTGGCTCACGACGGATAGGGGATGGGTTTCATTTTACATAGAGTCTTAAATGTATTGATTAGAGCAATGATGGTGAGAGGATAATAAGCTTTTGTCAGTGACTATATGATGCACGGATTGTTCTTCGCTGTTTTGCGTGAGATGAAAAGCAAACTGACTTGGCTCGGATCACTTTTTTGCCGGAGGATCGACATCTTGATTAACTTTCGCAGCCGTACTCAGCAGTGATATGCAGCAAGAAGATTCCCGCCCCCAGGGCTTTCGCATTCTTGTGGTTGTCTCCCGGCCTTTGGATCTCGACGACCTGCCAAATCTTGCCGACCAGTGGGCCCTTCAAAGCGGTCTGAAAAGGGTGCAGGCACCGGCTTTTCTGAAGATGCTCCGTCCGCCCACGGTGGAGGGTCTGCGCAGCGAGATTCTGAGTGGCTATGATATCGTTCACTTCGACGGCCACGGTGCCCTGGGGAGGCGCTGCCCAAACTGCGGCGCCCTTCACCTGCCGGAGGAAAAGAAATGCGACCGCTGCGCTGCTCTGTTGGAAGACGAAGAGCCAAAGGGCTACTTCGCCTTTGAGGGGAAGGATGGACTTATGGACGCCCTGTCTGCGGAGGAGCTGGCTGAGATTGTAGCGAGCACGCCTGAGCCTGTGAAGCTGGTCTTCCTGGACGCCTGCCAGTCTGCCAAAGGAGGCGATGCCGCCCTTCAGAATGTCCTGCTGGCCAGAGGCGTTCCTGCCGTCCTGGGGATGAACGAGTCGGTTGCATTGAAGGCGACCATGGCTCTGGCCGGGCCGTTTTACGCAGGACTGGGGGCGGGAATGACCATCAGCCGGGCGTTTGAAAATGCTCTGCCTGCTCTGAAGAAGCTGGAGAATGGCAGCAAGCTTCAGAAGATCCCGGTGCTTGAGGGGCCGGGAAAGGATGCCAGGATTCTGCCTGCCAGGGTCACCGACAGGGCAAGCTTTGAGGCAGAGCGGCTCTTTGGGCTGCCGGAGCACGAGTTTCTGGGCGGCTACATCCGGGACGATCCGCCGCGCGGGCGCAAGGGACTTCTCTCTCAGGTCATGGATGCCCTGCAATCCGGGGAGAAGCTGGTCATCCTCTCCGGGCAGGAAGGCATCGGCAAGACGGTGCTTGCTGCGGAAGCGGCGCGCAGATTGGCCTGGCTTTATCCGGGCGGAGTCTTCTGGAGGAGCGCAGCCGAGATGGAGCGACTGGGCCTGGAGGAGATGCTCAACGCTTTTGATAATGTTTTAGGACCACAGCTTCGCAACCTTCCCCTCGATGCCAGGCGAGACCAGGTTTTGGGCTATCTCAGGAATTTCGATACCGCCAGCCTGCTGGTGGTGGATAACGCCGAGAGCATAAAAGACCCTGCATTCTGGCGCTTCCTGGAGGGCATCCCTCAACCCAGCGCCGCCCTTGTGACCACGCGGGAGAGCCCGCCCTGCGGGGACCGGGAGATCCGGGTGCCTGAAATGGAGAGAGAGGAAGCAATCAGTCTCTTTTTCAGGGAAGCCCGCCGGAGTCTTCCCAAATGGGGCGAGCATCTGAGTGAGGAAGAGCTGAGCAGCCTGGCAGAGATCGCTGGTTTCATGCAGGGCCATCCTCTGGCCATCAAGCTTGTAGCTGGCCAGTCAACCAGGCGAAGCCTGGCTGGAATTAGGGATGAGCTGAGACAAAATCCGCCCAGAGGAGTATCTGACAGATTTGATGTCTCTTGCAATGGTCTGGAAGATGGCCAGAAGGATCTCTTCTCCCGTCTGGCTGTCTTTTTCGGCTCGATGGAGGAAAATGCCATTCGAGCCGTCTGCCTGGAGAATGACCAGGAGGGCTATTCAAACTGGGAGCGCGATCTCGAAGAACTGGTACGCTGCTCATTTTTGGATAGAGTTGAGATTGAGGCTATGGATGAGAACGGCAACGAAATCACGCTCTACCGCTACCGTCTTCATCCGCTCATGCGCCAGTACGCTGCCGGAAAGGCTGGAGGCGATCTCCTGGCTAGGCTTCGACCCAGAGCGACTGAGCATTTCCTGGAATATTCCCGGCGTTTTAGAGACAATTTCGATATGCTGGAATGGGAGCGAGAGAACATTCTTGCAGGAATGGACTGGGCAGCAAAACAACAGAATTCATCCATCGGTGAGGCGAAAAAGGCTGCAGCGGCGGAGGTTCAGGAATTTATAGCTGCTCTGGATAGATATCTGGACACCAGAGGCTACTGGAGTGAATACTATTTGCGGCTACATCAGGCCATTGAGGCCGCAGAAGTGCTTGAGGACAGAAGAGAGAGATCCGGATGGAGTCATAATCTTGGCGTCCTTTTGCAGAGAACGGGAAAGTCCGACGAGGCCAGACAGCTCTACCAGCAGAGCCTGGAAATTTCTCAGGAACAGGGTGATAAGAGCGGCGTAGCCAGATCGCTGCACCAGATGGGCATGCTGGCCCAGGACGCCGGGCAGTATGACGAAGCCCGTGAGTTCTACAAGGAGAGCCTGAAAATCAAGCATGAACTGGGTGAAAAGAGCGGCGTAGCCAGATCGCTGCACCAGATGGGCATATTGGCCCAAGACACCGGGCAGTATGACGAAGCCCGTGAGCTCTACGAGGAGAGCCTGAAAATCATGCATGAACTGGGTGACAAGAGAGACGTAGCCAGATCGCTGCACCAGATGGGCATATTGGCCCAGGCAACCGGAGAGTACGACGAGGCCCGCAATCAATACCAGCAGAGCCTGGAAATTTTCCAGGAACTAGGTGACAAGAGCGGCGTGGCA
>JGI20214J51088_10000912_pt1 | contig 20107 bp, 14 predicted proteins | sample WetSurMetagenome_FD_51088 | JGI IMG/M metagenome (IMG submission 51088) | reverse complement strand
GCGCTGCCGACGTCGAGCGCGTAGTCGATGAACAACTCCTCGCCGGCGCGGATGCGCCGGCGCGCCTCGATCACGACCTGTGCCTGGCCCGCGTCATCGTCGACTTCGTAGGCGACGCAGTTCGGCGCGCAGGAATGGTTCAGGTGGCGCGTCGCGTTGCCGCCCTCGCCACCGTCGATGACCGAACCGTCGGAGAGCGCGAACACGTAGGTCAGTGCGTTGTCCCAGTCGCGCGCCGCCGCCTCGTGCGGCGCGTACAGGCGGCCGCGGTAGACGCCGATCGGGCGCCCGCGCGGCAGGCCGCGGCGCGCGAACGCGCCCAGCCCGTGAATGAGGCTGTCGCGAACCTCGATGTCGTCGTTGTCTTGGTGCATGGTGTGGGGCCGGATTGTCGCTGCGCTTCAGGCATGCAAGAGCGAGGCCCGTTCCTGCCGTACGTTGCCGTCCGGCCGCGCCGGTGCCGGCTCAGCGCGGTGGCAGCGGCGGCGCGGCCAGGTTCGGACGCGGCCCGAAGTCGGGCCGGCTGACGCCGTCGCGCGCGATCGCCGCGAGTGCGGTCGCCAGCGCCACCTCGAGCTGACGGTCGCGGCCGGCCGCGCCGTCCTGCGGCGCGTTGTCGACNTCGATCTGCGGGTCAGTGCCGTAGTTCTCGACCCCCCAGCCGACGTCCTTGAACCAGAACGAGTATTCGGGCTGGGTCGTCTGGCTGCCGTCGACGAGCGCGTGGCGCGGCCAGATGCCGATCACGCCGCCCCAGGTGCGCGTGCCGACCAGTGTGCCGATGCCCATCAGCTTGAAGCCGTGCGAGAAGATGTCGCCGTCCGAGCCGGCATGCTCGTTCGTCAGCGCCACCACCGGGCCGGCCGGTGCGGCCTCCGGGTAGCTCTCGGGCTCGCCCCAGCGCATCAGGTTCCACGCGATGCGCCGACGCGCGACCTTCTCGAGCAGCAGCTGCGAGACATGGCCGCCGCGGTTGTAGCGCACGTCAACGATCAGGGCGTCGCGGTCGCTCTCGGCCGCGAAGTAGCGGTGGAATTCGGCAAAGCCGGCGGACATCATGTCGGGCAGGTGGAAGTAGCCGACCCGGCCGCCCGAGCGCTCGTGCACCCAGGCGCGGTTGCGCTCGACCCATTCGCGGTAGCGCGCCGGGGTCTCGTCAGCGAGCAGCGTGACGAGCACCTCGCGCGTCGCGTCTGCGCGCGCCAGCGTCAGCGACACCTTCGCGCCGGCCTGGTTCACAAAGTGCGATTCGGCCGGGCGCGCGGCACTCACCGGCTGGCCGCCGACGGCGACGATGCGCTCGCCCGGCTGCGCCTCGACGCCGACCGCGTTGAGCGGCGAATCGGCCGCGGCGTCCCAGGCATCGCCGCGGACGATGTGGCGGATCTCGGCGCCGTTTGCGTCGACTGCCGGGCGCAGGTCTGCGCCCAGGAAGCCGAGTGCTACCGCCGGCGGCTTGCGGTGGTCCCCGCCCATCTCGTAGGCATGCGAGGTGCCGAGCTCGCCCTGCAGCTCCCAGATCAGGTCGGACAGCTCGCCCCGCGTCGCGACGCGGTCGAGCAGCGGTTCGTAGCGCTGCCAGACCGCGTCCCACGCGATGCCCGACATGTCCTCGACCCAGAAATGGTCGCGCTGCAGCCGCCAGACCTCGCGCAGCATCTGGCGCCATTCCATTCGCGGATCGACCGCCGCACGGATGCGGCCGAGGTCGATCCAGCCGCTCTTGCGCGATGCGTGCTCGTCGACCTGGCGCTCTCCCTCGTCGCGCTTCGCGGCCGCGAGCGCGCGCACGCGACGGCCTTCGCGCACGAGCAGCGTGTGCCTGTCGGCGGCGACGCCAAAGCTGTCTACCTTGTCGACCAGCGTCTGCGCCTGGCCGGTCGCGAAGTCGAAGAGCTCGAGCCGACCCGGCGACTCCTTGTGCCCGCCGCGCCCATGTGCGCCGACGATCGGCAGCAGCGTCCAGACCAGCTTGCCGCCGGCGACGCCGGCGAGCTGCCCGAAGCGGCCCTCGGGCACGGGGAAGGCCGCGACTCGGCGCGAGATGCCGGCCAGATCGACCGTCGTCTGCGGCTTGGCGGCCGGCGCCTTGTCGGCGCTCTCGTCGGGCTTCATCCCCTTGGGCACCGGCTCGAACGGCGCCGCCCCGCCGGCCTGCAGCGCGATCAGGTAGGGACGCGCGCCGCGCGGAAAGCTCAGCTCGAACTGGACGCTGTCGTAGACCGGGTCGTAGGTGCGCGTGGACAGGAAGTAGAGGAAGCGCCCGTCNGGGTCGAACGACGGGCTCCAGTCCCGGAACTCGGGCTCGGTGACGAGCGTGGCCTGACCGCTGGTGCGCTCGAAAACCTTGATCGCGGTGTGGCGCGGNCCGGTGTCGAAGGCATAGGCGAGCCAGGCGCCGTCGGCCGACCAAGCGAGGTCGCGGATGCGCCCGGCCGGGCTGTGGTCGGCGCGCTGCAGGCTGCCCGCGACGACGTCGCCGATGAACAGCTCGTTGCGGTGGTTCGCGATCGCGACGACCGTCCCCTGCGGCGCGGCCTGCATTTCGGTCACGCGGCCCAGCGCCCAGGGCAGCGCACGCTCGGTACCGCCCTCGTAGGCGACGACGCACTCCTCGCCCGACGCNTCGCTCACGGCGACCAGCGTCGCACCGTCGGCCAGCCACTGGCCCAGGCGCCGGCGCGCACCGTCGTCGGCACCATGGCGGCGCACCGCGCCTTCCCAGAGCGCCATGCTGAAGAGCTGGCCGCGCACGTCCAGTGCGAGGCTGTGTCCGGCCGGGTGCAGCGCAACGCCGTGCAGGTTCTCCGCCGTCGGCACGAACTTGCGCGCCGCCTGGGTACGCGACGACGGCACCCGGATCTCGAGCGCGCGCGAGGCATCGCGCACCGGGTCAAACAGCCAGAGCTCGGCGCCGCACTGGTAGACGATGCGCCGCCCGTCAGTTTGCGCGTGGCGCGCGTAGTGCTCGGCATGGTCCGTNTGGCGCGTCGGCTCGCTGCCATCGGGACGGCACGAATAGAGGTTGCCCACGCCCTCGAAGTCGCTCAGGAACCAGATGCGATCACCGAGCCACATCGGGCAGGTGATGTTGCCCCGCAGCTCGCTCATGCGGCGGAACTTCCCGTTGCCTTCGGCGTCGACCCACAAGTGGCCGGCGGTGCCGCCGCGGTAGCGTTTCCAGCGCGCCGGATCGGCGGTGTTACGGCCGATCACGAGCCGACCTTCGGGGCCGTACGCCAGATGGTTGATCTGCCCGAGCTCAAGGCGCTCGGGCACGCCGCCGTCGCGCCCGAGCGTGAACGCGTGCCAGTTGCGGAANAAGGGCTGGCCNTGATTGCTCGCAAAGACGATGCGGCCGTCGGGCGTCCAGCCGCGCACCGCGCTGTCGGCGCCGAGCCAGGTCAGGCGCCGCGCCGGCCCGCCGGCGGCCGGCATGCACCAGACCTCGCCATGCTGTTCGTCGCGTCCGATGTAGGCAATCCATTCGCCGTCGGGCGACAGGCAAGGCGTGGCCGGCTCGCCCAGACCCGCGCTCAGGCGCAGCGCGACACCGCCGTCGACGCCGGCGCGCCAGAGGTCGTCGTCGGCGACAAAGACGACAGNGTCGCCATGCAGCGTCGGTTGGCGCAGGTAAGCCGGCAGGGGCGTGGCAGTCATGCGGCGTGGGCGTGGAAGTCCATCGGTCGGGAATCATCCCATGGACCTGCGGCTACGTGTCGATCCGCCGGCCGGCGCGCCGGTGCGCCGGCTGGGGATAATTCGCTCCATGGCGAACCGGCAGCGCGTCGTGGTGGGCTTGAGCGGCGGCGTCGACAGCGCGGTCAGCGCCTGGCTGCTCAAGGAGCAGGGTTACGAGGTCGTCGGCCTGTTCATGAAGAACTGGGAGGACGACGACGACGACGAATACTGCTCGTCGCGCCAGGACTTCCTCGACGCTGCCGCNGTGGCCGACGTGATCGGCATCGAGATNGAGCACGTCAACTTCGCCGCCGAGTACAAGGACCGCGTCTTCGCCGAGTTCCTGCGCGAGTACCAGGCCGGCAGGACGCCGAACCCGGACGTGCTGTGCAACGCCGAGATCAAGTTCAGGGCCTTCCTCGACCATGCGCTGCGCCTGGGCGCGCAGAAGATCGCCACCGGCCATTACGCCCGCGTGCGCGAGGTCGCGGCCGCGGCCGGCCCGCCCGAAGGTGACCGGGGGCACAAGCGCAGCCACATGGGCGCCGTCCGTTACGAGCTGCTCAAGGGCCTGGACCCGGCCAAGGATCAGAGCTATTTCCTGCACCGGCTGAACCAGGCCCAGCTCGCGAAGACGCTGTTCCCGGTCGGCGAACTGGCGAAGACCGAAGTGCGCCGCATCGCCGAAGAGATCGGGCTGCCGAACGCAAAGAAGAAGGACTCGACCGGGATCTGCTTCATCGGCGAGCGCCCGTTCCGAGAGTTCCTGAACCGCTACCTCAGCCACGCGCCCGGGCCGATGCTCGACGAGCGCGGGCGCGAGGTCGGCCGCCACGTCGGGCTGAGCTTCTACACCCTCGGCCAGCGCCAGGGGCTGGGCATCGGCGGGATCAATTGGGCCCCGAGAGCGTCGCGGGCGACACCCGCCCTCCGCGGGGAGCGACCCGCCCCGGGGCGGTTTGGCGGCGGGGCGCCCGCTGGCGTCGAGCACGAACCCTGGTACGTCGCGCGCAAGGACATCGAGCGCAACGTGCTGCGCGTCGTGCAAGGGCACGAGCACCCTTGGCTGTTCTCGTCCACGCTCAGCGCCGACGACTGCAGCTGGGTCGCCGGCACCGCGCCGGAGCCGGGCGCGCTGGCGGCGAAGACGCGCTACCGCCAGGCCGACGCGCCTTGCCTTCTGCGTCTGTTGCCGGACGGCTTCGCGCTCGACTTCGACGCTTCGCAATGGGCGGTGACACCGGGGCAGAGCGCCGTCCTCTACGACGGCGAGGTCTGCCTGGGCGGGGGTGTGATCGCCTCGGCTGGCTGAGCCGCCGGCGCGGCCTGCGTCCTCTTGCAGGCCTGGAAGCCACCCGCCACCGACAAGGCCTTCGGGTAGCGCGGCGAGCGCAGTAGCGCCGCCGCCGCCAGGCGGCGACGGCCGCCATTGCACACACACGGCACGACGTGGTCGCCTTCGTGTGCGAGGCGGTTCAGCGTCGTGAAGCAGGGCTGCAGTTCGATGTTGCTCGGCCGGCCGGCCGGCGTCCAGGATGTCAGGCTCGTCCTCGGTCAGCCGGTGGCCGAGCTCTCGAAGGCCTGACGGATGTGGACCATCATCGCCAGCCCGAGCCGGCAGAGTTCGCTCGCGCTGGCCAGCGCTGATCTCCAAGCTGGCGCGGTCGGTGTCGTCGGCGGGGCTCGGGTCGGCGGGGTCCACGCGGGTCCCACTCGGCCGGACGAGGGCACGGCCGTGACATTTTCGACGCCGCAGCCCGCGCGCCGCCGCCGCACGCGCGTCTCAACTTCCGCGTCGCGGCGGCCGATAAGTCCTCATCGCCCCGTTGCGGGCCGTGAGCCGTGCGTCCGATGTCCGCCTGCCTGCCCCTGCGCGCCACGGCCCTGCTGGCCGCGGCCTTCCTGTCCACCGCCGCATGCGGCGCGACCGTGACCGTCAGCGTCCAGGGACTGGACGGCCTGCCGCTGGCCGACAGCGCAGTATTCCTCGAATCCGATGCCGCCCGTGCCGCGGTGAAGCCGGCCACCGGCGTCGAGATCGCGCAGGCGAACAAGCAGTTCACCGAGCGCGTCACGGTGGTGCCGATCGGCACCGCAGTGATGTTCCCGAATCGCGACAAGGTGCGCCACCACGTCTACTCATACTCGCCGGTCAAGACCTTCGAGCTCAAGCTCTACGCGGGCACGCCGTCGAACCCGGTCATCTTCGACAAGAGCGGCATCGCGGTCCTCGGCTGCAACATCCACGACCGGATGATTGCCTGGGTCGTCGTCGTGCGCACGCCTTACTACGGACTGAGCGGCGCGCCCGGCATCGTCCGGCTCGACAACGTGCCCCCCGGCAGCTACCGGCTGCGCAGCTGGAACCCGGCGTTGCCGGTCGGCGCGCCGGCACTCGACCAGCCGCTGCTTGTGCCGGCCGAGGGCGTCGCGACGACCGTCAAGCTGCCGGTGGCGGCGGCCGGCTGACGATGCTGCGCCGGGCCTGGCCGACGCCGAAGCGCCTGTCGTGGCGCATCGTCAGCGGTTCGCTGCTGCTGCTGCTGCTGGTGCAGCTGGCGGTGTTCGCGACGCTGCACGCGCGCATCGACAAGAACGCGGAGGCCCGTCTCGGCGCCGAGCTGCAGGTCGCCGCGGGCATCTGGCGCAGCGAGCTGCAGGGCCGCGCGGCGACGATCCGCCTGGGCACCGCGCTACTCGCGCGCGATGCCGGCTTCGTCGCCGCGGTGGGCCAGCGCGACAGGCCGACGATCGCGTCGGCGCTGGACAACCAGCGCGACCGCATCGACGCCACCGTCGCGGCAGCCTTCGGTCAGGACCTGCAGGACCTGGCCAGCGCGCCAGCCGCGGCCACGCCGGCGCTGCCTGCGATGCAGCGCGTCGCGGCGCGTTTCGTGCGCGCGCGCCAGGCGGTCGCAGTCGAGTTGGTGGGCAGCACGCCGTTCCAGTTCGTCGCCGCGCCGCTGCCGCTGGCCGCCGGCGGCGGCGTCGTCGTGATGGGCTTCCCGATCGACGCCGCGCTACTGCGCAGCGTCAAGGAAAAGTCGCGCATGGACGTCGCGATCGTGACGCGCCGCTCCGGCGCGGCGCCGGTGGTCGACGTGAGCACGCTCGACGCCGCGCAGCGGCGCGACCTCGCCGCGCTGCCGGCGCGCGACGGCCGCTACCTGCTGGGTGACGAGTCGACACTGGTGCACGGCGTCGCGCTCGCCGACGGCTTGCCCGCGCGCGCGCTGCTGCTCGGCTCGGTCGACGCCGCGAAGCGGCCGTTCCAGGTCGTGCAGCGCGACCTCGGCGTCATCACCGCGGTCGCGATGCTGCTGTTCTTCGTCGGCAGCCTGGTCACAGCGCGCCGGATCACGACGCCGCTCGAGGCCCTGGTCGGCGCGAGCCGCCGGCTCGGCCGCGGCGAGTACGACCAGGCGATGCAGCACACCGAGCGCGGCGACGAGATCGGCGAGCTCGCGCGATCGTTCGACCACATGCGGCTGAGCATCGCGGCGAACCAGCAGCAGATTCGCCGCCTCGCCTACTGGGACCGGCTGACCGGGCTGCCGAACCGGGCCCAGTTCCGCGACGCCGTGCAGGCCGCGATCGACCANGCGGCGACGGCNGGCGGACGGCTCGCGGTGGTGATGCTCGACCTGGACCGCTTCAAGCACGTCAATGACGTGCTCGGCTACCCGTTCGGTGACCGGCTGCTGCAGTCCGTCGCCGAGCGCATCACGGGCCAGCTCGTGCGCGAGGGTGACGTCGTCGCGCGCCTGTCGGGCGACGAGTTCGCGCTGCTGCTGCCGCGCGCCGACAGCGCACGCGCGCTCGCGGTGGCCGAGCGCATCGCTCAGGTGTTCGAGCGGCCGCTCGTGATCGAGGACCAGACGGTCGACGTCTCGGCCAGCTTCGGCATCGCCTGCTGGCCCGGCCATGCGCCCGACGCCGACGCGCTGCTGAGCCGGGCTGAGGTCGCGATGTACGGTGCCAAGCGCAAGACCGCGTCGGCGCTGGTCTACGACCCGTCGATCGACGCCGGCAGCGCGCAGACGCTGTCGCTGCTGTCCGAACTGCGCCGCGCGATCGAGCAGGACGAGCTGCGCCTGTTCCTGCAACCCAAGATCGCGGTCGGCAGCGGTGCGCTGGTCGGCGCCGAGGCGCTCGTGCGCTGGCAGCACCCGACGCGCGGGATGGTGCCGCCGATGCAGTTCATTCCGTTCGCCGAGCAGACCGGCTTCGTGCGCCAGCTCACGCTGTGGATCTTCGAGGCCGCCGCGCGCGAGTGCGCGGCACTGTCGGCGCTCGGGCTGCAGCGGGTCTCGGTGAACCTGTCGGCGCGCGACCTGCTCGACCACGAGCTGCCGGGAAAGCTCGACGCGATCCTCGTGCGCCACGGCGCGCGAGCCACCACGTTCTGCCTCGAGATCACCGAGAGCGCCATCATGGACGAGCCGCAGCGCGCCGAGGCGACGCTTAACGCGCTCAAGCGCGCCGGTTTCAAGCTGTCGATCGACGACTTCGGCACCGGCTACTCGTCGCTCGCCTACCTGAAGCGGCTGCCGGTCGACGAGCTGAAAATCGACAAGAGCTTCGTGATGGCGATGGAGGGCGATGCCGACGACGCGAAGATCGTGCGCTCGACGATCGACCTCGCGCACAACCTGGGACTAAGCGTGGTCGCCGAGGGAGTCGAGAACGCCGCCGTGCTGCGCCAGCTGCAGGCGCTGGACTGTGACGAGGCGCAGGGTTTCCACATGAGCCGGCCGCTGCCGGCTGCCGAGATGGCGGCCTTCGCGCAGCGCTGGCGCGGGCGCGACAACGCCACGGCGAGTGCAGCGCTGCACTGACGCCGGCCCTCACTCGGGGTACCAGACGACGGGTCGGCGCGCGCCGGTCCAGCGCTCGTAGTTCTGCGCGAACAGGTCTTCGATGCGGTTGCGCTTGACCTTGAAGGTCGGCGTGATGAGGTCGTTCTCGACCGTCCAGGCCTGGGCCATCACGACCAGGCAGGCGAGCTGCTCGTGCGGGTCAAGCGCCGCATTCACCCCCTGCAGGTGCTCGGCCAGCGTCGCCTCGAGCGCGCCGCGGCCCGTGGCGTCGGCGGCCTGCGCGGCGGCGACTGCGTTGAGCATGAGCAGTGCGAGCGGCTGGCCGAGGTTGGCGCCGGTGACGCAGCAGGCCTCGACCGCGCCGTGCATCACGAGCCGGTCCTCGATCGGCGCCGGCGCGACGTACTTGCCCTTGCTGGTCTTGAACAAGTCCTTCACGCGTCCGGTGATGCGCAGGTTGCCCTGCGCGTCGAGCTCGCCCTTGTCGCCGGTGCGCAGCCAGCCGTCGGCGGTATGGACCTGCTGCGTCAGCTCGGGCGCCTTGAAGTAGCCGAGCATCACGCCCGGGCTCTTCATCTGGATCTCGCCGCTCGCCGGTTCGATGCGCGACTGCACGCCGTCGTAGGGCAGGCCGACCGTGCCCGGCCGCGGCCGGCCGGGCAGCGTCGCGTGGCTGATGCCGCAGTTCTCGGTCATGCCGTAGACCTCGACCAGGTCCAACCCGAGCCGCGCATACCAGCGCAGCAGCTCAGGCGGCATCGGCGCCGCGCCGCCGGCGGCGAAGCGGCATTCGTGCAGGCCCAGCGCCTTCAGCACCTTGTGCCGGACGATGCCACGCAGCAGCGGGATCTTCAGCAGGCGCTCGAGCCTGGCCGGCGCCATCTTGGCGAACATGCCCTGCTGGAACTTGACCCACAGACGCGGCACCGAGAAGAACACCGTCGGCCGCGCGCGCTGCAGATCGGCGGCGAAGGTGTCCAGGCTCTCGGCGAAGTAGACATGCATCCCGGTCGCGAGCTGGCCGTGCTCGACCAGCGTGCGCTCGGCCACGTGCGACAGCGGTAGGTAGCTCAGCATGCGGGCGCTGTTGTCGAGCACGCTGATCCGCTTCAGCCCGGACTGCACGCTCCACGCGAAGGTGCCGAAGCTGTGCATCACGCCCTTGGGCATGCCGGTCGTGCCCGAGGTGTACATCAGCGTCGCCAGTTCGTCGGCGCCACGCACCGGGTTGCCGGCAAGCGGCGCGGTGCGCGCGACGATCTCGTCCCAGCTCGGGTAGGAGGTCGGCGGCGCGAGCGGCAGCGCGATGCAGCGCAGGCCGGAGGGCACGCCGGGCTGCATCGCGTCCCAGCCATCGAGCTTGCCGACGAAGAGCAGCTGCGCCTCGCAATGCTCGAGGATCTGCCGGATCGTGGCCGCGGCCAGCGTCGGGTACAGCGGCACCGAGACATGGCCGGAGAGCCAGATCGCGAAGTCGCTCATCAGCCAGTGCGCGGTGTTCTTCGACAGGATCGCGATCTTCGACCCCGGCGGCAGTGCCAGCGACTGAAGGTGCGCGGCCATGCGGCGCGACTGGTCAAGCACATCGCGCCACGTGTAGTCGCGCACGACGCCGTCGCCGACGGGCTGGCTCAGCGCGACGCGATCGGGCGTCGTGCGCTCCCAGTGGTACAGGCGCTGCAGCGCGAGCGTGTCGTCGAAATCGAGGTCGGTCGAGGCCATGGCGAGGGTGCGGCGGGGGCGGAACCCGCAGCCTACTCACGCCGGCACCCGGCCGGCACCGGGCTTACCTGAGTCTCACGCCGACGTGGGGGGTCGCGCTCAGCGGCCGTGGGCGAGCGCGGCGTCGAGCTGCTCGCGCACCTGGCGCGCGGCGCGCAGCACCAGGGCCAAGTCGAGCTCGGCCTGCGGCGCAATGCGCCCGACCTCGGCCTCCAATGCGTCGGGGTCGGTGATCAGCGCCTGCGCGATCGCCGACAGCGCGCACGCCGAGCGCCGGCCGGTCGGAAGCGCGATCTCGCCGCCGGCCTGCACTGCGACATGGTGGCGCACGCTGGCCACCGCGACCGCGCCCAGGCCCCAGCTTTCGCAGAGCGCGGCGCCGAGCGCATCGTGACTCACTCCGAAGCCGGCATGTTCGAGCGACACGAGCTCGGTGTCGCCGCCGGCGGCGCGCAGCATCGCCCCGTAATGATCCGGGGCATGGCGGAACAACACCGCCTTGCCGCATTCCTCGAACAGGCCGGCCGAATGCGCGGCCCAGGCATCGAGCGACAGGCGCTGGCCGAGCCGGCCCATCACGAGGCCGCGGCGCGCGGCGCGCTGCCACAGCGGCTCGAGCTCGGCCGAGGGCGGAAAGGCGGCGCGCAGCCCCATCTCGAAGGTGATCGCGGCGACCTCGCGCGTGCCCAGGTATGTGATCGCCTGCTGCACGCTCTCGACCCGGCCGCGCAGGCCGTAGAGCGACGAATTCACGGCCTTCATCACCGCCGACGCGAGCGCCATGTCGGACTCGATCAGCGCGGCGACGGCGCCGAGATCGACCGCCTCCTCGGCGAGCAGCAGCGAGAGACGGACCAGCGCGTCGGGTTGCGACGGGATGTCGATCTCTAGGCTGCGCAGTTCGGCGTTGACGGACATGGCGGTGGTGGGCGGCGCGGGCGTTGCCACGATGCTAGTCCCGCGCCGGCCGGCGGCGTCACCGGATGTACGGGGCGTTCGCCACGCAAATCGGAGCGCGCAGAAAAAAGGCGCCGACCAGCGGCGCCTTCTTGGTCCCGGATCATGCCGGCACCCTTCGTCTTGTCGTCGTTTCCGTCTCCTCAGCCCCCCGTCCAGCGGTCGCGGGCCCCGAAAGACCCCCGCCGCCGCGAGTCGAACCAATGTACGGTCAGGCGGCGCGACCGCCATCAGGATTTTCCCGCCGCGTCATGCGCCAGCCATTCGGCGGCGCGCTCGGCGATCATCAGCGTGGGCGAGTTGGTGTTTCCGCTGGTGATGCTGGGCATCACGCTCGCATCGGCGATGCGCAGCGCGTCGATACCGCGCACGCGCAGGCGCGAGTCGACGACGGCCAGCGGGTCGTCGACCGCGCCCATGCGGCAGGTGCCGACGGGGTGGAAGATCGTCGTGCCGATGTCTCCGGCCAGGCGCGCGAGCTCCGCGTCGCTCTGGTACTGCACGCCGGGCTTGATCTCGCGCGGCCGGTAGCGCGCCAGCGCCGGCATCGCGGCGATGCGCCGCGTCAGGCGCAGCGAGTCGGCGGCGACCTGGCGGTCCTCGGGAGTCGAGAGGTAGTTCGGTTCGATGCGCGGTGCGTCGTCGATGTGCGGTGAGCGGATCCGCACCCGGCCGCGCGCGGTGGGGTTCAGGTTGCAGACGCTGGCCGTGAACGCGTTGAAGCGGTGCAGCGGCTCGCCGAAGGCGTCCAGAGACAGCGGCTGCACGTGGTACTCGACGTTGGCCCAGCGATGCGCCGGCGTCGAGCGCGTGAACGCCCCCAGCTGCGACGGCGCCATGCTCATCGGCCCGCTGCGGCGCAGCAGGTATTCGAGCCCGATGGCCGCCTTGCCGAGGAGCGAGTTCGCCTGAGTGTTCAGCGTCTTCACGCCTTCGACCTCGAACACCGCGCGGATCTGCAGATGGTCCTGCAGGTTCTCGCCGACGCCGGGCAGGTCGCGCAGCACCGCGATGCCGTGCGCGTGCAGCAGCGGCGCCGGGCCGAGGCCCGAGAGCTGCAGGATCTGCGGCGTGCCGATCGCGCCGGCGGCCAGCACGACCTCGCGCGCCGCGCGCGGCCGCAGCAGCGCGCCACCGCCATGCGGACGGACCTCGATGCCGACCGCGCGACCGCTCTCGAAGAGCACGCGCGTCGTCGTCGCGCCGGTCCAGATCTCCAGGTTCGGCCGCCGCGCGGCCGGGCGCAGGAACGCCTTTGCGGTGTTCCAGCGCACACCGCGGCGCTGGTTGACCTCGAAGTACCCAACACCTTCGTTGTCACCGCGGTTGAAGTCCTCGCATGCGGGGATGCCGGCCTCGCGCGCGGCGGCGGCGAAGGCGTCGAGGATCTCCCACGACAGACGCTGGCGTTCAACGCGCCACTCGCGGCCGGCGCCGTGCAGAGCGTCGCCGCCGCGCCAGTGGTCCTCATGTCGCATGAAATAGCGCAGGCATTCGTCCCAGCGCCAGCCGGCGTCGCCGGTCTGCGCGGCCCAGCCGTCGTAGTCGCGTGCCTGACCGCGCATGTAGATCATGCCGTTAATGCTCGAGCAGCCGCCGAGCACGCGGCCGCGCGGGTAGCGCAGCCGGCGACCGTTCAGGCCCGGGTCTTCCTCGGTGAAGTAGAGCCAGTCGGTGCGCGGATTGCCGATGCAGTACAGGTAGCCGACCGGGATGTGGATCCAGGCATAGTCGTCGCGACCGCCGGCCTCGACGAGCAGCACGCGGCAGCTCGGGTCGGCCGACAGGCGGTTCGCGAGCAGGCAGCCCGCGGTGCCGCCACCGACCACGATGACGTCGTACTGCGGTTCGGCGCCGGGCGCGGATTCGGATTGCGTTTGCATCGGCGCCAAGTATCAATGCGCGAGCGGCCCGGCGAGCACAGGGAACAGCTTGGCCAGGCCGTCCGCCATGATCTCGACCGCGAGCGCGGCCAGGATCAGCCCCATCAGCCGCGTCATCACGTTGATGCCGGTGCGACCGAGCCAGCGCGCAATGCGGCCCGAGGCCGCGAACGCGACCGTGGTGGCCGCGCCGACCACAACGCCGTAGCCGACCAGCACCGCCAGCTCCCACCAATGGCGCGTGCGCTCGGCATAGATCACCATCGTCGAGATCGTGGCCGGTCCGGTGAGCAGCGGGATCGTCAGCGGCACGACCGCGATGCTCGCGCCGGCGTCGAGCTTCTCGTCGCCCTCGCTCAGGTCGTGCGGCTTGCTCTCGGCCGGCTGCGCGTTGAGCATGGACACCGCGCTGATCAGCAGCAGCATGCCGCCGCCGACCTGGAACGAAGCGATCGAGATGCCGAAGAACTCGATGATGCGCAACCCGGCGAGCGCGCTGATCGCGATGACGAGGAAGGCGGTGAAGGCGCTGATCCGGATCGTGCGCCGACGCTCCTCGGGGCTGAAGTTTTGCGTGAAGTGGATGAAGAACGGCACGACGCCGATCGGGTTCACGATCGCCAGCAGTGCGACCAGCGGTTTCAGCAGATCCATGCGCCGATGGTAGCCAGCCGCCGAGGTACCACGCACGGGGCCAGCGACGCGGCGGCCCGACACGGGCGGCGCCAAAACAACACTCGGCGCGCAAGCCGCTTTACAGGCATGCGCGTGTAATGTCCATAATACGTAGTCTGTGTCTGGAAGCCGCACCTTTCGCCTGAATGTTTCACGCAGGGTTGAAGCTCCACATGGTTTTATAGGACTCGATCGAGGGCTTCCCCGTGGGAAACAAACTGTACGTCGGCAATCTTGCCTACTCCGTGCGTGACGACTCGCTTCAGCAGGCGTTCTCGCAATTTGGCACCGTCAGCTCCGCCAAGGTGATGATGGACCGTGACACCGGCCGCTCGAAAGGCTTCGGCTTCGTCGAGATGGGTTCGGACGCGGAGGCGCAAGCCGCAATCAACGGCATGAACGGCCAGGCCCTCGAAGGCCGTGCGATCGTCGTCAACGAGGCCCGTCCTCGTGAAGACCGTCCGGGCGGCTTCGGCGGCGGCGGCGGCGGTAGCCGTGGTGGCTACGGCGGTGGCGGCGGTGGTGGTGGCTACGGCGGTGGTGGTGGTGGCGCCGGCGGCGGCGGCGGTGGCCGCAGTCCCTACGGCGGTGGCGGCGGCGGTGGCCGCAGCCCCTACGGCAGTGGCGGTGGCGGCGGAAGCCGTGGCGGCAGCAGCGGCGGCGGCTACGGCGGCGGCGGTGGTGGCGGCCGCGGCGGCTACTGATTCAACGGCCCTTCGGGGCTGACGAGAAAGGCGCAAGTGCTTCGGGCACCGGCGCCTTTTTTCATTCCCCGCGCCGCTTCTTGCGCCCGCGACCGGCAAACAGCCGGTCGAAGAGCGCGTTCGGCAGCAGACCCAGCAGCTTGGCCACCAGGCCCATGGGCCAGGGAATGACGCGGTAGCCGACACCGGCCCGGATGGCACGAAACGCCCGGTCGGCGAAGTCTGCCGGCTGCATGAGGAACGGCATCGGGTAGACATTGCCCGCCGTCAGCGGAGTCGCGACCCAGCCCGGCAGCAGCGTCACCACGCGCACTCCGCTGGCGCGGCATTCGCCGCGCAGGCTCTCGCAGTACGCAACCACCGCCGCCTTGCTCGCGCAGTAGGCGCCGTGCCCGGGCAGGCCGCGGATCGCCGAAATGCTGGCGATGCCGACCAGCGTGCCCGAGCCACGCTCGCGCATCGGCCCAAGGAACGGGTGGAACGTGGCCGCCAGGCCGATGTTGTTGACGGCGAAGGTTTCGCGCATCACGTCCAGGTCCGCGCGCACCGCGCTGTCCATGCCGACGCTGATCCCGGCATTCGCAATCACCACGTCGGGCAACCCCTGCGTCGCGAGGCAGCGCTGTGCGGCGGCGATGATGACGTCGGGCTCGGCGACGTCGGCGGCGTAGACGCCGCATCGGCTCGCGTCCAGGCCCGTGGCGCGGGCCCAGGCCTCGATGTCCGCGCTGCGCCGCGCCACTAGCGCCAGGCGCCAGCCGGCTGCCGCGTAGCGCGCCGCCAGCGCCTGACCGATGCCGCTCGACGCGCCGGTGATGAAGACCAGCGGCGCCGGCATCAGCGGCGCGGCGCCGGCGCGTCCAACACGGCCCGCATCGGACCCTTCAGCTCGAGCAGGCGGCGGCCCTGGTCGTAGTCGAGGCCGGCCGCGTGCAGCTCGGCGCCGTCAACCTGCACGTGCACCGGCAGCGGGCTGCGCACGCGCTCGGTGACCAGGTTCGCCTGCAAGAACTCGCCGTCCATCTCGAGCGTGCCGCCGGCCACGCCCTGGCTCGTGACGCGTGCGCCGCCGATCAGCTGCAGCTCGCTCGCGTCGCCGTTGCTGAGCGCCCGCCGCGCGCTCGCCAGCGTGACGCGACCGTCGGGCGCGATCGAGCGGATGCGCACGTCGTCGACCTCGACCCGGTCGGTATCCGGAAAGTGGCGCAGCTTCGCGCCCTCGATGCGCAGCGCGAGGCGGCCCGCTGCGTCGAAGCGCTCGAGCGAAAACTGCGTCATCGTGTAGTCGGGCTCGTGCCGGACCGCCGGAGCCTGGGCCGCGCCGGACGGCACGGGCGAGTTCTTCACCAGCCACCAGGTGAAGGAGGCCAGCAGCGTCATCAGCAGCAGCGGCAGGTAGGCGGCGACCTTGTCGCGCCAGCGCCAATGCCAGGGTTGGCGCGGACGCGGCGCGGCGCCGCCACGCGCCGGGCCAAGCGCGATCGGCACCTCCGGCAGGTCGGGCAGGTGCAGCTCGACCGACATCGCGCTCAGGCGCCGTCCAGCGTCGTCGTGTGGCCGGCGAGCAGGCCTGCATAGCGGCCCGCGGCGACGAGCAAGAGGTCGCAGAACTCGCGCGCCGCGCCGTGGCCGCCGCTCGCTGCGGTGACATGGTGCGCGACCGCTTTGACTTCGGCATGCGCGTTCGCCGGCGCGCAGGAAAAACCGGCGCGCACGAGCAGCGGCAGGTCGGGCCAGTCGTCCCCAATCGCGGCCACCCCGGGCCAGCCGATGCCGAGCGCGGCGAGCAAGGTCTCGGCGGCGGCGAGCTTGTCGTCGGCACCGTAGGCCGCATGGACCAGGCCGAGGTCGGCGACACGCCGGCGCACCGCGGCCGAATCGCGGCCGGTGACGATCAGCGGCTCGATCCCGCCCTGGCGCAGCAGCTTGAGCCCGTGGCCGTCGAGCGTGCTGAACGCCTTCACCGTCTCGCCGTGTTCGCCGATGTAGATCCGGCCGTCGGTGAGCACGCCGTCGACGTCGAAGATCGCCGCCTTCATGCCCAGCCCGGAGCCCTGCGCCTGCAGCAGCAGTTCCGGCGCAAAGCTCAGCGCCGGGCCTCGCCGCTGCGCCTGCAGCGGCCGCCACCGATCCGGCGCCGCCTTTCGGTCGGCGGCGCCCGCCTGGGGCGCAGGCGCCGAAGGCGCTTCGGCGGGGGTCATATCACCTTGGCGCGCATCAAGTCGTTCGAGTTCAGCGCGCCGACCAGGCGCTGCTCGGCGTCGACGACGAGCACGCTGGTGACGCGGTGGCGCTCCATCACGTCGGCGGCGTCGACGGCAAGCGCGTCGGCGCGCACGAGCCTCGGCCCCGTATGCATGACGTCGGCGGCGCGCAGCGCGCGCAGATCGCCACCGCGCTCGATCAGGCGGCGCAGGTCGCCGTCGGTGAAGATGCCGATCGCGCGGCCGGCCTCGTCGGCCACCGCGGTGAAGCCCAGACCCTTGCCGGTCATCTCGCGCAGCAGCGCGTCGAAGCTGGCGCCGGGGCCGACGCGCGGCACCGCGTCGCCGCTGCGCATCAAGTCGCGCACGTGCATCAGCAGCTTGCGCCCGAGGCTGCCGCCTGGGTGCGAGCGCGCGAAGTCCTCTGCGCGGAAGCCGCGCGCGTCGAGCAGCGCCACCGCAAGCGCGTCGCCGAGCGCCATCTGCGCCGCGGTGCTCGCAGTCGGCGCCAGATTCAGCGGACAGGCCTCCTGGTCGACCGCGCTCGAGAGCACGAGGTCGGCGTGGCGCGCGAGTGTCGACTCGGGCTTGCCCGTCATCGCGACCAGCGTCACGCCAAGGCGGCGCAGCGCGGGCAGGATCGCGGCCAGTTCATCGCCATCGCCGCTATTGCTGATCGCGAGCACGACGTCGCCGCCCGTCACCATGCCGAGGTCGCCGTGGCCGGCCTCGGCCGGGTGGACAAAGAACGCCGGCGTACCGGTGGACGCCAGTGTCGCTGCGATCTTGCGCCCGACGTGGCCGCTCTTGCCCATGCCCATCACGACCACGCGGCCGCGGCATTCGAGCATCGCCTGCACCGCGGCAGCGAAGCTCTCGCCCTGGCGCGCGGCCAGCCCGAGCAAGGCCCGGGCCTCGATCTCGAAGGTCTGCGCGGCCAGCGCCAGGGCGCGACCGGCATCGAACGGGCGGGGTGGCGTCACGAGTGCAAAGCGCGTCGAATAGGATCGGTCATTCTAGATGGCCACCACCCTCGAAGTCGTCCTGCTCTACCTCGCCGCCGCGGTGCTCGGGGTGGTGATCTGCCGCTCGCTGAAGCTGCCACCGATGCTCGGCTACCTCGCGGTCGGCATCGTGATCGGGCCGAATGCGCTCGCGCTCGCGCAGGACAGCGCCGGCGTGAAGAACCTGGCCGAGTTCGGCGTCGTGTTCCTGATGTTTGCGATCGGGCTCGAGTTCAACCTGCCCAAGCTACGCGCCATGCGCACCTTGGTCTTCGGGCTCGGACTGTCGCAGGTGGTGCTGACGATCAGCGGCACCATCGTCGGGCACCTCATGCTCACCGAGGGTTACCAATACCTCACCGGCCGGCCGTGGCAGATGTCGTGGCAAGGCGCGCTCGTGCTCGGCAGCGCGATGGCCATGTCGTCGACGGCAATCGTCGTCAAGCTGCTCGCCGAGCGGCTCGAGCTCGAGAGCGAGCACGGCCGGCGCGTGATCGGCGTGCTGCTGTTCCAGGATCTGGCCGTCGTGCCGTTGCTGGTGCTGATCCCGGCCCTGGGCAGCCCGGGCAAGCAGCTGGCCGCGTCGGTGGGGCTGGCGATGCTCAAGGCCGCCGCGCTGCTGACGCTGCTGCTCGTCGGCGGCCAGAAGGTGATGCGCTGGTGGCTGACGCTGGTGGCGCGGCGCAAGAGCGAAGAGCTGTTCGTGCTCAACCTGCTGTTGATCACGCTCGGGCTGGCCTGGTTCACCGAGCATGCCGGGCTGTCGCTCGCGCTCGGCGCCTTCGTCGCCGGGATGCTCGTCGCCGAGACCGAATACAAGCACCAGGTCGAGACCGACATCCGGCCCTTCCACGACGTGNTGCTCGGGCTGTTCTTCATCACGATCGGAATGAAGCTCGACTGGCGGCCCGTGCTCGGCCAGTGGCCGCTCGTGTTGCTGCTCATCACCGGGCCGGTGCTGGCCAAGGTCGCGCTCGTCGCGGCGCTCGCGCGCGTCTTCGGTGCCGCGCCCGGTGTCGCGCTGCGCACCGGCCTGTACCTGGGCCAGGCAGGCGAATTCGGCTTCGTGCTGCTGACGCTGGGCACCGAGAACGGCCTCGTGGCGCAGCAGTGGACAAGCCCGGTGCTGGCCAGCATGGTGATCTCGATGTTGGCGACGCCGTTTATCGTGATGTCCAGCAACCGGATCGTGATGAAGCTGTCGAGCACCGACTGGCTGCTGCAATCGGTGGCGCTGACGACGATCGCGAAGAAGGCGATTCGCGCCGAGAAGCACGTGATCATCTGCGGCTACGGGCGCAGCGGCCAGAACCTGGCCCGCATGCTCGACACCCAGGCGATCCCGTACATGGCGCTGGACCTCGACCCGGACCGTGTGCGCCAGGCCGCCGCCGCCGGCCAGAGCGTGGTCTTCGGCGACGCCGCGCGGCTGCAAAGCCTGATGGCCGCCGGGCTGGCGCGCGCCAACGCGGTCGTCGTCAGCTACCCGGACACGCCGTCGGCGCTGCGCATCCTGCACCTCGTGCGCGAGCATGCGCCGGCCGTGCCGGTAATCGTGCGCACCATCGACGACAGCGACCTCGAACGGCTGCGCGCGGCCGGCGCGACCGAGGTCGTGCCCGAGGCGATCGAGGGCTCGCTGATGCTCGCCAGCCACGCGCTCGCGCTCGTCGGCGTGCCGATGCGCACCGTGATCCGGCTCGCGCGCGACGCCCGCGATGCGCGCTACGGCCTGTTGCGCGGCTACTTCCACGGCGCAGACGACGACAACACCATCGAGGAACGCCAGCAGGCGCGGCTGGCCACGATCACGCTGCCGCCGGCCGCGGCCTGCCTCGGCCACACGCTGGGCGACCTGGCCTTGCACGCGGTCGGCGTCAGCGTGGTCTCGGTGCGCCAGGCATCCGGAGCGGTGCGCAAGCCAAACGACGCCGCGATGCTCGGCGCCGGCGACACGCTCGTGCTCTCCGGCCTGCCCGGGCCGCTGGCGCTGGCCGAGGACAAGCTGCTGCGCGGCTGAGCCTCCTATCATCTGCCGCATGAGATTTCCCGCATGAGTTTGCCCGCATGATCCCCGACCCGACCCAGCTGCCGGCCGAGTACATCCGGTCGCATATCCGCACCGTGCCAGACTGGCCGGCACCGGGCGTGCAGTTCCGCGACATCACGCCGCTGCTGGCGAACCCGCGCGTGTTCCGGGTGCTGATCGACCAGTTCGTACACCGCTACTTCGACACCCGGCCGGCCGCTATCGCCGGGCTGGACGCGCGCGGCTTCATCATCGGTTCGGTGCTCGCCTACGAGCTGAACGTCGGCTTCGTGCCGATCCGCAAGAAGGGCAAGCTGCCATTCACGACGGTCGAGGAGACCTACGAGCTCGAGTACGGCTCGGCCACCGTCGAGATGCACACCGACGCGGTGAAACGCGGCGACCGCGTGGTGCTCATCGACGACCTG
>JGI20214J51088_10000911_pt1 | contig 20108 bp, 18 predicted proteins | sample WetSurMetagenome_FD_51088 | JGI IMG/M metagenome (IMG submission 51088) | reverse complement strand
GTTAAAAAGTATGGAATAGGTACTGATGTTTATCAAAATCATAATTCCAAATAATCTCTTAAGTATGCCTGAAATTTTTTTTAAGTTTGTAATGTTATGAAAACAAATTTGAGCAGATATATTTTTATGCTGATATTAATTTTGCAACAAGTTGCTTTTGCTGGTGATCCTCCTTCAAGTAAAGCTGTTGGAGTATTTCTTGCAACAGGTGTTGGAGCCCGTTTACCTGTTGGTCAATTCGCGAACTCAACAAGTCTTGGTTATGGATTAATGATTGACATCGCATACACTGATACTGATAACCTCCCATTTTTTGTTTTTTCCAGATTTGGCTACGAACAATTTCCAGGTTCGCAGAATTTTTATCAGCAATCGGATTACTCTAATTATTCAACTACGATCATTCCCATATCACTTGGTGTCAGATATTATTTTGCTCCACTGGTTGAAAGTGCGGTATTACTAATTCCAGTCGTGGAAGGATCAGCATCTTACTCTTATTTCCAGGTGTTGAACGAATTTAAATCCGATGCGAATAAAGCAAACTACAAAGAAACTCTTTGGAAATTTGGTGGAAATATTGGAGTTGGTTTATCAATGTTCATATTGGAAATTATGGCTAATTATACTTACTATGAATCAAATCAATATTTATCTTTCAATTTAAATGTAAGACTTCCTTTATATGTAAACCTTTGAGGTGAGAAAATGAGTTACGAAAATATTCTTTTTGAAATAAAAAATCATACTGCTCTGATCACAATAAATCGTCCTGACAAGCTCAATGCGTTGAATGGTCAAACTATTAATGAACTCGACGAAGTTTTCGAATCAATCAAAAATAATTCTGAAATTTTTATCGTCGTGATAACAGGTAGTGGCGAAAAGGCATTTGTTGCAGGCGCAGATATAGCAGAACTCAATAAGCTTGATATTATGTCAGCAAAAGAATTTTCCGAAAAAGGCAATAGAGTATTCAGAGCAATTGAAACTCTTGACAAACCGGTAATTGCAGCAGTCAATGGTTTTGCACTTGGCGGTGGTTGTGAGTTAGCGTTGGCTTGTCATATTAGATTCGCAAGTGAGAATGCAAAGTTCGGACAGCCCGAAGTCAATCTTGGAATTATTCCCGGTTATGGCGGAACACAACGACTTGCTCGTCACATTAATTCAGCACGGGCTTTAGAAATAATTTTAACCGGTGATATGATCTCTGCTGAAGAAGCTTTAAGAATTGGTCTTGTTAATAAAGTTTTCTCTCAAGCTGATTTAGTTACAAAAACTCTTGAGTTAGCTGAAAAAATTTCTTCCAAAGGACAGCAAGCTATTCGCTTTGCTTTGAAAGCTGTAAAGGCAACTGATAATATTTCACTGACTGAAGGTTTGGCTTACGAAGCAAGTTTGTTTGCACTCGTTTGTGGAACAGAGGATTTTAAAGAAGGCACCACAGCATTTCTTGATAAAAGAAAACCTGCTTTTAATAATCGTTAATTGTTAAATATTGATGACTCCATCCTTTAAATTTAAAAAGAATTTACTCATCTCTCTTATCGCATTGGCAATTTTATTAATTGGCAGCAATATTATTTTAAATAATTTTTATTCATCCCATAATGAAAAAGTAACAGAATTTAACGAAGAAGAAGTTAGTAAGAGATTTAAAAATATTATGAGCAACTTTGGAATTGAATCTGGTCTTGTAAAAGAAAAAAGTTTTATTAACAGTAAAACAAATCGTGAGACGTTTAACTTTAAAGTTCAGATACCGAGAGATCTTTCCATTCCGGAAGTGCTGCAGGAAGTTTACAAATCATTTAGAAAAGATAGTCTAACAATTAATTCAGTTGAAAAAGTAAAAGGTGGTAAAACAAATATCACTTTGAAATCCGGAACAACAATTATACTTAATGCGGAATTTGACTATTCAAAAAATTATTTTAGAAACTTGGGTGCAATTGCTTTTATTATTTATGATGTTGACCCTATGAAACCTGAAACAATTTCGTTAATTGAATCCCCAACAAAACTAAATTTTCTGATCCGACCTGAAACTAAGTATTTACAGTCTCTTGAAATATTTTCAAGCAACTTACAGCAATTTTCGATTTTAATAGATGATGAAATAAGCGAGCAAAAGTATCAGCTTGGTCCTGGATTTTCAGAACTGAGGATAATTAACGTAGTTAAAACACTTGTTACAGACTTTAATAAAGCTGTTTGTTTTATTGTGGATGATAGATCTGACTTCTACAAATCTACTAACTATGAGGTGTTCAAGATGGAGTTAGTGAAGAGAAATATAAAACTATTTAAGACTTCTGATTTTGTTTCACTTGACTTCAGTGAAAATATTAGTTTTGTGTTTAATGAGAAAATAAATTCTCTTGAGAAAGGGGAATCAATTATATTTTTCTTAAATGAACAAAGTTATTCAGCGTTAATGACCGATATAATGAAATTTCAAATGAAAGGTTACCGGGTAATTACAAGCAGTCTAATCCTTTAGAAGTATCATGATTTGAACACTAAAATATTTCNTCAAAATCAATTACCGATATCTCACCGAATTCATTTTTATCCAACTGAGTAAATATTTTTTTAGAATCCCCAACTAGGATTGAGAATATCTCATCAGGGCAAATCGATTTATTTGCAATCGAATTTATCTCGTTTAATTTTAAAGAACTAACTTTTTCGATATACGTTTCAAAATAATTATCGGGGAGATTGTGAATAACTTTTGTGCTGATAGCATCAGCAATTTGTCTGAAGGTTTCAAAGTTCGATGGATATTTTTTTGTTAGAGAAGATTTGGCAAAATTAAACTCTTCCTGAGTTACACCGGATTTTATTTTATTAATTTCCATGTAAATTTCTCGTAAAGCTGCTGAAGTATTAGCTGCATCAACTGAAGTCGAAACTGTAAAGTATCCTGCTTCTTGTAAATAATTAAATTGAGAATGAACGCCATAGGTAAATCCATTTTTCTCTCGTAGGTTTAAATTAAGTCTGCTGGAGAATTGACCGCCGAGAATAAGATTTATTATTTGCTTTTGGAAAAAATCATCTTCATTTCGCTTTGAAGAGAGATGACCTGTTCTGATTTCAGTCTGAACTGAATCCGGTTTATTTATAAGATAAACTTTCCTTGTTGTTTTATTGAGGTTTATTGTTCTATTATTTATTAACGAAGTGCGATTCCATTTTCCAAAAATAGATTCAAGTTCACCTCGAAAAAATTCTTCATCTACATTTCCAACTGTAACCAGAGTCGAATTCAATGGTGTGAATAAATTTGAATACGAATTTTTCACCAAATTAAGTCGGATATTTTGAGCTGTTCGTTCGACTCCCTCTACCGGGAAAGCATATGCCGAGTCGTTTCCAAAAAGAAAATATACAAATGCAATATCAGCGATGTAATCCGGTTCAGCTTTAGATTGATTTATTCTGACAAGTACTTTATTCTTTTCACGATTAAAATCTTCTTCTTTAAGATGAGGATTTGTAACAACCTCAGTTATTAATTTTAATGAAGGAATAAAATTTTCAGTCAATACCTGAAGTGAGAGTATAATAAAATCATCAGTGCAGGAAATTGCGAACTGAGCACCCAGCATTTCAAATTCATCCGCAAGCTGAAGTGAATTATATTGTCCGGCACCTTCATCCATGCACATTGCAAGAAGGTTGCATAAACCTTTTTGATCATTAGGATCTAACTTGCTTCCACCATTCACCAGGAAATTCATTTTGACGATGGGTAGATCAGCTTTTTTGCTGGAGTAAATTTTTAATCCGTTTGCTAAATCAAACTTTTCAATTTTTGGTGGAGTAAAATCAATTTGAGCTGTACCCGGTGGGCGCTTGCTTCTGTTAATTTGCATTATTTTTCTCCGGCACAATTCGCAGGTCTACATAATTTTTCTTAAAGTATCGTTCGGTAACTTCGCGTATTATTTCTTCGGTACAATTATTATATCTCTCCAGATCAAAGTTGAATGAATTTGGTTCATCCAGATAAAAATTATAAAGGTTGAGCAAGTCACTTACTGTATCAATATTCTGAAGTGAATAAATGAAATTAGATTTTACGACATTTTTTGATCTTAACAATTCTTTGTTTGATATATTCTGATCGATTAAAAAGAAAATCTCTTCAAATATTATCTTTTTAATTTCATCAAGAGACTTACCCGGTTTTGCGGTCGCCACAATCAAAAAGTGTCCTCCATACTTTCCTGAAAATTGCATCGAACTGACATCCTGAGCAATTTGCAATTCATAAATTAGCTTTCGTGTTAACCTTGCATTTTTTGAACCTGTTAAAATATCAGACATCAAATCAAGAGTTGAATCATCTTCATTAAACGCAGTTTGAGTAGGCCACGCAAGATACAATCTTTCAAGATTCACTTTGTCCTGAAAAGTTATAAATTTATTCTCGTAAAGTTCTACTCGCAATGAATTAAGTGATTGTGGAGCGGCATCATTTTTTATTTCTCCAAAATATTTTTCCAGTAGCAATTTTGTTTTATCAACTTCAAAATTTCCACCGACCACAATTGTTGAATTTGATGGTGAATAATATTTTTGGAAAAACGAACGTACATCCTCCAGGTTGTAATTTTCGATATCTCTGGAATGCCCGATAGTGGGCCAGCTATAAGGATGATCTTGTGGATAAAGATTTTCTAAAATTTTTTCCCAGGCTAAACCATAAGGTTGATTATCATATCTTTCCAAGCGTTCATTCAGGACGACACTTTTTTGGTTATCAAGTTTAACCTGATCGAGCGCATCAAGAAAGAAACCCATTCTATCTGATTCAAGCCAGAGAGCCAGCTCCAGTTCATTTGAAGGTATTTTCTCGAAATAATTTGTTCGATCAAAACTTGTCGAGGCATTCAGATTTCCTCCCGTCTCCTGTATATACCTGAAATGCATTTCTTTCGGTACGTTTTTCGATCCTTGAAACATCATATGCTCAAAAAGATGAGCAAGCCCGGATTTTCCTTTTACTTCATTCGCAGAACCAACTTTATACCAAATATTTACTGAAGTGAAAGGTACGCTTTGCTTTTGAAACAATATAACTTCAAGTCCGTTATTGAGATTATATTTTTCCAAAGGAATATTTAATAAGTCCATATCAACATTATTTCAATTATAAAAAGTTAATTAACATTCTTGATTTTTAAAAAGGAATTTTCTCCAGATACTTATAAATCAGCCAAAAACAAACAAATCTGATTCAGTGTAAATTTCTGTATTAAAAAAATATTAATTCTAAAAAAAAACTTGAATTCAATATGAATATAACAAATATTTGATGTAGTGAATTCAAACTTTTTCATCCTTGGGTGAGGATAAATAATTGGTGGCAATATTGTTTTATCATTCACAATTAAAATCTAATCTTTCATTCATCATTCACTCACAATTAATAGAGAGGACTTATGAGTAAATTCATTACTACCATTGTTGTTCTTGTTCTCTCCGTTATATTCACTGCCTTTTCACAGCCATACAAGCTGTCTGGTAATATAACGGATCAGTATTCAGGGGAAGTATTGATAGGTGCAAATGTATTTATCAAATCTTTAAATCTCGGCGCAGTCTCAGATATGAACGGTAAGTACGAAATTACCAACATTCCTAAAGGCACTTATGAAGTAACAATAAGTTTTGTTGGCTATCTTCCACAATCCGTTAACTATCAGTTCACTGCAGATATTGTTCATAATTTCAGTTTAGTAGAGAGCCCGGTATTATTGCAGGAAGCAGTAGTACAAAGTACAAGGGCAACACTAAGGGAAACTCCAGTTGCTTTTACTGAAGTAAAAGGTGCAGAGATTCAAACTAAACTGGGTGCAAGAGATCTTCCACAAGTTTTAAATGTTACACCCAGTCTTTATTCATCAGCTCAAGGTGGAGGTTCTGGCGATGCAAACCTGGTTATCAGAGGTTTTAATCAGAGGAACATCGCTATAATGATAAACGGTGTTCCGGTAAATGATATGGAAAATGGTTGGGTCTACTGGTCTAATTGGGCTGGTTTAGGTTCAGTTACAAACAGTATCCAAATCCAGAGAGGACTTGGTGCTTCTCCATATTCAGTTAGTGCAATTGGCGGTGTTGTAAATATCCAAACATATGGTGCTGCAGGTAGACAAGAATTTTCGCAATTGAGTCAGGATATCGGTTCTGACGGATTCACAAGAACTTCGTTTTCATTTTCATCTATGTTAACAGATAAAATCGGTATGACCGCTCTTGTTGCAAGAAGAACTACGGATGGTTATGCTGAAGGCTTATGGCTTGATGAATATACCTATTTCCTTTCTATTGGTGGTGTATTTGGAAAACACTCAATTGAATTAACAGGCGTTGGTTCTCCACAGGAACACGGACAAAGAACATCCCAGCAGACTATTGATACCTGGAATTCATATGGATTAACTCACAATTTTAATTATGGCTATTTATTTGATCAGCCGCTTAATCAAGTAGTTAACAAATATAATAAGCCACAATGGAATTTAAACTGGAACTGGCAGATAAATGAGAAATCATTACTTTCAACTATCGGTTATTTTTCCTGGGGTAATGGATACGGTTCCGGTACATTAGGATTACCATTCTCGAATACAGCTGCAGGTTATGTTAATTTTGATGCTGCATGGGCTGGTAACCAGACAAAAGATTCTACTTATTCTACTTCTCTGAACAGATCATATAGAATTTTACGCAATTCTGTTAATAATCATTTCTGGACTGGTTTACTATCAACATATAATGCAAACCTAACGGAAAGCATTAAATTAACGGCAGGTATTGACGCCAGATATTATCTTGGTCAACATTACAGAGAAGTAAGAGATCTTTTAGGCGGTGGTTATTACCTCGATAACACTGATAAAAATAATCCAAATAACCTTGCCAGGACAGGCGATAAGGTTGCTTACTATAACGATGGCAGGGTAATTTTGTACGGTGGTTTTGCACAATTAGAATACAAAAAAGATAAATTTAGCATATTTCTTAATGCTTCAGGATCTAACACTCAATATCAGAGAATTGACTATTTTAATTTCTTAGATAGCGATCCAGGTCAAACAACCGACTGGCAAACATTCTTTGGTTATACTTTGAAAGGTGGAGTTAATTATAATCTTGATGATCATAATAACATTTTTGCTAATGTTGGTTATTTCTCAAAAGCTCCAATTTTTGACAACGTATTTTATTTTAACAATAACCTTATCGACAATGCCGAAAATGAAAAAATTCTAGGTGTTGAACTTGGTTATGGATATGCTACACCGGCTGTAGCCTTTAACATTAATGGATTCTATACCAATTGGAGTAACAGATCAATAAGCGTGCAATACACTTATACAGATACTAATGATGTTTCTACAGATTATCAGGCTAATATATCTGGCGCAGAGCAACAACATATTGGTGTTGAATTCGAAGGTAAGTGGATGCCATTGAGAAATCTCGAATTTGGTGGAATGTTCTCCTGGTCATCTAATAAATTTCAAAATGACGTCTCTGCGATATTGTATCCCGAAGAAGATCCATCACAAATTACAGAAGTTAACTCATATGTTAATGGTCTTTACGTAAGTGATTTCCCAATGACAACAGCATCGCTTTATATGAACTATCAGTATGAACTCAGTTCAGGTTCAACGCTGATATTCAATCCTGTATATACTTTGTTTAGCAGATATTATGCAGTTTTTAATCCGGATGCAAGGTCGGTTAAAGAAGTAGATGCGAATGGAGATGCAATTCAGTCCTGGAGGATGCCAGACTATTATATCTTTAATGTTTATACGGCTTATAAAATATTGTTAACAAACTTCTTTGTTAAACAATTCACATTCGGTTTCAATGTTTATAACGTAATGAATACAAAGAATTATATTACGGATGCAACCGATGGTTCAACTCACAATACATATTCTGCACGGGTATGGTACGGACAGGAACGAAATTATACAGCGAGCTTTGTTTTTAATTTCTAAAGGATAAGCGTTGAAGAAAAAGAGGCTGTCATTTCTGACAGCCTTTTTTTATTAATGAAGTAGTAATAAAATTCTATCAGTTCTAACTGAACTAATTAGTTTGAAGAGTTGGGAGAATGGAATATCTCTATCCCACGAAAATAAAACTATAAAAGCTTCTCCAACAACCATATCTCTTGCAACAAGTCCCCAGAATCTGCTGTCAAGACTATCGTCTCTGTTATCGCCCATCATAAAGAAATAATCTTTTTTGAATGTGTAAGAAGAAACTGGATTTCCCTGGATTGTTACAACATCATTTTTCATATCGACAACTTTTTCCCCATACTCACGATCAATTATCGTTCGCCATTGTTCAACATTATATTTATTAAGAGGAATTGTTGAACCCGCTTTTGGTATTACAAGAGGTCCATAATTATCTTCATTCCATGGCATTCCTTTTGGAAATATTCGGGGTTCAGTTACACCTTTCGGAATTGGTTTCAAATAATTTCCGTATCTGCCTTTATAATATTTAATGAAAGGTGGGCGCCAAAATTCTTTTCCGTTAACGAAAACCACCTTGTCTCTTACTTCAATTGTATCACCGGGTGTACCAACACATCTCTTTACATAATTTACTCCTCTTTCTGTAGCAAACAGTTTATCACGGTCGCCCGGAAATTCGAATACTACAATATCTTTTGGTTTAGGATCTTTAAATGCTGGTAAACGAAAAAATGGAATTTCAATTTCTGTAAATGGAATATACTTTGGCGATGATGAACCATATATAAATTTATTTACAAGTACAAAATCTCCAACCAGAATAGTATCTTCCATTGAACCAGTAGGGATACGAGTGTTTTGTATTATAAAAGTAATTATAAAAAATGCAGCAACTGCTGCCCAGAAGAGTTGTCTGAAAAACTCAATAATTTTTTCTGAAAGTGTTTCAGGTTTTTTTCTTTCCTTTTTCTTCCAGAATAAAAATTTATTTGATTTATTTTCTAAATTATTTTTTTCAGTGTTGTCGTTCATTGTATAAATAAAATTAAAGTGTTATATGTAGTTGACTTGATTTATTAGTAATAAAATAAAACGGGTTGAAATATACGGTCTTTAACTAAAATATGAAGGCTAATTTCTACTGAATATTTTAATTCTTATAAAATCTATGACAAACGGAGGATATAATAGTTAAACCGGCTTTTCATTTGTTGCCAATTCAACTTTGTTCAATAATTTGATTAGACTATCACGCTGGATTACAAATTTGTCTTTAAGTTCTTTATTAATTGGTTGCGATGGTGGTAATTCAATTTTCAGAGGATCGACAGCTTTTCCATTCACAAAAAATCGATAATCGACGTGTGGGCCTGTAGCCAATCCCGTACTTCCCACATAACCGATAACCTGACCTTGTTGAACTCTGGCACCTTTCTTTATTCCTTTTGCATATTTTGACATATGGAGATACATAGTAGTGTAAACTGAGTTATGCCTTATTTTTACGAATCTTCCTGCACCACTATTGTATCCAGCTTCAACTACAATTCCGTCTCCTGTAGTTCTGATTGGCGTTCCAGTCGGTGCGGCGTAATCAACACCAAGATGTGGTCTGCGGGTTTTAAGAACTGGATGAAGTCGGCTCTTACTATATCTCGAACTGATTCTTCCAAATTCCAACGGGGCTTTTAAGAAAGCTTTTCGTAGACTGTTTCCATTCTCATCAAAGAATTGATAAACACTATCCTGCATAAAAGGGATTGCATAATAATCTTTCCCGTTATGATTAAAATATGCTACCTGAATGTGACCGATTGCAAAAAATTTATCATCTACAAACAACTCTTCATAAACCACTCTGAAATTATCTCCCTTCTGTAAATGATAGAAATCAATCTGCCAGGCAAAAATTTGAGATAGTTTTATCGCCAATTCAGGTGACGCATCCGATTGCATTAATGATACATAAAGTGACTGATCAATAACCGCTGACTTATATTCTTCTTTAGTTGTTACTTCCTTTTCATTTTCATAGACATTTATCGAATCTCTTAAATCAAATACCACAAATTGCCGTGGACTTTTTTCATAAACAAAATAAACAAGGGTGCCGGTTGAATCATTGCTTGTATAAGAGTGATATACATTTCCCGCTACAATTTTTTTTACATTCAAAACTTTCCTGGCTTCAGAGACAATATTGCCAATATTGTTATTTGATACTCCGAGGTTTAATAGTATATCCGAAAGAGTTTCGTTTCTTTCAACTGAATATGTCTGGTGATCAAGAGAATCAGAATAAAATCCAAAACTATTAAATTGAATTTCCGGTTTTGGATCGGGTTGGACTTTTGTATTGGAATCAGAACAGGTTGGTGAGCTAAATAGTAAAATGGATAGCGTCAACAGGCTTATTGTGAAATAAGATATTCTAAAAAAGATGGTTGTATTTTTGCTTGTCTTCACTCAGTAGCAATTATTGAAAAAATTTTTGTCAAACTTAGGCTTATTTCTAAAATAATGCAATCAAATTATCAAAATGATTAATAATTTCATGTTGACTTTTTAAGAGTGTCAGTTTTGTAGTAGAAATTATTTTTTCTTGATATTGCTAAGCACAACTCCTCGCTGTGTGTTTCTCTTGAAGTAATTATCAATTTTCGATTGGAGAAATATGTTCCTTCACCTGTTTGGATGCAGTTGAAAGCTGTGTAAAAAATGAAAATGCTATTGCGTGGATACAGGCGAAGGCTTTTGATATAATATCAAGAATAATAAGACTAACATTATCACTCGATGAAGAAATAATTAAACCCGATAATTTAGTCGAAACAGTGAACAATATTACATTGATTGATTATCAATCCGGTTATATAACTATCTCAGTTCTGGATCATAATTCGGTGGAGATTCAGATATTTTATCTCTGATGAAGTGTCGTTTCACTTAGAATTCTTAGACGGTTTTGGCCAACAAATATCACATTTCTTAAACAAAATTTTAGTGAAAAAGTGAAAATAGAATTCAGATAAAGACTCTAAATAAAAAAGAATAAATCTAAAATTGCTTATATTTTAATGCATTTTCTCTGGCATTTAGTATTTACTTAATCAACTTCAATCAAGAAAACGTAATCTATCCTTATGTACAATAAAAAATTGAATCAGGCAGAAGTCGCGAGCAGAAACATTCCGGAGAGAACAGAAATCGATGAGAAGTTTAAATGGAATCTATCGGATATTTATAAAAATGATGAAGACTGGGAAAAAGTTTTCAAATCTGTCTCTGAAAAAATTTCTGATTATAAAAAGTTCGCCGGCAAATTGTCCAAAAGTCCTGATAAATTACTTGAATGTTTTAGGTTTGATGAGGAAATAAATATTAAGCTCGATCAACTTCATCTTTATACAATGCTTTCAAAAGATGGTGATATGAGAGTGGGAAAGTATCACTCGATGGATGACAGGATACAAACTCTTTCTTCACAGGTTGCAGCAGCGAGTTCTTTTATTGGTCCGGAATTATTGGCTATTCCGGAAGAAAAATTATTGGCGATGCTTGAAGCAAATGATGATTTGAAAATTTATACACATAATATTAAAGATCTGCTTCGTTCAAAGAAACATACGCTGTCCAACTCAGAAGAAAAAATTTTGGCGATGGCTTCTGAACTAACACAAACTCCATATAATACTTTTTCGATATTCACGAATGCAGATTTGAAGCTTCCTGAAGTTGAAGATGAAGATGGTAATCATTCTGAACTCTCACACGGAAGATATTATTCTGCGATGTATTCTAAGAACAGAGATTATAGAGCAAGAGTGTTCAAGTCGTATCTGGGTTCTTATAAAAATTACATAAATACTTTTACAATGTTATTTAACGGAAATCTTAAGACAAATATTTTTAATGCGCGTGCAAGAAATTTTAACTCTGCTCTTGAAGTTGCATTACATAGGAATAATATTCCTGTATCTGTTTATCATAATTTGATAGATTCAGCAAGCAAAAATCTTCAACCAATGTACCGCTGGGCAAGTTTGAAGAAAAAACTTTTGGGATTAGATCAACTTCAGCCTTATGATGTGTACGTTACAGTTTTCAATTCTGATCATGAAAAAAAATATACTTATGAAGAAGGGGTGGATATTGTGCTGTCATCACTAAAAATTATGGGAGATGACTATCTGAATTCTCTACAAACAGCATTCAATAACAGATGGATTGATGTTTTTGAAACTAAAGCAAAAAGAAGCGGTGCGTATTCTTCAGGAACAACATTTGGTGTTCATCCATATGTTTTATTGAACTGGACGGATTTGCTTAATGATGTTTTTACTCTCTCTCATGAAATGGGACATAATATGCATTCTTATTTTACTGGTAAATATCAACCATATCCATATGCTAACTATTCAATCTTTCTTGCTGAGGTTGCTTCTACATTTAATGAATCCTTGCTCGTCGATCATCTTTTGGAAATTGCAGAAAATAAAGAAGAAAAACTTTTTCTTCTTGAAAGATATTTGAACAATCTTACTGCCACTTTTTACAGGCAAATTATGTTTGCGGAATACGAAATGTCTGTATATGATCGGACCGAAAAAGGTGAATCATTAACTGCTGATGCGTTAAGTGATCTATATAAAAAAATGTATCAGAAATATTGGGGACCTGATATGTTTATACCTGATGAAGAGCAATATACCTGGGCAAGAATTCCTCATTTCTACTATAACTATTATGTTTACCAGTATGCAACAGGATTTGCTGCGTCTGAAGTGCTTGCAAACAAAGTTAAAAATGAAGGTGCAATTGCAGTTGATAGATATTTGAATTTTCTAAAAGCTGGCAGTTCAGATTATCCAATTAATATCTTAAAATCAGCTGGAGTAAATATGAATTCTCCCGAACCTGTCCAGGCTATTAGCGACAGGATGAATCAAGTATTAAATGAAATGGAAAACTTATTATGAAAGTATATGACAAACACTCATTAAATGAATATCATCAATCACTTACTTACGATGACATTAGCTTAATCCCAACTGAAGTATCAAGAGTTAAATCACGGAAGGAAGTAGATACCGCTTCAAAGTTTTTAGGACTTAGTCTATCACTTCCACTAATTTCAAGTCCTATGGAATCTGTGACGGGCATTGACATGGCGCTTGAACTATATTCACTTGGCTGTCTTGCAATTGTAAACCGATTTGATTCTTCTTTGAATGAAATACTAAATAATGAAAACGGCAAAAGAAAAATCAATGCAATATCGGTTGCGTTGAACACTCCTTTAGATACAATTAAAAAATTAGCTGCAGGAAGAAAAGTTATTTGTATCGATACTGCAAATGCAAGTAATCGTGAAGTGCTAAAAAAAACAGAGCAATTAAAAACCAACTTAAGCGTTAAAGTAATTGTTGGTAATATCGCTCACGGTGCTTCCCTTAGACAATTAGTAGATGCTGGCGCAGATGGTGTAAGAGTTGGAATTGGAAGCGGTAGTGTTTGTTCAACAAGCATCCAAACTGGAATTGGAATCGGTCAGGTCTCATCGATTCTTGATGTTTATTTTGCAAGAGAAAAATTCAAATTGAATATTGCCATTATAGCTGATGGCGGAATAAAAGGTGCCGGTGATGTTGCAAAAGCAATTGCACTTGGAGCTGATGCAGTAATGGTTGGAAGACTTCTTGCCGGCACAAGAGAAACTCCCGGAGAAGTGATTCGTTATAGTGATCAGCTGTGGAAAAAATACCGAGGTTCAGCTTCGTTTGGTGTTAAAATGAAAAACGAGTTTATAGAAGGCGAAGAAACAATGGTAGCCTACAAAGGTGCAGTGAAAAATGTAATTAATGCTGTCTCCGATGGCTTGAAAAGTTCAATGAGTTATATGAATTGTAAATCGATTGATGATTTAAGAAAAACTGAATCCTTTGCTATTCTAAGTAATTATTCATATCTGGAACGACTTCCGAAGCCTTAATATTATATGTAAATTTTGATTGTCAATTTTTAAAAGTATTGGAGAAATATTATGAGTAAAAAGAAATTTGATAAAAGTATTGAACTATTAAACAAAGCAGTTGCAGATGAATTACTTGCTATTCATCAGTATATGTATTTTCATTTTCATTGTGATGACCAGGGTTATGATTTACTTGCAAACTTATTCAAAAAAACCGCAATTCAGGAAATGGGTCATGTGGAAGTTTTGTCTGAAAGAATTTTATTTCTTAAAGGTGATGTCGAAATGAAAATAGTCGGAGAGGTTAAAATGATTCATGATCCAAAAGAAATGCTTAAATGTGCAGCCGGTATGGAAGATGAAAGTGCAAGAGAATATAATATTTGGGCAAATGAGTGTTCAGCAAATGCTGATTCAAGCTCAAAAAAAATATTTGAAAATCTGGTAATGGAAGAAGAAACTCATTTCGATCAATTTGATACTGAAATGGAAAATATGATCAAGTTTGGTGAAAATTATTTTGCACTTCAGGCGATTGAACGAAGCAAGGTTGTTTCCGCTGGTGGACCTGCTGCAAAATAAAAAAAATTATTTCAGGTAAAGGGTCGGATTTTCCGACCATTTATTTTATCAGGCTTGATTTATTTTTTATTTAATTATTAATATAAATGCGTCTCCGAATGAATTACAAGTTTTTAAAAAAATTTTTCTTCTTATTTACTCTCTTTATATTTCTATTCAGTTGTGCGGAAGAAGAAACTACAGCTCCAACTGAAGAGAACCTTTTGCTTAGTACATCATTTGAAAAAAACGGTGTAGCTTCTTCTGAAGGCTGGAAATTACCTGCGGGAAATGCATTTTCCTCGGATACCCCACCTGACGGCGGAAGTTATTCACTTCAGTTAATTGCAATTGATCCACCTGAAGTTTATGCCTCCATAAAAGTACCGGTTAAAACACAGTACACAATTAATAAGCTATCCTTCTGGGCTAAATCCAATGGAGTAACTAGTAATATTTATGGAAAGGCTGTGCTTTCATTGATACGGAATGGTAATGAATTAAAAACCCGAAGCATTCAGGTTGAAGAAATTGCCTGGCAAAATTTTAGTATTCAGGATACTTTCAATGTTGCCGAAGGTGACTCATTTTTAGTTCAGTTAAGTGGTGGAATTAATCAATTACTCTCAGCTAAATCATATTTTGATCTCGTCCAGCTTCAAGGAATAAAGTGAATTAAAATTTAAATTTTCTTTTTCCTCAATCTTAAAGAATTTGAAACTACCGAAACAGAACTAAACGACATTGCCAATGCAGCAAGCATTGGATTGAGTAATCCGAATGCTGCCAATGGAACGCCAATTACATTATAAATAAAAGCCCAAAATAGATTTTGTTTAATTGTTGCTAAAACCATCCTGGAAAGATTCAAAGCTTTCGGCACTCCATTCAAATCCCCACTCATCAAAATAATATCACCGGATTCAATTGCAACATCTGTTCCTGTTCCAATAGCAATTCCTACATCACTTTTAACTAAAGCAGGTGCATCATTTATTCCATCACCAACCATTGCTACTATTTTATTATTTTGCTGATAATCAGTTACAACCCGCATTTTATCTTCGGGAAATACTTCAGCCATATAATCATCAAAGCCTGCTTTTTGAGATATATTTTTTGCTACGTATTTGTTATCTCCCGTCAATAAAATAGTCTTTAACTTCATAGATTTAAGTTTTGCGATCACTTCTGCTGAATTATTTTTTATTTCATCTTCAAGAATTATCAAGCCATTTAGTTCGTTATTAATCGCAACAAAAACCAATGTTTTACCGGCTTCTGAAAATTCAATAATAACTGAATCAAATTTATTTGTATCTATAGAATATTTTTCAATTAGTTTTTGATTTCCAATTATTATCTTCATTCCATTTACTATTCCTATAATTCCAAATCCTGTAAGGCTATCAAATTCATCGGCTGTTTTAAATTCAATCCCGATGCCCTTTCCATAATTTAATATTGCTTGCGCTAAAGGATGTTCAGAACTTTGTTCCAATGAACAGGTAAGACTTAAAAATTCTTTTTCATCAAATTCGTGAGTATAAACTGAAGTTACTTTGATATTGCCAGTTGTGATTGTTCCGGTCTTATCAAAAATTATTGTATCTATTTTGTGTGCAAGTTCTAAGCTTTCTGCGTTTCTTATCAAAATGCCATTCTGAGCGCCTTTACCAGTTCCCACAATAATTGCTGTCGGAGTAGCGAGTCCAAGAGCGCAAGGACACGCTATTATTAATACCGCAACAAAATTTAGTAATGCACTACTAAATCCTGCTGAAGAAAAAAAGAACCAACCTAAAAATGTTATTATCGCGATAAGAATAATTGCAGGAACAAAAACGGAAGCAATTTTATCAGCTAGTTTTTGAATTGGGACTTTTGATCCTTGTGCTTCCTCTACCATTTTTATTATCTGCCCAAGAATTGAATTATCTCCAAATGCAGTTACTTTAAATTCGAATGATCCATTTTTGTTAATCGTTCCACCAATTACTTTTGAGTCAATACTTTTTTCAACAGGCATTGATTCACCTGTAATCATCGATTCGTCAATAGAAGACATACCTCTGACTATTTTTCCATCTGCCGGAATTTTTGAACCTGGCTTAATAATTACTATATCACCAATCAACAATTTGTCTAATGGAATTTCTTTTTCGGTATCATCATCTTTGATTAATACAGTTTGTGGTTTTAATTCTACAAGTTTTTTTATTGCTGTGCTTGTTTTAGTTTTAGCTCTGCTCTCAAGCAGTCTTCCCATTAGTATCAAAGTGATTATAACCGCAGCAGTTTCGAAATAAGTATGCGTTGAAACTGAATTGTTTTTCAATATTTCAGGAAACAATGTGAGAATTGTGCTATAGATAAAAGCCGATCCCGTACCAATAGCAACAAGTGAGTTCATATCAGCAGTTTTATGTTTAAGATTACTGATAAATATTTTGTAAAACCTTTTACCGGATATAAACACAACTGGTATTGTAAGGAGAAATAAAATTTTATTTACAATGTCTGGCGACAAGTTAATTGCTGAATGAAATTTTTCCCACATCATACCCATACTGATCAGGAAAATTGGGATTGTAAAAATCACAGCGACTATAAAATCTTTCTTTAACTCTTTATTAAAATCATTAGAACTGTCGGCCTGATTTTTAATTTTAGTATTACGATTATCACTATTTAATTCAGAAAAATCAATTTTGTACCCAGCATCCTCAACAGCTTTCTCAACTTTTGTCAAAGAGGAAATACTTTCATCGATTTCGAATGTTGCTTTTTCAGTTGCCAGATTTACCGAAACATTTTTAACTCCTTCATTTTTACCAATGGATTTTTCAACTCTCGAAACGCAGCTTGCACAAGTCATTCCGCTTATTGGTGCGCTGATTTTTTTTAGCTTTATTTTTGGATGTTCGTTTTCTTTCACTTCAATAACTCCTTTTATTTCACAACGTTATATCCGGCCTCTTCGATAGCCTTAATAATTTCACTTTCTTTAGCTTTATTTTCATCATAATCAACCTCAGCTGAGCCAATTGCAACTTTGAGATTGTTTAAAATTAATTTGGAGAGAGATTTTTTTACGCTCATCACGCAATGATTACAACCCATTCCATCTATCTTAAATGTTTTTTTCACTTGAGCTCCTGGTAATTTTATTTCTTTAATCTACATTTGAAAATTAAAAAAGATAAGCAGGGAATGCGTTACACAATTATGGGTAATTGTTATAAATTATTTATCACTAATCCAGATGATCAAGAGGATTTCTTCGGTGATCTTTTAGCTTTTTGAAATATGTAGGATTGAGACCGGTAATTTGTCTGAACTGATTNGAAAGATGCTGTACGCTNCTGTAACCAAGCTTAAAGGCAATTTCACTTAGAGTTAATTCATTGTACGTTAAGAGTTCTTTAACTTTTTCAATTTTTTGNTTGATAATAAATTTTTCAATAGTAACNCNTTCGCATGATGAAAAAACAGAACTGAGTTGACTGTAATTTACTCCAAGTTCATTCGATAAATATTTTGAGAAACTAAATTTTTCCAGTTTTCCATTTTGATGATGTATTTTCTCTATAATCAAAACTTTAATTTTTTCAATCAGTTTTGAATTTTTATCATCTACTAATTCAAAACCATTTTCAACGAGGATGTTTCTTATGACATCTAAATCAATTGTTTTGTCTGCGTTATCGATTACAGCTTCACCAAGATTAATTTTAATAACCTCGTGACCAACTTTAGTCAGTTCCTCAGACACGACTTTTATGCATCTGTCACAAACCATATTTTTAATGTAAAGTGTAGTTTCCATTATTTAATCCTCAATTAAAATTAACAATTATGCATTATTTTGAAAATGAATAATAATTACCTGAATTAGTGTTAATATCAAAAGGTTATCGTTTCTGTAACTAACTATTTTAATTGATTTTACAGCAAAACTTGCTTAGCTTAGCAGCCTGTTTTTGAAAAATCATGAATATATAATAACTATTAGGTGAAAAAAATGACGAAGGCTGACATTGTAGATAAAGTTGCAGCCGGGACTGGTTTAACCAAATTGGAAACCGAGGCAATAGTCGAAGGCTTCTTAAAAACAGTTATTGAAGCTTTGAAGGAAGGAAAGGGAATTGAGATTAGAGGATTTGGAAGTTATAGAGTCAAAAAGAAAAATGCCCGGCAAGCAAGAAATCCAAAATCAGGTGAATCTGTTTTTGTACCTGAGCATTATGTGCCGACTTTTAAATTTTCTAAAGACTTTAAGGAAATTGTAAATGCTGGTATATTGGAAAAAAACCGGAGATGATTAAAAAGTGAATTATTGTCCTGAATGTGGTTTTAAGGTCGATGACAAATATAATTTTTGTCCAAATTGCGGAAGTAAAATGGGAACTGAATTGAGTTCTATTAAGAAATCTTCTGAAAAATCTACGGATATAATCATCTGTAAAAATTGTGGTGAAGAGAACCCATTAGTCAATTCAACTTGTTTTAGTTGTGGTGCACTATTAAAGGGTAATAAATCAAAAAGACAAAATAAATCTAAACAAGAATTCGAAAAGAAAAATCAAAGAGATTCTTTCAACGTGAAATCAAAAACTGATTATGAAGTGAAAAACGTAGAAAAAGTTATAGACACAAAAAAAATCCTGTTAGTCTCTGCAGTGATTATTGTCTTATTGGTTTTTGCATTGGTGATTTCAGGAGTATTCGATTCAGGCGTTGTTCCTCAAGGTTCGAAAATCAATAACCCGTCTTCAACTCCAAATACTGGAGGAGTGAATATGGCAAACCTGGAAGAAATAAATCAGCTTGAAAATAAAATAAAACAGAATCCAGATGATTTGGAATCAACTTTGCATCTTGGGCATTTGCAACAGGACGCAGGGTTTTATGAAAAGGCAATAATAGATTATAAGAAATATTTAACGAAGTTTCCTGAGAATGCGGATGCAAGAGTTGATTTGGGGATTTGTTATTATAATATGAATGATTACAATACAGCAATAAGCGAGATGGAAACTGCGGTTAAATATCAGCCAAAACATCAAATTGCATATTTAAATCTTGGTATAGTAAATTTGGCAGCCAGAAATTTGGAAGCTTCGAAAGAATGGTTCAGAAAAACAGTTGAACTGGATCCAAATTCGGAAGCAGGAAAAAGGGCAGAGGAATTATTACATTCACATTAATTAAACTAAAAGGAAAAACGAATGCCGTGTGGAAAAAAAAGAAAACGTCATAAAATGTCGACTCATAAAAGAAAAAAGAGATTAAGAAAGAACAGACATAAAAAGAAAATTAGATAGTGATAGAGAATCATTTTTGTAATTAAAAATTATTTTATGTTCACAAATTCAATTCTTTAAAAATAGTTATCCTCTATATTCTGTTTGTTGCCAACTTAGCTCAGCTGGTAGAGCAGCTCATTCGTAATGAGCAGGTCGCCGGTTCGATTCCGGCAGTTGGCTCCAGCAAACCAGAAATCCTTTCGTTCTTATAAAAACTGACTCGATTATTGAAGA
>JGI20214J51088_10000910_pt1 | contig 20109 bp, 21 predicted proteins | sample WetSurMetagenome_FD_51088 | JGI IMG/M metagenome (IMG submission 51088) | reverse complement strand
TAGGCAAATCAGGCAAATCAAGGAGGAGTGCGAGAATGACGAAAAAGATTGCTAAAGAGCTGGACCGGGAGCTTCAGGCGCGAGCCGATCTGGTCACGGGAGCCATCGATAGTCTCCTGCCGGTAGTACATCCCCGTCCCCTCTACGAAGCCGGCAGGCATCTGGTGGATGCGGGAGGAAAGAGGCTGCGGCCAACTATGCTGCTGCTGGCGGGCGAGGCTGCCGGAGGCGATGCGGCTGCGCTCGCTTCGGCTGCCGTATCCATTGAGCTGATTCATAACTTCACTCTCATTCATGACGACATCATGGACAATGCCGATGTGAGGCGCGGGAGAACTGCGGTTCACAAGCTCTGGGGGCTGTCCGGCGCCATCCTGGCGGGCGACACCCTCTACTCCAAGGCTTTCCAGGTTCTGGGGATGACGAAAGCCCGGACCGATCTGATTTTAGGGGCGATGAATATGCTCTCCCGGACCTGCACCGCCATCTGCGAAGGCCAGTGGCTGGACATGGAGTTTGAGGCCAAGGAGCGGGTCTCTGAGGCGCAGTACATGGAGATGATTGAGAAGAAGACCGGGGTTCTCTACGGAGCTGCAGCCGGAATGGGCGGGCTTTTAGCTGGGGCCACGCCGCAGGAGGTTTCTGCGCTCGATGAGTTTGGCAGGCTGACCGGCATGGGTTTTCAGCTTCAGGATGATGTGATCGACCTCATCACCCCCGAGAAGGTCTCGGGCAAGAGGCAGGGCGGGGACCTGATTGAAGCCAAGAAGACTCTGATCATCATCCATGCCCTGGCAAACAATGTGTCAGTTCCAGTCTTCGGCAAGAAGGATGCATCAGCCGAGGAGATTCAGGAGGGCATTGCCGTTCTGGAGAAGAGCGGATCGATAGAATACGCCAGGTCACGGGCGGAGGAGATGGTTTCCCGCGGCAAGAAGGCCTTGCAGGTTTTGCCTGAGTCGAAGGCAAAGGAGACTCTGCTGGAACTGGCTGACTACATGGTTAAGAGGCACTACTAGCGATCATGCCTGACAGAGGCCCGGAGGGGGGAGGGCCTCTAAACTTCAAGGAAGTCGTTGGATTTTGGGAAGCGGGCTTGCTCGCCGGTCCGGCTCAGGAGGATTGCTGGGCAGCGAGAGGATGATGCTATTCTGAAGGAAGCCGGCCAAGTGCTATGAATGTCTGTTTTTCGCGGATCTCATTAATGAAATCCCAACGCACGAACTCGATATGGCATGAAACATGAGATAGGTCCTGACTGATTCGAAAAATCACAATTGTTTTTGATTCGATGAATATCCACATTATTCTGAACTGATCCAAAATTGCATCTGATAATTGCCCAAAGGTATAAAAACGAGAATGATTCAAATTAAACTAGGACGCAGATAGTAACCATGCGGATGTGCTCAACAATGCCACGAGTTTCATTTGATCGCATATTTGACTCAGAGAAAGACCCTCTGCCTCACGGGGGAGCCACGGATTTATATGGAAGAGTAGTCTGGGCCTTAACCGAAGAAGAAGAAGAAGCTATGGTAAGAAAAATCCAGAGCGCTTTCGGTGGCTAAAACAATGCGCATCGCTGTAGATTCAGATATTTTCTTGTATGCAGTTATCGATCACAATCGAGATGAGTTAAAAAGGAAAGAAATTTTTCCAAGAGAAATAAAAAATTTTTGAGCCGCGCAAGCGGACACCCTCGCGTAGAGCTCTGTATTCCTGTGTCGATATTTGCGGAAATCGTCAGCTTATGCCTTCCTGAAGAGAAAGGCAGCGAACAAGAAAACAAATTCACGATTGAGGACCTCTACAGGCTCATAGAGTTTTGGCAAGGACTGAATATGGTAGTGCTTCGCCCGAACAAGGCAGTGGCAGTAGCCTGTTATAATCTTTATATGGATGAATCCGTTCGTGACAGCAGGTTGAGCCCAACGGATTTGGTTCATTTAGGCTATGCTATGGCTTATGATCTTGACTATCTCATAACAACAGATAAAAATCTAAGAAAATACAAAATCCCTGATGCATTCCAATTATTGGTGATTCACCCCAAAAACGCGGATGATATTTTTTCATAACTTTGTAGGGAAAATTCAGGCAATCATTAATCAGGGTTCGAGTGCACCCGCCTGGGGGCGGAGCTGATGCAGCTCTACGCCGAGGGCAAGCACGCCGAGATCATGGCTGCCGTGGATGCCTGTCTGCCCAAAGACGAAGCGGGCAATTTAATCGAAAGCCAGGAGAAATCGGATGTGGTGTATGATCTCCTGGCCTTCCTGGCGGAGAGGATGCTGGAAATGAACAAGCAGAAGCAGCAGGAGATCAAGGGCTTCCGGGGCTGGCTGGAGGGATACGTGGGGGCCAAAGTGGAGGACCTCACGCCCAAGACAAAACTGCAGAGCTACTACGAGCATGATTTTGTGAGCTTTTTGGCGGTAATCAAGAAGAACAAGACGAAGCTAGCCATCGATCCGGCTAGACGCAAAGAGGGAGACGACCTGAAGGCCGAGTTCGAGGGCTCGCTGAGCAAGCTGAGGCCGCTCCTGGAGCGGATACAGAAGACGGACAGGCTGATCGACCAGGTGGTCTACAAGCTGTACGGGCTGACGGAAGAGTAGATAGCAATCGTAGAAGGCAGAGAGGCGGCGAAATAGAGATCCCAACCAGGGAATTGTCGCTAAGCGACAAATTTCCGGATGGGCAGAAATCTGGGTGGCATACACCGGTCAACTATAAAACGCCAAGTATCCAAGCCTGCCCGGCGCTGAGGGCGCAGACTAACCCGCGCGTTTCACCGCGCGCGGTCCTCCCACCAAAGACAGTATCAGGAAAAAGTTAAAACTGACGATCAAATGCACACACTGATTAACCGCAAGACGCCAATCTCGCCGGGCACTGAGGCGCACGAACGGCAGGAAAGCGAAAAACCGCGTGCTGTAGACCACTCGAAGCCGCCGCAAAAAATAATTCTGGCATCCACCTATCGAGAAAGCCCAGCAAGCCGGATGCCAGTAAGCGTCCCACACGCGCGCCCGCCCGTGGCCGCCCGCGGCAGCTCTACGCCGATGGCAAGCCCGCCTGGTCCAATGGCTCGCTGGGCAAGCTGGGGACGCTCCTGAAGCGGATCGAGAAGACGAACCTGCCGATCGACCGGGACCGGGGCTTTGCTGGCTGACGGAGGAGATGATATGGATTACGGAAAGAATGAAATTGAATTAATTGGCCAGAATATCGATAATCACTTTCAGAACTTCATCGATTTTATCTGATTTAATGCGGCCGGCTCTATACAGGATGATCTTGCAGTCAGCGGTAAATATCCGGTTTGGCCTGATATTGCTTATTTTCTGAAGATAACCTTCCAGGAAGTCGGATTCATTTAAGGGAACCGCATATCGATCCATGAATTGCCGGCTTGTTATTTGACAGAGAATCAAGTCCACTCCCTCCAGTTCTGCCAGCACGAGTGCGGGACGTCTTTTTGCCGCAGTCAAATCTGAGAATGGAAAAGGGACGACGACCACATCTCCTTTCACAAATTTTTCCAAGCTTCATCCTCCTCTGGGCTCAGCCATTCCTTCGCGAGAACGGATTCGCTTAATATCGCAGTCTCTATTCCTTTCTTTGATGCTTTTTCCTTTAAAAAATAAATAAAATCGAGTATTTCTTCCAAATAGGGCTCAGGAAAAACCTCAATCTCCTTTTGAATTAAATCCCTCGTCTCCATAACAATAATACAATCTAACGAAGAAAGGTAAAATACTTTTTGTAGCTGGAATCAGAGCAATAGATTTCGAGCAAGTGCCAGTATAAATACAACTTCTATCAACTGAGCGATGACTTGGCCGACCGCTCCAACGCTGAGATCTCGAAAGTGGAGCTGGTGGATGTCTGTTAAGCTCCCGGTGATCTCCGGAGAGCGGCTGATCAAGATCCTGGTCAGAAAGGTTTTTTCTGTGAGAAGGCAGGCATGAAGCCATGTAGTCCTTCAGAAAGGATGCATTGTTTTTTCAGTCCCGCTCCCATGAGGAACTTAAGAAGGGCACGTTGAAGGCGATATTGAACCAATCAGGCCTTTCTGTTGAAGATCTCATCGATTAGATCCGTCTTTGTGTCTAGCCGCCTTTCCTCCAGATCCTCACAATGATGGCAATTCCAGCCAGGTTTATGGCCAGGATTAGCACGATCCCGATTATCCTCTTCCAATTCCCTTGTGGCTCAGCCTTCCCCGCCAGATCCATCGCCACGTCACCGTTCACCAGCACCGCCCATTCCTTGCCACCGGCCTTGAGGATGTATTGCCCCCGCGACAGACCCAGAAAGCGGCAGTCCCCCGCGGCAACGGCGGCATCTGCCAGATGCGCTCCACCGCGCCAGAGCGAGAGGCCCGCTGGCACGCCGGTCACGCGAAGCTCGAAGCTCTCTGCTACTGGCAGGACCCTGCCTTCGCCGGACAGGTTTCCGGAGATGTTGAGCAGATTCAGGACGGTAGGCGCGATATCCATCTCAGACCACCGGCCGCCCAGGTTCAGCTCATCCACTCCCGGTCCCAGGAAGACCAGGGGGACGCGCAGCGCCTCAGGCCGGGCGGCATATTTCTCTGCTGAGTGGCCCCCTTTTCCGGTCCCGGAAGGAAAGACCATGCCGTGGTCGGCGGTGACTGCCAGCAACACGTTGCTGCCGCGGCAGGCCTGCACCAGCCTGCCCAGGGGCGCGTCGAGAGCAGCGACCACCTCACGGTAACCGTCCGCGCCCAGGTTCTGCCCGGCGCTGTCCACCGCCCCCACGTTAACCAGCATGAGGAAACGCTGTCCGGACAGGTTCCGGACGGTATCCGCAGCCACATCCAGAGCCCAGCGGTCGTAACCGGCGTAGCCCGCGACCCCCTGCGGGGCAGAGTACCTGGAGAACCTATCCCGCCAGACCTGAAAGCGATGGCGCAGTCCTGCGGGAGCGCTAGCCCGAAAGCCGGGGATGGGCTCTGCCCCGTGCATGGCATTGTCGCCCAGATAGAGCACCGCATCCATCTCCCGCAGAACCGGCATGCTGTCTCCCCGCTCCAGAACGGCCAGGCAGAGGCAGCCACTGGCACGGGCAAGGTCGAAGATCGTCGTCCCGAGCCGGTCGGGATTTGTCGCCGCATTTCCGGTGATGAGAACGCTGTGGCTCTTGGTGGTCTCGGGCACGGGCACGCGCACCTCCACCGCCCGCGCCCCGTCGCCCGTGAGGTTGAAGAGCACGCTGCCATCCAGCGGCGCGCCGTCCAGGGCATAGGCGTGATGCTCAGGATAGACGTAAGACGCTCCGAGGCCGTCCACCACCAAAATGACCGCTCCGCCGGGCTCTGACTGCGGGCCTACGGGCACATCGATGCCGCCCGCTGGGCCTAGAATTAGAAATGATAGCAGCAGCAAAAAAAGAGATAAACGGATCATCCAAGATCTTCAGATCTCTAGAAGTCCGTCATGATGCGGTACTGGTCGATCTCCGTTTGCTTCAGGCCCGCCAGGAACTGCTCTGCCATGTCGCGAATATCCTTGGAGCGGGTGATAGCCCTGCCCACGACGAGGATGTTCGCACCTGCCGCCAGAGCCGCGCCCTCGGTATCCACGCGAATTCCGCCGGCCACGGCCACATGGAGCTTGCGTCCCTCTTTGGCCAGAGCCTTGATCTCGCCGATATTGCTCCAGGCGTGGGCGCTCTTCTCCATGTCGATGGCCCGGTGCAGCTCGACCACATCAGGCAGGACCTCCAGGCCCTTGAGAACCGCCAGCGGATCAGACACATTCAGCATATCGATGATGCTGTAGATGCCGGTCTTCCTGGCCTCCCGAATGGACAGCTCAATCGTCTTCTTCGGAGCCAGGCCGGAAATGACCACTGCGTCCGCGGCGGCATCGGCTGCCAGGCGCACCTCAAGGTTTCCGGTATCCAGGGTCTTCAGATCCAGAATCACAAAGGCACCAGGCCTTATGGCGCGAATCTCCTTGACAACGCTCATGCCCAGCATCTTGACCAGGGGAGTACCCACCTCGATGAGAATGTGATCGCTCTCGGGCAGAGCAGCAAGCACGCGGCGCACCTCAGCCAGGTCCACCAGATCAAAGGCCACCTGCAAGTAGGGCGGATCCCAGAGCCGGGTGACCCGGAATCCCATGATGGGATGAGTGGATCGGTCCTTCTCATAGAGCATAAGATTGACATCCGGAAATCCTGCCATAGCCCTCTCCAGAGCGAGCTTTGTAGCCCCGTAGTTGTAGCGATAGATGGCGTCGTAGTCCTTCGCCTGTGGATGAATAAAGACGGATACTATTATCAGCAGCTCTTCTGCCCTGTCCTTGGGTATTATGCCCTCTGCAACCGCATCGGCCACTGCTTTGGCCACGGCCATCTGGGCCGGCCCGAAGATCTGGGCCGCTTGATCCATGTTCTTTACAGTGACTTTTGGAACGATAAGAGTAGACGGCTTGGGCGGCAGATTGGGCCGGATGACGCCCAGAAGGGGCGTGTGCCCTGCGGAAAGCTGCGACAGGCCAGAGGCAAAGGCCGTTGCTACCGGCCCTTCCTTATCTCCAATTATCAGATCGATATGAGCAATCTCAGGCTCCTTTCCTATGAGAGCCTCTCCAACTAAAAACAAAAAGACTCACCTCGAAAACGTGGTGTGCCATCTTCTTATTTTATCCTTTCTCACAGAGCGCGCCCCTTGATGAGCCGTGGATGAACCCAGGATGAAACCCCAGATGATCTCTCGTCCTAGATGAGCTGCCAGTAGATAAGAGGTGCAAGAGCAATCAGAGTGATACCTGTTGCCAGTCTGATGCCCACCCTGTGATCCTTGCGGAAAGAGTCCACCTGCTCCGGACTCATGCCCAGCGCAATCGCCCCGCCTAAAATGAGGATGGGAAGAATTACCCCCAGATTGAAGAACAGTAGGTAGGTCGCTCCCTCAATGTAGCTTCTGGCGGAGAGCAGATCGAGTATCGCGAGGTAGATTCCAACCAAACAAGGAGCCTTGACCAGGGAGAAGAGCGCTCCGATGACAAAATAAGAGCTGAACCGGCCTCGATCAATCCCGGCTTGGAAGTACTTAAGAGCCCAGTCTGTTCGAAAGATGGAGGGCTGCCCTTGCTTGAGTCGCACCGCATCCCATACCTGAGAGAATCCTGCCAAGATGAGAAACGCGGTCAGAATAGAGCGGAAAGCGCTGACGATCGACTCGGTCTGCAGCAATTGCTGCATGCCCAATCCCAGGAGCAGATACATGGTAAAGATGCCCAGAGAGAAGAATACAACCATCATCACCAGCTCGCGCCTCTTTCCAGCCGTGGAGAGAACTGTCGCCGCCAGGAAGACAAGAATTCCCAGCAGGCAGGGGTTGAAGCCCGCCACCAGTCCCGCCACCAGGACGGCGGAGAGAGTGTAAAGAGAGATCTTCTCCAGATTCAGGCTCTGGCCGCCGTCGTTGCTGAAGCTCTGCTTTTCGCTCTCATTGACGGGCAAGGTGAAAGCCGCCGGATGATCGACAGTCTGATTGGCAAGAGCAGATTTGATGAGCCTCTCCAGCAGATCATCGTCCTTCTCATAGTCCCGGTAGTTGATCACCTGCATTCCGATGATGATCGCAGGGACATCCTTCGCCCGATACTGCTTGATGATGCGATGCCCTTCATCGGTATAGTAGTAGTAGCTGGTTATATTGATGGGCACCTCCCGGCTAACCCTGTCAAGCGTCCGCTCCGCTGCTGCACATTTTGTGCATCCGGGAGACTTGATGAAGATGACCTCCGCGGCACCTTTTTCAGTGGCCGCAAATCCGCCGGTGGGAAGTAGAGCTACGCTGGCCAGCAAGACCAGCGAAAGAACAAGGCATAAAGCTGCAATCCGAGATGTGCCAAAGCGCATGAGATACCTGACCGCCTAAGAAGTATAAAATCTACATGATTGGACTTCCGGCAGGGGAATGTGATGGAAATTCCCCCGCCGGAAGAGCCCCATTAATTAAACATCACTCAAACCTTGCTCAATCATTACGCAGTCATTGCACAATCATTACTCAGTCTCAAACTTGAGAACGGGCCCTTCTCCAGAACCCCTGCCTGAGGCAAACCCGACAGATGCGTCATCCTCAGCTGCGATTATAATTGAGTAGCCGCATCCTTCCGTGCAGACCTCAATGGCCTTCTTGATGAGAGGCGTTACATCCAGAGTGTAGCTTCCCTCTTTGTCAATGCTCACGGATGCAGAGAAGACCTCGGAATCATATTCATCCTTATCATACCAGGTTCTCGTATCGAAAGTCTCGCCATGCATAAAGTAAGCTTTTACCTTGCCGGGCTTGTCCACCTGGGCGGCATCAAGGGTCAATGTTGCGGAAGCTATCTGCTCCGGCTTGAAGATTCCCTGGCTGCCGAACATGTTGATGACGCTCAAGTAGGTCAGTTTTTGTGGCTCGCCCCCCTGAGAAGCGGCCCAGAGCATATCGCCATCCGCAAAGGTCTGGTTGGCATTGCTCGCATCCACATAGGTCTTGACATCCATTTCTGCTGTAAAGCTCCCGGCAGCGGCTGTTGTAGCCAGAAGCAGGAGTATTCCCATAAGTGCATACAAATTTCTCAAAGTCATTCCTCCACAGGAGATTGCATGTGATCAAACAAATAAAAAGACGTACGTTCATATGGATCTTATGTAGGCAGCCCCAATGCCAACATGATCTACATGACCTGCATGATCAGGAGTTGGCCGAGATCCTCCTTGTGAAATGTAAATGATCCCATAATTGTCACGCTCTTGGCGGGCCTTCCCAGCTTCGAATTCAGTATCAGTTCGCCGATCTCCTCTTTCATGACCCTGACGATGCCGATAATTGAGGTTGTGGGCCGGGCGTTGACATCCACGATCCAGGGCCTCTCCCCCAGGATAAAATCAATTCCCGCGTACCCGGAAAGAGAAAGAACCTCTGCCGCAGCCTTCGCCTGGGCCCAGAGCTCGTCTGCGCGAGGGGTGCCATAAGGAACCTGGCTTCCCCGGTAGCTCATGCCGTCGCCCTCAAAGTCGATGAGCTGGCGGTTGATGGTGAGTGGCAGGAAGCTCTTCTCACCGGCGATAAAGCTGGCAGACAGATGCAGACCCTCGCGGTAGCGGGTCACTATTTCGCCGGGACCGGCCCTGGCAAAGGAAGTGATGCGCACCCCCTCAGAGCCGCAGCCAGTGCGCGGCTTTACCACATAGCGATGGCAGCCCGCATCCACTGGATCGGGCTTTTCCACGATCTCGGCCACGGCAAGGCCCGCCTGCCCCAGCGCCCGTGTGCAGAGCAGCTTGTCTGCGGCCAGGCGGGCAGCATCGGGACTGGACCCCAGGTTGAACATGTTCTTCTCCAGGATCTCCAGGAGACGGGGCTGCATGCCGTCCGGTGCGATGAGAAGCCCGGCGTCCGCTTTGCTCTCAAGCGCCCCCTCAAACTCCGCTTCATCCTTCACGATAATTGGCCTGCCCGCTTCAATTCCCGGCCCGAACGTTGGATAGACCACCTCATGCCCGGCTCTCTCAAAGCTTCTCGCCAGGGTGGAAAGCATGGCCCGCCCCTCCAGTTCGCATGTGCCGCCCAGGCCAAGAGCAGAAGCGTACTCCGCAATAAGAATCTTCATAGATCAACCCTTCAGGTGATATCCACCGTCCACAGGAAGGGCTGCCCCTGTGATGAAGCTTGCCTCTTCAGAGAGCAGGAATAAAATTGCGCTTGAGATCTCTTCCGCCCTTCCCAGGCGTCTCATGGCATGGGCTCTGACCAGGCCCTCGAATTTCTCTTTGCCCATCTTCTCAAACAGAGATGCCGTAAGTTCAGTCAAGACATATCCCGGACAGATGGCATTCACCCGGATATTCGATTCCGCATAATCGATGGACATGGACTCGGTCAGGCCTATCAAGCCAAACTTGCTGGCATTGTAAGAGGTGCGCGTCCTGAAAGGATTGAGGCCGCCCACCGAGGAGATGTTGACGATGCTGCCCTTTCCCAGATCGAGCATCTGGCTGGCGGCAGCTTTGCTGCAATTGAAAGCGCCGGTCAGGTTGACCTCCAGCGTATCCCTCCAGTCTTTGCTTTGCGTATGAAGGACATCGTTTCTGGATGGATTGATGGCGGCATTGTTCACCAGCCCGTAGACCTTGCCGGACAGATCCTCAATCGATTGGAAGGTCTCTTCCACTGCCTCTTCCAGAGAGACATCGCATTGATGGACAAAGAACCTGGTGCCATCATCTATTGCCATCCTGGCCCTGTCCAGTTTCTCTCTGTTCCTGCCAAGGATATGCACGTATGCCCCCTGTGCATGCAGATCACTGGCCGTCTGCAAGCCGATCCCTGAACCGCCTCCCGTAACCACGATGGTCTTGCCATCGAAGCGACCTTTTGAAATTGACATAATCTAGAATCCCCGCCAGTTGCTCGTCGACATGATTCAAGCAGTACTAGCAATGCTACTATCAAAGCCATCAATTATTCGGTTCTTCATGGAAACCATTTAGTAATCCATGAGCGATCTGATCTAATCATGTTCGGACCCAAATCTCATCTCACCTCTCGCGACAATCACCTCTTTATGGAAGATGTGGATTGCTTCGCCCTGGCGCAGGAGCTCGGCACGCCTCTTTATGTCACATCAGAGAGCCGCCTGCGCGAGAATATTCGCGCCTACCACCGCGCTTTTCCCGATGCGGACAAATATTTCGCTGTGAAGGCCAACGGAAACCTTTCCGTGCTGCGCATCGCTGCCCAGGAGGGCATGGGCGCGGACGTTTTCTCAGCGGGAGAGCTGTCTGTAGTTCGCATGGCGGGAATTGCCAGAGACAAGATCCTTTTTAACGGCAACTCCAAGAGCAGCAAGGACCATGAGCTGATCATGCAGGCGGGAGTGAGAATGTCTGTGGACTCACGCGAGGAGCTGGAGCACCTCTCCCAGACCGCCCGGAAGTCCGGCCTGCAAGGAGAGATCCTCTTCCGGGTAAATCCCGATGTCTCCCCAAAGACCCATCCCAAGATTGCGACAGGCCTGCGATCCTCCAAGTTCGGAATCCCAGCCGAGCAGGTGGCTGCGACCTACCAGAGGGCTATGGAGATGGAGGGAGTAAAGCCGGTGGGCCTGCACTGCCACATCGGCTCGCAGATTCTGGATACCGCTCCCTTCGCCGAGGCGGCCGGCAAGATGATGGACATTGCCGCAGAAGTCACAGCCAAAGGTGGGGCCATCGAGAGAATCGATCTGGGTGGTGGTCTAGGCATTCAGTACCATCCGGACAGCCCTGCGCCCACGCCCGCGGATCTCGCCGCCGCGGTCCTGCCGATAATGAAAGATCGCTGCCGGGATCTGGGAATATCGCCCAGGCTCATTTTGGAGCCGGGAAGAAGCATCGTTGCAGATACGACGGTCATGCTCGCCTCAGTGAACGTGGTCAAGAGAGCCCATGTCAATTTCGTTGCCACCGACGCCGGCTTCAACGTACTGGCCAGGCCCATGCTCTACGACTCCTATCATCATGTGGTAGCTGCCAATCATGCCGACGAGATAGCGGAAGAGACTGTCACAGTCGTTGGCCCCATCTGCGAGACTGGAGACATTCTGGCCAGGGACCGCAAGGTGCCGCCTCTATCCAGGGGCGATGTTCTGGCCTTCCTGGATGCCGGAGCATACGGCTTTTCCATGTCCTCCCAGTACAATGGCCAGCCCAGACCGGCTGAGGTTCTTGTGTCAGGCAGCCAGGCCGAGGTCACCCGCCGGGCGGAGGACGCCAGCTGCCTTCTGGCGGGCCAGAGAATACTGCCCAGGCTCATGAAATAAGTGCCGGGAGAAGGCGAGGAGGAGGATGAGATGGCAGAAGGAAGCCCTGCCGGAAAGGAGCCGGGAAGGCAGGAGAGCGCAGAGATGGCTGAGGCGGCAAAAGCGGTCCAGGAGATGATTGAGCCGCTGCGGACCGGCGAGATGTCTGAGAAGCTCGGCAAAGCCCTGGTTTATGTCCAGTCCGCAGCGAAAGCGAAGGACGCAAAGCAGGCAGGCAACTTCATTCGCTTCGCCCATCTGAACCTGGATGCTGCGCTGGCAAAGGCTCTGGAGACGGCGGTCTTCAGGCCGCGCCTGGCCAGCAAGAGCGACGAGCAGAAGAAGGCCATGGCTCTGCAGAAGACCTTTGACCGCATGGATGATCCCGCCCCGGCTATGCTGGAGCACTACCGCTTTTCATCCGATCCGCTCAACAAATTTTTGGTGGCCGGACCCTGGGGGCACGAGTACCTCAAGAAGCGCGGGGTGGACCTGGAGCAGTTCGACCGGGAGCTGGTCGAGATGCTGGGCTGCGGCGAGAGCCCGGCGGGCAGGATGATGCTGGCCTATGCCGGGATAAGAAGGGCGATTGGCGAGATGGAAAAGCTCGCCAGGACGGGCCCCTGACTGGTGCGTCACACCACCCAGACTTGCTGAAAAAGCGCATGCACTCATGGTATCAGCATTTTGATTATTCATTTCTCACATCAGGCCATCTGCCACAAGCGAACAGTGCCGTCCACGCTTCCGGATGCAAGGGTGCGACCGTCGGGGCTGAAGGCGACGCACCACACCGCATCAGGGCGATCTTCAGGGATTCGAATCGCTGGACACAGACGGTATTTCAGAGCTATTGCCCAACAGCTTCACGATATCCTCTGTGGTATACACATTCACAGTAGTCTGTCTTTGAAAATGACGATCATTAGACCAGACAGGACAGCCAAGTTGCATGGCCAGAGCAAGAATGGGCGCATCCTTCTCGTCAATTTCTTTCATGATCTTGAATGCGCTTATCATCTTATCCCGATAATGATCCAGAGGGACTACCTGAACGGACTTAAAAATGAACTCTCTGGCGTATTCAAAGGACAGATGCTCAGCCCTCTTTTCTCTCTTGGCCTTGATATAGTCCTGGTACTTACCGATCTCTTTGAGCCCGTAATCCGGAAAGTAAATTGCGAAGTATCCTGACTTTATAATCTTCGCATTTATAGAATGATCCCTTATGAGGGCTGATACAAGGATATTTGTATCGGCTACAATCCCAGCATCTTCTTCTCTTCCTTCCATACGCGATCTCGCACACCTTCCAGCTCAGTTAGATCAGTTTCGCTAATGTTCAACTCTTCTACCGATCTTTCAAAGAGGAGCCATCTCGCGTCTTCCTCTCTAACCAATTCGTCTATTTTCTTCTTGAGAGGCTTTAATGGCAAGTACTCAGGAACCTCTACTTCTATCACGCCCATAAAATCATCCACTATTACATCCGTTTATTGAGTTAAAGTCTTTCTCCCGAACTATTTTAAGATGTTCTCAAATAGGATTAAGAAGCGCAGACCTCCGAAGGCTCGGGGAATCTGAGGTGATGAGATACCGGGCACTCTTGAGGAATCGGAAGGCAAGCGGATCCTGGCGACGGGCCGGATCACGCCATCTGCCAAAGGCGGATGGTGCCGTCTCTGCTGCCAGATGCCAGGATGCTGCCGTAGGGGCTGAAGGCCACAGAGTACTTAGGATTGGAAATATTGCCCAGCACTGCGATCAGCCCGTACTTTTCCACAGCCGGAAAAGGCTTCGGAATATACCCTTCCGGCAGCCTCAGCGGCGTCTTTTCATAGAAATCCTTCAGCTCACCGACAACCTTTTTGGCGGTCCCGGTCGACTCGCTGCCGCTCCCGGCCACGGGAAACTCAAGGACTTCGCTATCGGAGGGAAAATAAATCGCAGGCACTCCATCGATATCATGAGAGGCAGCAGAGGCTTTTGCTAGCTGATCTAAAGAATAGTCCGCAATGTCCGATGATCCCCCGCTAAAAACAGAAGGTATGTCTGCACAGCCTCCTGAGCCAACAATAAACAGGATGATGCATAACCAGAGGAGCTTTGAAGGCATGATTGTAGGAAAGGTAGTACCTCATCAGCCATATTTATTTTTCACAGAAGAGCGGCCCTTTGTGGCACGCCCATCAGCATCTTTGAGCCAAACGCCCATCACATCCCCCAGATGCCGACAGACTGCAATTTGCCCTCCGGGCTGGCCAAAGCTTCGCTCTTCTTGAAGATCTTTCTCGACCACGGCTTGCCGGGCGTTCTGTCGAAGATCACCAGGTGCGCCTCGTCCGCTCCGCAGCGGTCCGCGTAGCCACGCACCTGGGCGAGCCCCTCCCGAACAGTCGCAGCGCGCGACCTTTGCAGCAGCTTCAATTCGATTACCGCCCGCTGCACCCCGCCGGGATAGGGCCAGACCACCAGCAGATCGGTTCTGCCGCGGCCCAGGCCGTACTCCCGCTCGACGCGCCCGCCGCCGTTTACGATCCGCTGGAGGAAGGCCTGCATGAGAAGTTGCGGCCCTGCCTCTCGGTAGTCGAACCTCTCAATCCAGCTCTCCGAGTGCTCCCGGAAGAACTGCTGGAAGGCCTCCAGGAGCCTGGCTAGGTCCAGGCGGCCATCAGACAGGACGTACCAGGCGGGCTCCTGGGCGATTGTGATCTGAGTTGTGTAAGTCAGGGCTCTGGGAATCACCTCCCGGTAGATCTCATTGGCAATCCTCAGCTGGCCTTCTGTGGTGACCAGCCCCAGGTCGGCAACGTACTGCACATCATCTTCAGGGATTTGGGAGGGCTTTTCCGTGCCGGAAAGCAATGGCTCAATGACCCTGCGCACTCGCTCCTCTCTGAGCTTGTCGGCCAGCTGGTCCAGGTGAGTCTCCCGCCTGGTGATCAGCCTCTCCTTGGCCTGGACGATCATCTCGCAGCTTATGGGACTTGATCTGTCCCGGCCGTCAGGCATTTTGAAGCATGCCTCGTAGGCCAGGGCATTGACCAGCCACGGCTGCCCTGATGTCAGCCCCCAGGCCTTTGCCAGGGCAGCGGCCTCGAAAGCCTGGCCTGTCTCATCGGTGTGCTGGCGGTAGAGCGCCTCAACCTCCGGGCGGCTGAAGTTTCCCAGGCGCAGGGACTCGGCCTTGATGTTGAAGCAGCTTCCTCCGGTGATAACGGTCTTTCCCTGGTCGGTGTGAATTCTGTAGTCCCGCACATCACGCACTCCGCAGAGGACGACTGTCGAGGGAAAGCCGACAGGTCGCTTGTCGTAGCCGGAGCGAAGCTGGCGAAGGACGGAGATGAGCGTGTCTCCGACCAGAGAGTCGATCTCGTCGATGAGAAGAACTATGGGCTTAGGACTGCTTTTCGACCAGGAGCTGAGCAGGATTTCCAGGGCGGCATCCTCGCCGCATTCCTCAAAGGTTTTGGGCAGTTTCTGAATCAGAAAGGAGTCGCCCAGGTGATCCTGCGCCCTTGTGGCCATCTGTAGCAGTATGGCCCTGATCCCACGGGAGACATCTTCGCGGGCGCCCTGGGCACCCTCGACATTGATGTAGAGCGCTCGATGTGTGTTCTGGGAATTGATGTAATCCATGAGAGCCAGAAGACAGGTAGTCTTGCCAGTCTGGCGAGGCGCGTGGAGCACGAAATATTTCTTCTGCGCAATCAGGCTCAGAATTTCCGGAAGGTTGAAGCGTTGAAGGGGCGGCAGGCAGTAGTGCTCCTGGCATCTGACTGGACCGGCGGTGTTAAAGAAGCGCATGCACTATTATTATTGGTGCTCCGGATATTTCAATTCTCACATCAGGCCATCTGCCACAAGCGAACAGTGCCGTTTGCGCTGGCAAAGGCCAGGATGCGACCATCTGGGCCGAAGGCGACGCTCTGCGCAGCATCAGGGTGAACCATACCTTATCACGATGATGATCCAGAAGAATCCCGCATTCACCTGCATCTTTGGCCAGATGAACGTCACATCCGCCAGATCGCCTTTTCTGGCCGGGTTCTGCTATTGAAATGGCACCGGGCTCATGCAACCTTGCGGACTGAAACAGCATGCTTGCTGCCTGAACCGGCACAAAGCGCATTACTTTTGCATCGCTTTCTTCATCTTATCCAGGAATATCGATTTATCGAAATCCCCAGCACGACTCTGGCATGCTTGCCGATAGCGCTGCGGGTTCTCTGAGATCTCTTTTACGGCACTGACCAGATCATCAATGCCAGCCGGCACAAGCAGCCCTGTCTTGCCCTGCACCACCGTCTCCCTAAAACCACCCTCATTCACCGCAACCACCGGTTTGCCGCTGGCCATGGCCTCCAGGGGCGTCAGTCCGAAGTCCTCGTCTAAAGCTGTGCATATCAATCCCTTGCATCGGGCGTATAAATCCGTCAATTCCTCTTCGCTAATGCTGCCGCGCATCTCGACGTTGCCCGGGATATTGCAGGCCAGTTTTTCGTAGTATTTTGCGGCATGATCTCCCTCTGCGTATCCTCCGACAACCACCAGCTTCTCCTCCGGCAGATTTCTGAAGACCTCAAACTGAAGATCAATCCTCTTCTCTGGATAGACCCTGTTCACCGAAAGCCAGAAGTCGCCGCACTCCTTGAACCGGAATCCCGTGCAGTCCACAGGGGGATAGATTATCTTTGAGGATCTGCCATGAAAATCCTTAATACGCCGCTGCACAGTCTCGCTGATTGCAATCACACTGTCCAGATTTTTAACCGAGCTCTGATCAAACCGGCTATGCACTCTTATCCAGCAATCAGCCAGAAATCTCATGACAGCGTTCGGCTGCCTGGAGAGCGTGGCCTCTCTCAGATCGTAAAAGGCCCTGACCGGCGTATAGCAGTACCACAGGTTTGGATGATGCTTTCTGGCGGCATAGTGCGACCAATTTCCCGAAAATATGAAAAAATCATATTCCTGGGAAAGGTCGCATGCTGCAAATAGGAGCGATGCTGAGATCTGCTTGAAGGGCGGCAGCTTCACAGTCTTGCCAATGCTCCTTATCCGCACATCTCCATACCCCAGCTTTTTAACTGCCTCCTGGCAGACATCGGTGGTTATGATATCCGCAGAAAGAGCGCGAGCAAGCATCAGCGCTACCCGTTCGCCCCCGCCGATAGCTCCGATGTAGTCCAGGAAGATGGCAGCTTTCAATGGGATCCCCTGTGTTCCTTCGCGGTCTTCTATATCCGTTTATCTATCTGAATAAGCCTTCTCCGCCCGGTCGCAGGTCTTCTCCCAGTCGTATTTCCTGGCCTGCTGCATGCACCGTTCTCGCATCTCTTCCTTCTTTGGCAGCATCCGGGAAATTGTCTCCGCCAGCGCACGTTCTGTCGGCAGACAGACTGCGCCCGTCTCCTTTGTGACCAGGTCGATCACGGAATTCATTCTGTGCTCAACGGTGACCACGGGAAGCCCGCAGGCATTTGCATCCAGAGCCGCCATCCCGAAGCCCTCTCTGCTGGAGGGAGCAACAAACAGGCGGGAGGATTTCATGAGAGCTAATGCGTCGCCGTAATTCTCCAGAAATCCGCTGAAGTGCACATTTTTTTCCAGTCCCTTCTCATGAACCAGGGACTTCAGCCTTTTATTCTCCGGGCCGTCGCCCACAATTATGGCCAGCACATCAGTGCGATCAGCTCTGACTATCGCCAGTGCCCGGATGAGCAGATCCAGATTCTTGTGCTCGACGAGTCTTCCCGCATAGATGATATCCGACTGCACGGCAGATGCTTGCACCCGGTTTATTCCCTGCCAGTCAATTCCATTGGGCACAACCGCAACCTTTCTGGCACCCAGCCTCAACAGGTCCCTTTGTGTCCTCGCCGACACGGCAATGTTCCTATCCGTCAGCCGGGCGGCAGCCCACTCAACCGCCTGGCCCGCTCTACCGATCTTTCCCAGGTAGCTCTGCCAGTAGTCGCCCCAGACCTCGTGCCAGGTGATGAAGAGCTTCTGACCTCTGAGGCCGGCGAGCAATTTTGCCGAAAAGCAGGGTAGATACGGAAAGTTCTGGCAGTCAATCACATCGCAGTCCGTCCTGATGGCAAGGAGCCTGCCCGCGAAGAATGCCGCCTGGGAGATCGATCTCCTGCCGCCACTGTAGAGGGGCATGGGCGGGCAGATGCCGTGCAGGTGCACCCTGCCCTGAAGGATCTCGTCGTCTCCCGTCCACCATTTCATGCCATAGCAATGAACCTCATGCCCTCTATTCGCCAGGCGGCGGGAGAGTTCGTGGATCCTCTTTTCCACGCCTCCCTTCACCCAGGGGTAGACGGCATCGTAGACATAGGCGATCTTCATCGGGTTTTTCATCCTGCCGGATACTATCTCATCGCGACGGGGTTATGAATATGGCGGAGGAACATGAATCTCAATATGTCAAAATATCAAGATGCCAAATGGCCAGCTCATAACCATTCCCGTATCCGGTGATCTTAAGATCGGGCTGCTCAAATCAGCAATACGAAAAGCAGGTCTTGACGATGAGGTGTTCTTGAAGCTCTTGAAAGGTGTTTGAAGATGAATTATACAATATTGATACATCAGGCCGAGGAAGGAGGCTTCTGGTCAGAGGTTTCGGCTCTTCCTGGCTGCTATTCACAGGGAGAGAGCATCGATGAAACCCTAAAAAACAGCAAAGATGCCATAGAGGCTCATCTGCAGGCAATGAAAGAGGACCTGGTTGCCGTGCCCGTAGAAGAGAGCCTTTTCATAGGCCAGGTCCAGGTTGAAGTGACATAGATCTCGTCAGGCCCCGATAACAAAATCAGAGACAATTCAGCTCCCTCAGCCTCTCCGGTCTTCCCATCAGCTCGCCGCCCACCAGGAGAGCATCCGCTCCGGCCCGCATCATCCGCAGGGCGTCCTCATGGCTGTGAACCCCGCTCTCCGCCACCAGAAAGACTCCGGCCTCCTTTGCCAGCGGGGCCAGATGCTCGAAAGTTTTCAGGTCGACCTCCAGGGTATTCAGGTTGCGGTTATTGATGCCGATGATCCTCGCAGACGTATTCAGTGCCGCTTTCAGCTCATCCTCGGTGTGGACCTCCACCAGCGGCTCCATTCCATAGGCCCTGGCGGCACTCACGAACCGGTTGAGGTCTATTCCCAGAGAGGCGATGAGCAGTACCAGGTCTGCCTGCACCTCCCCCAGCTGCCTCTCGTCGAAGATGAAGTCCTTTCGCAGGACGGGAAGACCTGCCCGGCGGGCGATGAGAGCGTTTTGCAGAGATCCTCTGAAGTTGGTGGGCTCGGTGAGAACGGAGACTGCACAGGCATTGTTCTGGCCGTAAGACCCGGCATAGAAAGCCACCTCATCCGGCGCGAGAGCCCGGCCCAGTGCCTTGGGCTTGATCTCGGCGATGATGGGGATGACGCCCCGCCCCAACACGACCTGAGCAGAGCTGACAAGGTCCCGCTGCTCTGACCCCGGCCAGGTGGAAGCCGCGGCAAAGCCCCTCTCTCGAGAAGCGGCCAGGATTGCCTCGATCAGCGAGTGCATGCTGCTACATCCTCTATCCAGTTACTGATCAGCTTCTTGCCGGATGGAGTGAGAACCGACTCGGGATGAAACTGCAGTCCGCAGTGGGGCCGATTCCTGTGCCTCACGCTCATGATCACCCCATCCGCCGTCCTGGCGGCGACCACAAGCTCCGGAGACAGCTCTTCAATGGCCAGAGAGTGATACCGCCCTCCGACGATGGGATTTTCCACTCCCCGGAATATGCCCAAGCCGTCATGCTCGATCAGCGATGTCTTGCCGTGCAATGGCTTTGTGTGGGATATGGTTCCACCATAGGCGATGTTCATGGCCTGATGGCCGAGGCATACCCCCAGTATGGGAGTAGTGCCGAACTGCTTGATTATCTCCAGGCAGCTTCCGATATCCCGCGGGTTGGCAGGATGGCCCGGTCCCGGAGATATCACTATCCCCAGGGGCTTCATGGCCGCTACCTCTGCCAGAGCTATGCGATTGGATCGAACCTCGGTCGCTTCATAAAACTGGGAGACATAATCCACCAGATTCCAGACAAAAGAGTCCTGGTTGTCCACAAACAGGATCGGTCGGGCGGTGCCTTCTGTCATACTGCTACCCCCAGTGCTCTCTTCATGGCCGCCATCTTCCTTTCCGTCTCTATAAACTCCTTTTCCGGCTCTGAGTCCGCCACGATCCCAGCACCCGCCTGAACCGTAGCCACCCTGTCCTTGATGAGAACGCTTCTGATGGCTA
>JGI20214J51088_10000909_pt1 | contig 20111 bp, 20 predicted proteins | sample WetSurMetagenome_FD_51088 | JGI IMG/M metagenome (IMG submission 51088) | reverse complement strand
AAACACGGCTGTTTGACCATGTTGCCTGCAAAGAGCATGCGTGTCTGAATGCGTTTTGACTCAAGATGTCTGACAAGCTGTTCCCTTGTGAAACCGGCCCCATCCCTGACTGTAAGTAAAAAGCCGAACCAGCTCGGATCGGAATCAGGTTCCGGCTCAGGCAAAACAAAAAAGTCCGCGAGCCCGGAGATCCCGTTTCTTAGCGCTTGCCAGTTCTTCTTTCTGACCTCAATGAACATCGGAAGCTTTTTCAGCTGTGCCAACCCGACAGCCGCCTGCATATCAGTGATCTTGAGGTTGTACCCGAAATGGGAATAGACATATTTGTGATCGTAACCTGCCGGAAGTTCACCGTATCGACCGTCGAATCTTTTACCGCAAGTATTGTCCGTACCCGTATCACACCAGCAGTCGCGGCCCCAGTCCCTGAGAGACCGCAGCACAGTCCTCAACGTGTCGTTGTTAGTGGCGACGCAGCCGCCCTCACCCATCGTAATGTGATGGGCAGGATAAAAGCTGAAAGTAGCGATATCTCCGAATTGTCCGACCTTCCTGTCGCGGTACTGTGAACCCAGCGCATCGCAGCAATCTTCTATCAACCATAGACCATATTTGTCCGCTGTCTCCCTTATCCTGCCAAGATTACAGGGATTACCCAATGTGTGAGCGAGGATGATGGCGCGCGTCTTTTCCGAAATTGCTTTTTCGACGAGATCGGGATCAGCGTTGTACGACGGCAGATTTATATCAACGAAGACCGGGACCAGTCCATTCTGAATTATCGGCCCGACAGTAGTCGGAAATCCTGCCGCCACGGTAATGACTTCATCTCCCGGCTGGAGACGGCGGCTTCCCAGACTGCGGGACATCAGCGCGCTTACGGCAAGGAGATTGGCTGATGAGCCTGAATTGACCGTAATTTGATATCTGATACCTGTGAAGGCTGCGAATTCTTTCTCGAACTCATCTGCGAATCTGCCTGAAGTAAGCCAGAAGTCGAGGGCTGAATCAACTAGCAGTTGCATCTCATTTTCATCAAAAAATCTGCCCGCCACAGGAACGGAGCTTCTACCGCCAATGAATTCTTTTGACGCGAACTCCGCGGTATAGTACTCGCGCACGAGTTCAGCTATCTGTCTGCGAATCTGTCCAGCGTCCTCTTTCATAGCGTAGTCTTTTTTCTCCGCCCCACCCCTAGGGCCAGGGATATACCCCACGGGGCATAATCGGCAGTCCAGTCACGACTGCATATATTCTGCTATCTGACTGCAGCATTCCTTGTATATATTAGCGCCGGCCAGATACGTCTTGTGCCATTGGACAGTTTTTTCGACAGCAGTCTCGATATCCCATCTCGGCCTCCAGTCAAGCCTGTTTCTGGCCTTTGAACTGTCGAGTCTGAGGATTCCGGCCTCGCTGAATGATTGCCCGGTTTCGGGTTGCGACCACTTGCCTGATCCCCATTTGCCTATAATCGACTCAACCAGCGACTGAACAGTCACACACGCGCACTCATCTGGCCCGAAGTTCCATGCCTCACTATAAGCTTCAGGCTGGTTATAAAGCCTTTCTGCCAGGGACAAATAACCGCCGAGAGGTTCGAGCACATGTTGCCAGGGTCTTATGGATCCAGGGTTTCTTGTTATGATAGGGTCATTTCGTTCCAGCGCCTTTAAACAATCAGGAACAAGACGGTCTTCAGCCCAATCCCCGCCTCCGATGACATTACCGGCCCTGGCGGACGCAAGCCCGCGGCCCGGTTCCCTGCTGAAAAAGGAATATCTGTACGAACCCGTAACAATTTCAGCGCATGCCTTGCTGCTGCTGTAGGGATCTCTGCCCCCCAACCGGTCGTCTTCCACATACGCCTTACCCGATTCCCTGTTTTCATAACATTTATCGCTGGTAACAACGACAATCGCCTTTACCGAAGGCTGATTGCGGCAGGCCTCAAGGAGATTAACCGTGCCCATAATATTCGAGCCAAAAGTTTCCACTGCCTCACGGTATGATCTTCCAACAAGAGACTGTGCGGCAAGATGAAAGATGATCTCCGGGCAGGCCCTGTCGATAACGCTTGCAAGATTGTAAAGATCCCGGATATCTCCATTTACAGAGTTTATTTGACTCTGCAATCCGGCAATCAGGAACAGATTAGGGTCGGTGGCCGGAGGTAAAGCATAACCTATAACCTTTGCTCCAAGTTCTCTGAGCCATACTGCAAGCCATGCCCCCTTGAACCCGGTGTGACCGGTCAGCAGTACCCTCTTACCCCTAAAAAAACTGTTAAACGCCGTCATAATCGGCTACCAGACCTTCCATGCAGCCTCGTCCTGCTTCTCTGAATATCTCGCCAAGGCCTATGACTTTCACAGACACCTCCAGCGGTTTATTGAAATCATTGCTTTTATTGCAAAATCTATACCATCATTTCGCAATATCATTGATTTATTCAGACGCTTGCATGATCATAATATAGTTAAATGCAAATCATCCTGATAAATAAGAGCTTTTTACAGGTTAATGCTTCCATGTCAATTATTGAAATAAGTATACACATATATATCCGAACAAAAAACTGCCTCATGGTCAGAAAGCCTGTCAATCAAATGACAGCATTGCATCATATATTTAGCCACGTCCTCAAGTTAACGGGACCTTTCTCCGATAATAAGAAAAGAGGATTATTATGTCTACACTTTCAGAAATTAGCGATAGAATCTATACGAACTGCACCAACATGTTTTCGTCTACTACGAATACGGAGGCGCAGATTGAATCCGTTACGAACAGCGCACTTTCAAGAGGACTCGAAGACGCCACGGACGGCGATTATGAAGCGGCTATTAATGAATACAAAACAGCGATAAGTCTGGCGCCATATTCCGACAATTCTCTCACGGCCTATGGATATATGGCCACCGCCTACGAAAAGCTGGGCAATACCAGCGATGCGATCAAGGCATATAAGCAGGCATCCGGCCTCTTTCCCACAGAAGATTCGCTGCACTCATCACTGGGACTATTATATTTCAACCAGGGTGACTATGCATCGGCGGATACGGAATATTCAAAGGCCCTGGAATTAGACCCCAATGTTGTCGAAAGCGTCTATTCCCTCGGGCAGGTTTATCTGGCGGAAGGAAAGTATACGGATGCCGAGACTCAGTTTAAGAAATCCAAGCTGCTATCTCCCGATGATCCGAGCGGATATTATGCGCTGGGGCAGACTTACCGGAAACTGGGGCAATATGATGAGGCAATATCGCAATTGAACTCAGCCATAGAGATTGACAGTTCCTACTCGGAAGCCTATCTCGAACTTGGTAAGACCTATGCGGATCTGAAGCAGATGGACAATGCCAACGCACAGGCCGACATACTGTCCGGACTCGATGATGATAATGCTGCATCCATGTATACCGAACTCTCAAATTATATATCAGACGCTTCCGCGCCGAAGATTACTTCGGCATATTCCTCAAACTTTATCACTTCTTATAAAATGGGGACCCTTGTATCGGCCATGGATTCCACTCTGGCAACTGCCAATTCCTCAGATACATTTACAATGAACTTTATATTCAACAAGAATATGGACTCCGACTCTGTAAAGAATGTCGGAAACTGGCTTATCACCAGGGCAGACGGCTCGGAGACCGGCGGAACTTATAACTGGGGGATTAAGACCAAATCTTCTGAAATAAGCATTTCGCCTATACCCTTGAGTGTGACATATAACTCCGACACGTTGACAGCTACTGTTACATTCAAGATAACCCAAAATAGCGCTGCCAACGGCACAATCGATCCTTCCCATATCATGTTCAAATTTTCAGGTATGGATACTTACGGCAACACCATGGACGTGACCGCAGACCAGTACAGCGGCATGTCAAAAATCGTTTAAATCAGCCGGCATTCCGGTCGTTTAACAATAACAGGTTTTATCAGGACGATTAATTCGCATTAGAATCTTGCATCTATGCATCTGCATTATATTTGAAGGGCAATTTCTGCAAAGATACGGCCTGCTTTGTTTTCTTGGCGTATTAATCCTTCACTACGGACTTTATATGTAGCCAAAGCGGATATTGTATAATTAAGTAAATGAAATCTGGGCGAAATTATCCGGCTGAGCTTACGATCAAGGACGAAGTTTATCATTACGAAAAGATCCTGAAAGAGGATTTCTTTTCAATAAACGTCCTTTATCGCACTGAGAGCAACAGCCGCTATGTGCTGAAGATCTCCGACTTCCGGTTCATCCTTGGTTTTCTGCTGACTCCTTTCGCCATTCTGATGTCCCGCAGGGAATACCGCCTCTATAGTATGGTTGCAGATCTGCCCCATGTGCCGGAACTGGGGCCTCGGTTCGGCATGCGCGGATACCTGCACAAGTTTATCGAGGGAAAGACCTTGCATGAGCTCGAAAAAGAAGGATGCCGCGATCTGCCGGATGATTTCTTCGATAAATTGAAATCAACAATTGAAGAGATACACCGCCGCAGGATCTTTTACATGGACCTCAACAAACAGGGCAATATTATACTCGGCGACGACAGAGAGCCGTATCTTATCGATTACCAGGTATGCATACACTTCAAATACCGCAACAAACTGTTCAATAAACTTTTCAATCTCTTAATAAAGGAAGACATTTATCATCTTTACAAGCACAAGAAACGCTTCCGTCCCGACCTTATGTCTGAGCAAGAAATGAATCTGTCAGAGCGCTCGGAATTCGGCAAGCTTGTTAACCGGTATTATGGTGACCCTTATCGAAAGATGAAACGAAAGATATACCCCTCCGGCAGCAACGAGATCATCTGGTACAAGTGGAAGAAAATGAAGGACAAGACCAAGAGGATGCCGTAAAAAACGCGAAAGTCTGAATTTACGCATTATTATATCAAATCGTCAGCTCCAGTAACAGAACATTTTAATCCAGGACTCCGCAATACCTTCAACAGTTCATTCTGCGTTATAATAATATAAATACCGGCCAGAAAGGGGCCTTTTTAATCTCAATATATTTGCCCGAGGAGGGGAAAATGGACGTTATCGTAGACATGACTCTTATACCTTTGAACGCTGGAAGCCATCTGTCGCCTTACGTTGCGGCATGCGAGAAGGTATTGAATGACTCGGGCCTTAAGGTAATGCTTCACGCCAATGGAACCAATATCGAAGGTGAGTGGGACGCAGTGATGGCCGCTATCAAGAAGTGCCATGAAACCGTGCTCGGCATGGGAGCTCCTCGTATCTTTACAGTCTTCAAACTCGGCACACGCGTCGACAAAAAGCAGACCATGGATGACAAGATTGCCAGCGTTAAGGAAAAACTGGCGAAATTGTAAATTAGATCGCAGGGAACGGCTTGAAACCGTTCCCTGCGTTTTACCCCCTGCCGACAAACAGCCAAAAGGGGCGCGGCAACCGCGTCACGACAAAATTAATAGTCTTCCAGCCCCTCAAAATTACTATATTCCTCAAGATCACTATCGCCCGCTTTTTTTGATTTCGTGAAGGTCGCCTTGACTGTAGCTGCCTTGGTCACCTTGATCGTGCAGACTGCTTTACTTGTATTGTCGCCTTTTTCCGCTCCTCCGGCCTTCTTACATGTTTTGTTCCAGGAAACTTTAGAGCCCGCATTCGCCTTTGCCGTCACCTTTACTGTCGATCCGTTTGTATATGTTCCTGAACCGGTTTTCTTTTTAGGATATATGAAACTTATGCCTGAAGGAGCAGACACTACTTTGCCCTTTCCAGTCCCCTTGGCCTTGGCCGTTATCTTAAGCTTAGACGGCCCCGGCTTGTTGTCGCGCACACATCTGACATATCTCTGCTCAGCATAAATGTCTGTTGCAATGTCGCCATCGCGGAAGTCCACTCTCCAGTTGAATTGAGAGTCCGCATCAGATGTAGACGACCAGTAGATGTCCGAAGCGGTATTCGGGAAATATGTTATATTGATTGTCGGATCATATCGCGTGTCATCGGTCAGAGATTCAAGCTCTATGATATTGGGCAGCCGCCAGTCTGCATAACCAGCCAGCGACAGATCGCCACAGACTGAAATGTGCTTGGGATTATAAACAGGGGCAGTTGTTCCCGAGGCCTGCCACCAGTTATAGTAATTAAGCGTACCGCTGCAGGTGAGAGGATCCTGCCCCACGCTGCACTTCTGCCACATCAGGCCGGTGCGATTGTCCGTAACCGTGCCGTTATTGTTGTCTGTATAGCTTTGCGCTTCTTGCGCGCCGCGCACACACCGCACTTGTCCGCTCGGATAACTATCAGGCAAAACCTTACCCCGATCAAAGCCCACTAACCAGATCTGGCCAGGCCCAAAGGCGTAAGGAGTGGCCGTATCGTAGTTCCCCCCCCAAGTGTTAATAAACACAGAATTGATCGTTGGGCCCGGCGTTGGTATGCTATAATCCACAAGGGTTATCAACTCTTTTTTCGCAGGAACCCGCCAGTCGGTATAGCCGCCAAGATTTACACTGGCGCAGCAATTGGAGGCTCCGTCTGCGCAATAGGAGGTGCCGCTGCAACTCAGATAATCCTGCCCTATGCTGCACCTCTGCCACATCAGGCCGGTGACATTATCAGTAACCGTGCCGTCGTTGTTGTTAGTATAACTACGCGGGTTAATGCTAAAGGCCCCGTCCTGCCCTGTGCCGGAGCAGTCAATTATTTCATCATAAAGACCATAGCACTTGGTCTGTCCGGTGTCGGGCAGCACAAAAGCCTGTGCGTTTACATAAAACATCAGCAAAATAGCGCCTGCAATGAATAAAACCAGTCTCTTTCTTCTCATTGTGTTCCCTCCTGTTTATTTGTTATTGTCTGAAAAACGGTTTGAAACCGCTCCTTACAATCTCGTGGCGTAATTTATCAAGCCTCTGCGCTGCGGGCATACATAGTTGGGCTGCCCCTGCTGTAACTCCCCGACATTTCGACACCGTCTTTTCTCCTGCGCTTCTGTGTACCGGGAATGTCCCCGGCTGATTGGCGCAAAAAAAGGAATGGCCCCATGCCTTCATGAAAATAAACCCCTTGCGCTGTCAAGAGATAATATGACTGGCCACATATTTTCATACCGGTTAACATATTCCAATTATTACCTGATTGCCGTTCAGGCGAGTACATCCTATGATATCACCATTTTAATATTCATATTATTTAGCTCGTTTAGGGCGCATACGTCTGGGGATAATACCATTTTGAATGTTATTTTTTCAACTGGTTTCAGGAGAATGCGTCTGACCGCCGCCACAGCTGTCCGCTTTGTTGATGCAGGGAACGGTTTAAACCTTTTACTGCTGCTTTAACCCCTGCCTATATATGGCATCTGCGTGGCCATGAGAGTCATAAACTGGACGTTTGCATCGAGCGGCAGGCCTGCCATATAGATAACTGCGTCTGCCACATGCCTTAAATCCATAATCGGTTCCTTTGCAATTGACCCGTCAGCCTGCCTCACGCCTTTTTTCATGATCCTTGTCATGTCCGTCAGGGCATTGCCGATATCGATCTGACTGCAGGCGATGTTATATTTTCTGCCGTCAAGCGCTATGCTCTTGGTGAGACCCGTAATCGCATGTTTTGTTGCAGTGTAGGGCGCGGAGTTGGGACGCGGCGAATGGGCGGAAATAGAACCATTGTTTATGATGCGACCGCCCTGCGGCGTCTGGGCCTTCATGATTCTGATGGCTTCCTGAGCGCATAAAAATGAGCCGGTAAGATTGACATCTACTGAAGCTTGCCACTGTTCATAAGTCAAATCTTCCATAGGGACAGCGGGTGGAAAAATGCCCGCATTGTTGACAAGAAGGTCGAGTCTGCCGAAGCGCTTTTTTATAGCGGCAAAGAGGGCTCGCACAGAATCCTGTTTGGTTACATCGGTGGGGATAATCATTATCTGCGAATCCTTGGCCCCGGACTCTTTTGCCGTCTGCTCAAGAGTCTCCGCATGTCTGCCCGCGAGCGCAACACTATAGCCTGCATTCAGCAAAGCAACAGCTACGGCCCTGCCTATGCCGCTGCCTGCGCCTGTGACAACCGCTATTTTGCTTCTATCCATGATGTCAAATATAACAATAAATGATGCTATCGGTCTATGCGCGCTTTAACCTCATTAGTCATTAGTAAAATGAAATAGTCGTCATGGGCGGCCATATCGAAGTCCCGGCGCGGGGATACCGTGTCCGATTTGAGAAAGCAATATCATCATACGTTTACATGTCGATCATGTTTATGTGATAACCTGCCGGATGGTGAGCTTGTCGAACCATGGCGGGACGAGAGATGGTTGCCCTTGACTGCTTAAACAAGAGCAACCGGCCAGCGGTAACCCCGCGCCATAAAAATAAACAGCCGTCATGGGCGGCCATATCGAAGTCTCGACGCAGGATACCGTTTGCGATTTGAGAAATAATATCAGGCGTTTTCCCTTTATCCTTGATTGAGTGATAAACTGCGCAGTTTTGGCGGGACGAGAGATGGCTACCCATGACGACTAGCATATAGTTTCAAAATATTATTGTTTTTCTAATGACAATTCCGGGTTTAGACAGAATTCATTGTATGGACACGCTGCAACGTGCCTCTGCTTATATAAACAGGGCATCCGGAATGATCGTCTTCGGATGCCCTGGCGTTAATTACGTTCCTGAAATCAATGATGCGAGCGGCCTTCCTCGACTTCCTGAATCCATTTCGGCGACTTCTTCCTTGCCCACCATACAGGCACCGTGCCGTAAATCATGATACGCATGGTTCCGGGGTTCGCGACGGCCCCAAGATAGACATGCACCGGAATGAAAATCGCTATGCCGATAAAGCAGAGATTATGAATCATGTGCGCCGCGAGCATCAGTGTCTGGCTACCCGGGAAAAGCCAGATGACAAAACCCGAGGCTATGATGCCGCCGCCCATCCCGAGCACGCCCAGATAAGCCAGCTTCTGGCCGGTGTTCAGTTTGTGCATCGGCGGGATCGTAACCTTATGGCTCAGATAGCCGCCCGCAACCTTGATCCATGCCACATCATCCTTGTCGTATGCGCTGCATTCCTTGAACCATATCGGTATGCTGAGAAGGAGAGAAATAGTAAACACGACTCCCATCCAGTTGTGGATGTGCTTCATGGCAGTGAATCCGCCGAAGATTGTCCCGATAATCTCAATCCGGTAAAGAAAGGCGAAGCCGGTGACCGTAAGCAGTATGCAGCTGCCCGCAAGAGCCCAGTGATTTATTATGGCGAATGGGCCTTCCTTCCTTATCATGGCATTATCATTTAGCTTCATCTTTTACCTCCTCGCTGTCCTTCGGAGGCTCTGCCTTATGCGGCCCCACTGCAAAGTAGTGGAGCGCAGACCCCAGAACAACACCTCCAATACCTATCCAGCTCAGGGGTTTCAGATACTTGTGCCACAATATGATCATCTCGTTGATCGAAGGCTTGTCTTCATAGCCGTAGATCTTGGGGGCATCCTTGAATGCGAAGATAGCTCCGAGTCCGCCCAGGTCGTTCTCTCCATAGACCTTTGCGTAACCTGCCTTCTTTGCTTTAGCTATCAACTCGTGTCTTGCGCCAAATATAATTGCGCCTGTAGGGCAGGTTTTAGCGCATATGGGTATCATCCCGTGTTCCATACGGTCCGCGCACATGGTGCACTTGGACAGCTTGTCGTCCTTGCCATAGCGAGGAATATTGAATGGACAGCCCGCAAGGCAGAGATGACATCCTATGCACTTCTCCGGGTTCGTTGCCACTGCGCCGTCTTTTGTCCTGTAAAGCGCGCCCGGCGTAGAACATATCTTCATACAGCCCGCTTCTTCGCAATGCATGCAACGCTGGCTTACAAACAGCCACCTCACAGGGTTTTTATCGGACGGTATTTCCGAATACCTGATCTTGTTATAGTTGTATCCATTCAGGTCGGGCGGATTTTCATATGTTCCATTGTTTTTGGTCTTTGTTGCCGGCAACAGATTCCACGACTTGCAGGCTACCTGACAGGCCTTGCAGCCTATGCATAGTTCCGGCGATATGAGTAATGCTTTTCTTTCCATGATCTTACCTCCTCGCCTTCTCGACATTGACCATGAAGGCCTTTGATTCAGGTATCATAGTGTTCGGATCGCCGACTGTTGGAGTCAATATATTGGCGCTGTCGCCGCCGCTGCCGTCAACCGGGAATTGCCATCCGTAATGCCACGGTATCCCTACTTCATGCACGGTCCGGCTCATGACCCTGAACGGTTTAAAACGGTCGGTTACGATTGCCACGGCCCACAGTTTGCCTCGAACCGAAGAGACTGTAACCTTTTCGCCGTTCCTGATGCCCTTCTCTTTCGCAAGTTCGAGGCTCATCTCCACAAACATCTGCGGAGCCGCTTCGAGCAGCCACGGCACATGGCGTGTCATGAGACCGGTCTGCCAGTGCTCGGTAACACGATACGTCGAACATACAATCGGATACCTTGTGTCGCCTGAAACGAATTCGTCTTCCTTCAGATCGCCTTCCTTGCCAAAGAACATCTTGACCGTAGGATTGATCCTGTGTTTCGACTGGAAAGGATTCTCCTGTATCGGACACTCAAGCGGTTCATAATGCTCAGGGAACGGTCCGTCAGTGAGTCCGGGGCCGAAGATCGAGCCTACACCGTCCGCCTTCATTATAAACGGCAGCTTGCCGTCTGTAAGCGCAAGCGGAGCTGCCGGGCCGTCCGGGATATCGCCTTCCCATGCGCCAGGTTTCTGTGTTGCCGGATTGATCTTTTCCGGGTTCCATTTGAGAATTGCGCGTTTCGGGTCCCAAGGCCTGCCCTGCGGATCTACAGATGCGCGGTTGTAAATGATCCTCCTGTTCAGAGGCCAGCACCAGGCCCAGTTCGGATAGAGGCCAAGACCCGTGGCGTCTTCCTTGCCGCGGTTCATCATCTTGTTGAAGGGCTTGCCGTCCTTCATGGTGAAGCTGCCGCAATACAGCCAGTTGCCTGAAGAAGTCGTTCCGTCGTCCTGAAGACTGACAAAGTTCGTTACGAGGTCGCCCTTTTTGCCGATCTGCTTGCCGGTCTTGTCGAAGACGTCCGCCAGATAGTAGCCGTTTATCTCCTGCGCAATCTTGCGCACATCTATATGTCCTATGCCTCCGTCATGTCCAGCCTTGCCATAATCCCATGAAAGATTCAGTATAGGGTCCGGAAACTTGCCGCCCACCTTCTCATACATGGCCTTGACCCTGAAATAGAGTTCATTGATGATTTCGCCATCGGGCAGGGAATCGCCGACCGGTTCTATCGCCTTATATCGCCACTGGGCCAGGCGACCGGAGTTACTGATGCTGCCTTCCTTTTCTATCGATGAAGCGCAGGGGAGCATGAAGACCTCGGTCTGAATCTCTTTTGTCTTCATTCCCGGGCCCCTCCAGAAAGAGCCGGTCTCGTTATCGTACAGGTTTACGTTGACCATCCATTTGAGCTTGCTCATGGCCATTCTTGTCTTGTTGGAGTTCGCGCCCGAGCATGCCGGGTTCTGGCCCCAAGCAAAGAAGCCCTCGAACTTGCCCTTGAACATCTGGTCAAAGAGATTCAGCCATGATAGATTGGCGCCGTCATCGACCTTAGGCAACCAGGAGTAGCCAAAATCATTTGACTTCGCAGCCTTGTCGCCAAAGATGGCCTTCAGGTAGCTGGCAAAATATTTGGGTCTGTTGCCCCACCAGTTTACGCTCTTCGGTTCCCTGGTCTTGGGGGTATACTTTTCATTGTAGGCCTTGAGATCCACAAGCGAAGCCGTAGGGGTCGCGTTATATCCGGGCAATATGTGGAAGAGCAGCCCGTAATCGGTCGAGCCCTGAACATTGGCCTCGCCTCTCATGGCATTGATGCCGCCGCCGGCCATTCCCATGTTGCCCAGCAGCAACTGGATCATGCACATCGCCCTGATATTTTGCACGCCAACCGTGTGTTGGGTCCAACCCATGGCGTAACATTCGGTCGCGACCTTGTCGGGCTTGCCGGTGGAACCGACTATCTTGTAAACCTCTTCAAGCTTGTCCTTCGGCGTGCCGCAGATATCGCTGACTAAATCCATATTGTAACGCTGATACTGCTTCTTCAGTAGCTGGAAGACAGAGTTGGGGTCCTTGAGAGACGGATCTTTCTTCAGGATCCCGTCAGCGTTTGTTTGAAACGACCAGCTCTTCTTGTTGTATTTGCGGGTCTTTTCATCATATCCCGAAAATATACCTTCGAGCTCACCCGGGAGCCTGAAATCAGGGTTTACAAGGAAAGAGGCATTCGTGTAATTCACGACATAATCCCGGAAAAATAGATCGTTGTCGATTATGTATTTGATCATGCCGCCCAGGAAGGCTATATCGGTTCCTGAACGAAGAGGCGCGTAGAGATCCGCCTTTGTTGCGGTCTGGGTGACACGGGGATCAACGACTACAAGCCTGGCGCCGCGGTCCTCCTTTGCCTTCATGATCCACTTCATTGCGATGGGATGGTTTGATGCGGGGTTCGAACCCATTACCAGAATGACATCCGCATTCCTCAGGTCCACCCAGTGATTCGTCATTGCGCCGCGTCCGAACGACTCTGCCAGAGCCGCTACAGTGGCGCTGTGTCATATTCGGGCCTGATGTTCTATATAAGTGATGCCCCATGAACGCACAAGCTTCTGCATGACATAACATTCTTCGTTGTCCATTGCAGCGCTGCCGATATGGGCTATGCCTTCACAGCGATTGACGACAAACTCTTTTTCTACCAGAGCCTCGGAGCCGTCAAACTTTTTCTCCATGATCTTGGACTTTGCAGTCGTCCTGAAGGTACTGTCCCGGGTGTCCTTGACCCTTTTTGCAATCTCGTCAAGAGCCCATCCCCACTCGACCTCTTTCCATGCCGTAGCTCCCGGGGCGCGATAAAGAGGCTTCGTAAGACGTGTCTCGTTGTTCGCCATCTGGTACAACGATGAACCCTTGGGACAGAGGGATCCCTCGTTGATAGGGCTGTCGGGATCACCCTCGATATTAACAATCTTGCCGTCTATAGCGTCCACAAGAATGCTGCAGCCAACTGAACAGTAGGGGCAGACAGTCGTGGTGCGCTTGGCTCCCTTTATGCGCAATTCAGCTGCCGCAGCGTCTGCGTCCCGGGCAGTTACGGCTCCGGCAACCGAACCGGCGGCGAGTGTGCTTCCCGCAATCTTCAGGAAGTCTCGTCTCGATACATCCATATAAAGCCTCCTTTGTATGTTGAAATAGAACGGTACATTTGTGGCAAACGACATGTTAGTATACCCACCTATAATCATAAAAATATACTGGTTTTTCAGTTGTATAGGGATTTCCTATACAACCTATATGGATTATTCATTTGATATTAAGTAACTCCCTGATTTTGATGGAAACAGGAAAAACAGTCCAGCCAAAATATTCATGTCTTGCATCATTTTCCCGGTCTGCCCTATTGTAATGAGATATGGAAGAGGTCGGAATTACCATAATCGGAGCAGGGGTTGTAGGACTGGCGATAGCCGCCGAATTGTCAGAAAAATACGAAGACATCGTTGCGCTCGAAAAACATGACGGGTTCGGACAGGAAACCAGTAGCAGGAACAGCGAGATTATTCATGCCGGAATTTACTATCCGGCAGGTTCACTGAAGGCCCGTCTCTGTGCCGGATCTGTTGAAAAACTTTACTCATTTTGCGCCGAGCATTCGATACCCCACAAGAGGCTCGGCAAATTAATTGTGGCTGTTGATAAATCCGAGATCCCGACACTTAAGGCGCTGCTCGACAAAGGCAGAGCGAATGGAGTAAAAGATCTTGCGCTGCTCGACAAAGACGCGGCGCTGAAACTCGAACCCGGCATCAGAGCGACTGCGGCTCTCCATTCGCCAAACACCGGAATCATAGACAGTCACGCTTTCATGAAGCATCTTTTCCGCAAGGCTGAAGCGAATGGAGTGATGTTTGCGTTCAATAGCGAACTCGATAGCGTCGCGAAAATAAACGAAGGGGGATACGTCCTCGGTATCAGCAGCCAGGATTATAAATTTTCCTCGCGGATTGTGATCAACAGCGCGGGGCTTGCATCGGATCAGCTCGCGTCCCTTGCCGGAATCGATATAGACAAAAACGGCTACAGGCTCAGGTTATGCAAAGGCTCATATTTCTCCTATTCAGGCCGTTCACCTGTCAGTATGCTGGTCTATCCTGTGCCGCATGAAAACCTGACCGGCCTCGGCGTTCACGCCACGCTGGATATCGGCGGAAGATTGCGCTTCGGACCTGATGCAGAATACGTGGAGGCCCTCGATCTCAAGGTGGATTCGTCAAAACGTGATTCCTTCTTCCGCGGCGCGACAAAGATCATACCCGGTCTGGATATCGAATCATTCACGCCCGATATGGCAGGCATCCGTCCCAAACTGCAAGGGCCGGGTGAAGCTGTTAGGGATTTCATCATCAGAGAAGAGAGCGACAAAGGCCTGCCCGGATTCATCAACCTTATCGGCATCGAATCGCCCGGACTGACTGCATCGCTTTCAATAGCTCAAATGGTTAAAGGGGTAGCGGCTGATATCTCACAATAGAAGATCGGATCGCAAGCTCCGCCTTTTCCTATCTACCAATGGCGTAAATGAAAGAACAGACGTTCTTTATCCCCGAGAAATTATTTGCGACATAGGATGGTCGCAACGGATCACTCAGCCTCTGATAATAATTGATGTCTGCTTTCATTGAAAAAAGAATTGTACAGATTATAATGTAGTTGATGAAAGACACCTTTGCGCTGATTGTCATAATGTCATGGCCCGTTATCCCGCTTCTCTGGATACCGGCCCATTCCGCAACCGGATTTTTCAGAAAACTCGGCAGGCTGACTTATCTGCTTCTCGCCCTGGTCATGGCTCCGACGCTATATTTGATATACGCAAACCGTGAGTTGCTTGTTGCATACAAAACCGGGCTTCCGCTGCTGCTGAACATAATCGGCCTGGCGCTTGTTGCAATGGGATTGTTATTTCAGGTCTGGACAGCAAAACTTCTGACACTGAAGGGCATAACCGGGATGCGTGAGATAGTCGCGCCGGAAGAATCGGAGCTCGTGGATACAGGCCCTTTTGGCGTCGTCCGCCACCCCAGCTATCTTGCGCATACAATGATATTCCTTGGCTCGTTTCTTTATACCGGAGTTTTGTCAGTCGCCCTGCTGACCATAGTGGATTTTGTTGTGATAAGCCAAATCATCATCCCGCTTGAGGAGAGAGAGTTAAGAAAGAGACTTGGCTCGGAATATGACGAGTATATGAAAAAAGTCCACCGCCTGATACCGGGAAAAGCAAAGAAAAAATAGCGGTTATTTTCATATCTTCACGCCTGCTTCCAGCGCCTCAGATATGGGAATGTGTCCCTGGTTTTCATTAATGGGGCAGGTTATGCCGTTATTCTTCTGACTTCTGCATAATAATTTATCTATTGTGATCGGTTTATCAGATAAGCAGCCAGAGGCAGAGGGACATACTAGTTGCACAGGCAATGAAGTACCAACCAAACCAAGGATTCACACGGCGCATGCTCTTAGTCACCAACCCTCCACCAGAATGGATTATCAGGCTTTCCCGTGACTCTGCAGACACATAACGAGCTACCTGTGATGTTCTGAATGACATGCGATTATCTTTCATATTTACAATATAACCATTTTTTTAAAACCTGACAATTTTTGCAAACTTTCAGCAGGACTTTGCCGGATTATGATATGACAAAAATTTATCTGCAGGAATATGCGTCAATAATATGTTGCCGGCAAATCTTGGGTATTAAGCGGGACTTAATCCGGATTATCAACAGAGATAATCAATTAATTAGGGTCACGCGCCCCATTTTTCTGCCTATGAGACAAGCAAAAGGACATAATAACGGCCTGGCCGGATTCATCAACCTTATCGGCATAGAATCGCCCGGACTTACTGCACCCATGCAACAGCTCAAATGGTTAAGCGAATAACGGTTGATATCTCGCAATAGAAGATAGGATCGCAAGCGCCGCCTTTTCCTATCTTCCCCGGCTAATTTGTCAGGGGAAAAGGAAGCTGTCCCCGGATTTCGATATGTTCAATGCGTTTAGCCGAGGCGGCAATGATTTCCCGAGCATTACGGCGCAGGAAAGTATTTGCTGAAAAGAATGAACATCAGGGGAATAGAGATAACTGAAACGGCAAAACTCGCCAGTATGAACTGGTTCGCAATAGCGACATTTCCGCCTTCACGCAGGGCGCGTACGGATGTCCCGGTGGCTGGCGGCACCGCGCTCTGCAGGAGGATGATCAGGGCTATACTGTAGTCGGGATGCGCGAGGATGAGCAGGCCGAGAAAAATCAGGGGGAATATAAAGTTTTTAATCAATACAAATTTAAGTATTTCCTTAAAATAGATATTCCCTTTTCTCTGAAAATCGATATAAAGACTGCCGCCCAATATTATCATGAGGAGCGGGAGCGTCATGGCGCCTACCATGGTGAACACCGTGACTAGAAAACGGGGGAGATAAGAATCAATGCCGGTCAACTTCAATGTTACGGCAAGGATAGTCGAAACGAGCACAGGGTTTATTACCCGCGCCATATTGATGGCGCTCTTTTGCTCCTGCCCTTCTTTCCTGAAAAAGAAGTGGGCAGTGGTGAACATTAACACCGGATGAAATATGCAAAAGATAAACAGCATTACGGAATATGGAGATGAGGCCCCAAAGAGCCCGCCTACTACGATAAGAGGGAAGAAGAGCCCGTTCTGATAGAACAACGACATGCCGAACTCGCTTCGCGTATCTTTATGGCCGAGAAGGCGGAACCCCATAACAAGCGCCAGGACGATAGACTGGAAGAGCATCCACCACAACGGCAATTGCCACCAGTCCGGCATCTTACCGGGATCGAAATTCAGGAAAATGCCCGCAAATACCACACATGGCAGGGCGATATCTACAGCGAGCCGCGTAAGAAACGTGATTACGGTATCAGGAATTATGCCCCGTTTGAGTATCCAGAACCCGAGCACGCCAATGCTGATAAGGGTGAGAACAGACTGAAATATTAAGGCAAATATTTCCATGTTTCCTTTTCACGGTTAATGCCCAACAATTGTTAACAGGATTTATTATACAAGTCTATCAATGTTCTCAAAAAAGCCGGCATACAGGGAGCCGTCTCGCACAAATGATGTAGTTTTTCTAACTGTATAGCATGATTATTGGAATGCCATCTGAATGAATAAATAGTACAACCGTACCCTTTTATTCTTGTGAGTACAAAGTCCTGAATTTCACTCTTTAACTATTTCTATCTCGTTTGACACAGCAGTAGCCGGCATTTCTTCAAAAGGCCTTTTGCAGAAATCGAACCGGATCCTGTACCGACCCTGTTCCCGGCCTGCCGGCAGCGTTGCCTGGAGCGAGCGCGCCGCATCCCTGTCGTTGATCATGATACACTCTTCTTCGCCCCGGGACTGAATTGTCAGAGCCGTCGCATCATTCTTTCCTTTAATATCTTTGAATAATGCAGCTGTCCTGTGGATTCCGAATGGGAAATTACTTAAGGATGTGAGGAAGAAACGGATCTTTTCCCCCTTCCGGTAACGATCATATTCAGTCGACAGATATACCTTGCGGTTGAATTCACTTTCCCTGGTACCGGTCTTTGATGTTGCCGCCTCCCAAAAGCGGGGCTTCCCGGCATCGAGATGGACGCTTGCGCCTCCGTAATGGCCAATCCCGCAGCAATTTTCCTTGCGAACAGTCTCCCACAGGACTTTGCCGTTGATTCCCTCCAGGTAAAAATCCAGCGCCATCCCGTCCATATGGGTACTCGTACCGGCCACGTTACCTCCGGCTTCCTTCAACTTTCGGTTATAAGCAGGGCTCCTGTAGCCTGAAATGAGATGGATCATTTTGCCCGGGGCAATCATGTCGGAAAAATAGTCCAAATAAAAGAGAAGCCTGAGCGAGATATGCTCTCCTTTCCGCTTATCATAAAAATTAAATACCGCGTCGATTTCATCAAGAGCCTTTTCATTCAACCTTCCATCAGGATCAAAGAGATGTACCTTTGCTTCCAGTTTGGTATGCTCGTTTCGAATGTTTATTTTACCGTCACCTGTTCGATAAAAACGGTCGGAATCCTGAAATGACATGCTNAGACACGGGAAAAATATTAACAGTGAAACAGCGATTAACAAAGCCCGGCGCATAAGAAGGGCGCAAGAATGCGATATTCNGGAAAGAATCATTAAGTATTATAATAAGCCGCCAAAAGATAAGCAATCCAAAAAAGAGAATATAGCCCGGTCCTGCGACCTTCGCTAATATGCTATTTAATGATCTGGACCCGAGATGCATGGCATCGAGCCGCCCGGCCTCACAGCTTCATTTTCAATAGATGATATTGTATTCCCTTATGCGGAGACATTGGCATTATTCAGCATGATTTTAATAATATATCGGTTGGATAAAATTCCTTATGGGATGATATCCGGGTCTTGATAACAATTTGTTACAAGTCAATAAAAGCAGCAAAAGGAGAATAACGCCATGAACACACAAAATCGCGTCTTTGCGCTTGAAGGCCAAATTGATGCGCTTAGTAATCTCTGTTGCACAATCGCCGCATTGCATCCATATAAATCTCAGTTATTGGAACTCATGATGAGCCACCAAAAAGCCGTAGCTGCTGAAATAACCGCCGAACCCTACGCAACAAATTATCACAGCGGGGTAAAAAAGGTTATTGATAACTTGGAAACCGCAATTTCTACCGTTGTAGTTGCCGCGCAAAAAAGTCAGTCAAAGCCATGAGATATGAAAATCTATGATTTAATCGCTGAAAATTACAGCGCCATATTTCCGCCTGATAAAAACAGGGTCCGTTTTATCAAATCAATGTGTCCGTCGGGCTCCGCCGGAATACTCGATGTGGGATGCGCCACAGGGGATATTGCGATAGAGCTTGCGAATGCCGGATACGATGTTACCGGTATTGATTTAAACAGCCGGATGATAGATATTGCCAAAAGTAAAATTAAAAACCTGCGGCATAAAATCGAATTTCATGTTATGAATATGCTTGATATTGATAAACTTGGAATATTCAATCTTATTTTGTGTTTTGGTAATACACTGCCCCATCTGCAGTCGGAAACCGAGGTGAATAATTTTTTCATTGCGGCGAATACCTGTATTCCGGATAATGGAGCTTTTATTTTTCAGATATTAAATTATGATAAAATCCTTTCTGAAGGAAAAATGAACTTTCAGATAATTGAGAATAACTCGTTTATTTTCAGGCGGAATTATTCTTTTCCGGATAACGGCCTGATTTCATTTAATATTGAATTTGAAGATAAGGGAACAGGCCGCGTTTATTCCGACTCGACAGATCTTCTGCCGCTCAGGCAGAAAAAATTGCTTGCCTTGCTTGAAAAGACAGGTTTTAAAACAATAAGTATATATTCAGATTATGACATGACGAAAAGTGATCTGCAGGAATATGCGTCAATATATGTTGCCGGGAAAGCCTGAAAAATACCTTATTGAAAAAACAGCGGCTCAGCGCTCTTCATTGTCCGTTCGCTGCGTCTCGGTTCAGTTTTCATACAAAAAACTAACTCCCGGCATTTATTCTTTCAGCCGTTTTATAAGCGTCGTACATTCCCCAGATCCACAATATCGGAGTCGTGATAAAACCTATCAGCACATACATCAGGATGATCGACACGCTGTATGCGGCAAACATCAGGACGCCTTTCAATATCTGCCCGTTATATATCTGCCCAAGACCGCAGTAGAAAAAAGACAGAACCGCCGCCACACCCGGATTTTTCATTTAAAGATCCCTCCCTGTTATTCTGCATGAAGCATATCGGTATGATCCGTTATTTTATCCCAAAATTGTCATTAGAAACCGAAAAGGCCGTCATGAGTAACCATATCGAAGTCCCGGCGCAGGATACCGTATTTACTTTGAGAAAATAATATCATGCGGTTGCCTAATTACCCTGTTAATGCCATATTATGCGCTGGCTGG
>JGI20214J51088_10000907_pt1 | contig 20135 bp, 16 predicted proteins | sample WetSurMetagenome_FD_51088 | JGI IMG/M metagenome (IMG submission 51088) | reverse complement strand
TTTTGTTTATAATCACGTGTGAGATAAGACAAAGATTTAGCTTGGTTTTAATGTATTTGATAGTAAAACTGTGTTTTGTTCGACATTGGTCCGTTAAATTTGTCCGAAACAGGTAATGTGGAGTTTGTAAAAGAATCATTTTTATGTAAAGTCCAATGTAAAACAGAAATTAAATATCGCTGATTTTAATCTTTTATATGTTAATTGATCAGAATTAACCGCAAACGTGCAGAAACGACTTGTTTTAGCTTTAATTTACCAATCAAGCACTATTATGACCTTTAAAAATAGAGAAATAAAGACAAATGAATCTAGGCAAAGGTTAAAAGTCAGAGACAGTATACAAAATTGTATCCATTTCAAGTACGGAGAGAAACACTAAATTGAAGCTGAAAGACGGAGTACAAGCATGGTTAAATGGGGCACTAAACGACCCTATAGTCGAAATTCTGGCAAAAAACAGCCAATTAACAAAAACGCAACTGGAAACATACCTTATAGATGTTTTAGCCGAAAATCTATCTGGTAAACAGTTAAAATACGACGAAAAAGCCGCATTAAGGTTAACTAAGTCAAAAATAAGCCGCGGATCCTTTAATAGGACATTAAAACAGTCCAAAGAAAACGTGATAAAATCAATTTACACAGTACTACTTTTAGGGTATTTGGGTGTGTTTGAGAGCACAACTCTTGACCCGTACCTCGAAATAGCCAATAAACTGCACGAATATGTGGAGGCCCACCAGGATATGCCCGGCAAGGAAGAGGAACTAAAAGACCATCTAAAAGTCATAGAAATCATTCGAAACGAGCTCGAAACGAGTCTAAAACAGCTTTCTAGCCCATCAAAAGAGCTCTGTGACGTCACAAATCACAGAATCTATCACAGTTTTTATCATTTTTCCAAGCAGCAAATGAGATTGCATATAAGACCATTATTGAGGAGTAATTATAAAAAGGAGTTCAATTTTTACCCTATTTAGGATATGACTAAGCATGAAGCTAAGTCACTATCGCAAGCTGTGATGTGTGATGTCATATAAATGAGGTAAAGAAATCACCGTAAACCTTAATAGCGCATGGGAAATATTGTGATATGTGATGTAATCGTCAAATCACGGGTAAGTCACGTGTAAATCACAGAGGAAAAAATCACGGTAGACCTCATAACTGTAATCTTTGGTGTCTTGCTGGCTGTTACAACAGCAACAGCCTTTGAGTACTACAGACAGATACGAAAGGCGCACAAAGAATATGAAAAAGCCAGAGACGTTGTGGAGGATATCGTGTTAAGCTTCGACCGTGAACTTAAGCGTGAATCTAACAGATTTGAGTCGATGGCGTCTAAAGTCGAAGGAAGCTATGCTAAAGCAGATGCGAGCTTTCGAAAAATAGAGAGNCTTGAGAAAAAAATCACTCCTTTCGAAGAGAAACTTGGCGCTCTCAACCAATCAAATCAAGCGNTAACAAAGTCAATCTCACAAACCCTCACAGAAACCGCCCAAAACAACACAACAATCCTATCTGGCTTGTCAGGGTTAGAAGCCAAATTAAAAGACATTGAAGCAACACAAGAAACTTTGAAAAATAGAATCATAGTGTTCGAAGAACAAATCCAAAAGCTACCTGCCACTACATCACAAGAAGCTAAAAATGAAATCGTTCTTCCACCTATTCCAATAAAACGCGACAAAGCCTTAGCCGCACTAACAGACACTGAAATTACGGTTCTAGAAATGTTGTCTAAAGATGGGGCAAAAACAGCTCCCGAAATAAAGGAAAGAGTGAGTCTCAGCAGAGAGCACACAGCTCGGTTGATGAAGAAGCTCTATGAAGAAGGTTACTTGGAAAGAGAAGTAGGTAAAATTCCTTTCAAGTACAGCATTAAGAAAGAAATGGAAAACCTCATGCAGAAAGTTGAGAGAAACCAATTGTAGAGATATCACATTAAATTGTTAATTGATTTCAAGACGAGTCATTTTATACGTTGTTTTATAGTTGCTTGAGGAAGGTTTGGCGCTGTCTTGTATTTTAGGCTGTTTTGTCCCCCAGTCCTAAGTAGCATACCCTTTNCAGCCATCCTGGAAAGATAGGTTGAAACTGTACTGAGGCTAACGGGTTCTTTGAGTTCTTGCTCATAGATCGATTGGATCTCTTTTGATGAGAACCAAATTAAAGGGAAATTCTTCTGTATAACCAATTGAACTTTCTCAAAACGAGACAAAACCTTATTCGGCAAAGCGTTTCCTACACTTGTATTAGGGCTTTCACCAGGTGCACCGCCAAGCAACTCTACTAGATCTAGAAGGCGCAGAGCTTTATCGCGGGTCACTTGTCCCTCAAAGGCAATAGTATATCGATTACCATCACTATCGAACAGCTCAACACGCATTTTACGAGCCGGCATCTACTTTACACCTTAAGGTTGTTCACAACTTTACACTTCACACCTTATAGCTGTTACGGTGAAGGAAATCAGTAAAAAAAAGCATAATTGAGCTTATAATTGAAAATTGCATGATTTTTACAGGTATTTTATTATTACCTGCTTCACAGTAAAGTGAAATAGCTGGAAAAATTTAGTTATGGCTTGGAATTGATTTTCCAGTAGAAGCATAGGGGTGCCCTCTTCACTCCTAAAAGGCAGAGAAATAGTAATTTATCAACAAATAGACGCATCAAAGCGACAATTACTGTGCCAATTCACATGTATTCACAGTTTTGTGAACGAAAAATTGAAGAAAATAAGGATGCAAAAATCCTTGAAGAGATTTCAGGGGAAGATAATTTGGCCTTGATTAAAACAACACACTTATCGATTTTGTGACGTTAATTTACCATGGAAAACTTTGATCGCCCACACCCCTATGTTTCCCCTCGAAGTATTTAAGATAAAAGGAAGTTAAGAAGGGCTGAAAAAATAATTGCAGAACATTTGTCTAATTTCTTGGATAACAAATATTAATATATAAAAAATCGTTTTACCTATCAGAGTATATTATTATATATATTTAATTCAGTGTTTTTCTTTTACAACTCATTTTTCTCCAGTAGAAACTTTGGGGTGTGTGTGCTCTCGCTTTGTTTGACTGTTATCGGCTATTTTCCTTGTTTTTTAGGATTGTTGTGTTCTAAAACCAGTTTTTTGTAGTATATCCTTTATCTGTTCCACACGAAATAACGGTGTTGCTTCTGAAGAACGAGGGATTGCACATGGGAAATTCAAGCGTACTGGATGATGTATTCGAAAACTTCGTAAATGGAGTTAAGTTGTTCAAAGACCGAGAAGTCTTAAGGCACGATTATCTTCCAGACAAACTTCCTCATCGTGAAGACCAAATTCGCCTTCTTGGTTCAACTGTTGCCCCTGTCTTGAGAGATTCTAGATGCTCCAACATTTTCATATATGGAAAAACAGGGACAGGGAAAACAGCCGTAACAAAACACGTGTTAAGCCATTTAGAATCCAAAGCAAAAGAGTATGGTGCACAAGTAAAATTTTGCTACATCAATTGTCGTATGACAGGCTCAGAATACCGGGTATTTGCAAGCTTAAGTCAAAGCGTAGGTTTGTCAATTCCTTTTACTGGTTTATCAGTGGGAGAAGTTTTTGATAGGTTCCGTTCAGGATTAGATTCTTCACGAATAATTTTCATTATTGTATTAGATGAAGTTGATGCGTTGATTAAAGAGCATGGCGACGGTTTCATGTATGAGTTAACCAGAATAAATGAAACCTTAACTAAAAGCAAAGTCGCTATAATCGGAATATCGAACGACCTGCGCTTAAAAGAGTTCTTGGATCCAAGAGTGTTTAGTTCACTCAGTGAAGAAGAATTAGTCTTTAGACCATACGATGCAGGAGAACTGCGCAACATTTTACTGGAGCGTTCTAAGCTATCCTTCCAAGATGGTGTTCTATCCGACTCAGCTTTGAGCATTTGTTCAGCTTTGGCTGCTGCAGAACATGGAGACGCTAGGCGCGCTTTAGATTTACTTCGAGTAGCTGGAGAAGTGGCTGAGCGTCTGGGTGCGAAAACGATTACTGAAGAGCATGTTCGCCAAGCCGAGAAACATATTGAGCATAATCGAGTTGTTGAAGCTCTCAATAACTTAACGTTACATTCAAAGTTGGTGCTATTGAGTGTTTACCACCTAAACAAGTCAAGCGCTACCACAGGCGAAATATACGATATCTACAATGAACTTTGTGGAGAAATGGGCGCAGGTCTTCTCACTCAGCGCCGTTTGGGTACATTGGTTAATGAGCTTGATTCTATGGGTCTTGTGAATGCGAAAGTTGTAAGTATGGGGCGATATGGACGAACCAAAAAAATTAGATTGGAAATCTCTCGTAGCTTAATTAGAGATGTCTTTGGCGGTGATAACCGTTTCAGTCGGTTAATGACTTATTTGCCCCAATCTATCCGCAAAAACCCAAGTGGCAGCTCTTAACTTAAATTAAAATCTAGTATAGTCGTGTGTAGAGTCTGCAGATTCACCACTGGCACTTTTCCCGGTGTAGGAACTAAACCTAATTTTTCCATGTACTCAGTTTGGTCTTGCCACCCACCTGAATTCACAACTATAACTCCGCGATAATTGCAAAGCCCATTGACATGCACGTGTCCTGCATGAAAAATGTCTGGAACTTTGTCAATTACGAGGTAGTCGCGGTTTTCTGGGGAAAGCATAGTTTTTCCTCCGTAAACCGGTGCTAGATGCCGTCCTTGTAAGAGTAAACGCATGGATTTTTCTGGGTGTTGATGGTCCATGCCGGGAATAACTGAGACTATGTCGTCGAGGCTTCTACCGTGGTACATGAGTACTTCTACGCCGTGAATGCTGAGGTAGCATGGGCTTCCAACTGAGTGGATGTTTTTTTTCCCTCTGATACCTGTTAAATATCCTTCTGGTATGGCTGGCTGAGGTAAGGATTTGCGTGCTGCATCGTGGTTACCTGGTGACAAAACGATTTCAATGTAATCTGGGATTTTTTCTAAGTATTTNATTGCAAAATTATACTGTTTGTGCACATCCCGTATGGTTAGCTCGTTTTGTTGACCTGGATAAATCCCAATTCCATCAACGATATCGCCCGCAATGAGAAGATATTTGACTCGACCAGCTATTTGTCTCATTTCTGGGGTTCCATATTTACCCCTAAGCCAGAGGATGAAGCGTTTGAATGCTTTTTTAGTAAATTTCGTACTGCCAATGTGAGTGTCGGATGTAAGGACAGCATAAACAGGCTCTTGTGCTCGAAAAGGCGTCTTTTTGCCTACGTCGGGAAAAATTATATCTTCAGCCATCAGTAGGTCGCCTCTTGTTTTAACGACCGCTGCACAGAAAACTTGGTCTGGCAGAAGAGTGAGAGCTTTTTTCTTTATTTCTTCAGGAGCTTTTTGAGAAACAATGATGGTTGCGCTTCCATTCAGGTCCTCAACAGATAGTATCGTATTGTTTTTTGAGTCTCTTTTCTCGGTTAGCATACAAATGATTTTAAGTTTGGTTTTTGGTGGCGATTTGAGGGCCTCTATAATTGAGGTTGCTGCTTTAACATCCATCCTTTGCCTTAACAGTTTCTCGATGCGTTTGAATCGGTCCTGGAAATAGAGTACATACTCATCTAATGTGCCGTTTGAAGTAAGTTTCCCTGTAGAATCATCAAGGATCTTGAGTTCTGACGGAATGTCTCTAGAGTACGGGTAAAACTCGGTTTCGTCAATGTCTGTTTGTTCTATTATTGAATCTTCTATACTACTTGACGCTTCAGAAGAGATTTGAGTTTCTTGCATCGGTATCTCTTGGACGGTGGATATTGTCTGTTTGGGTTTCAGTATCAATGTCTCCAAAAATTCTCTCTCGATAAAGATCGGTTTGTCCTTCAGTGTATCTATTCTCTGAAGCGCAAGAGTCATTATGCTAACTGGGTCGTTGGTTTCGGAGTTCTGGATTAAAAACTCGAAAGCTTCGCTGTTAAGTTGGTATCCGGCAGCGATTATTGCTTGGATTGCTATTTGGAGTTTTTCTTGTGCGCTCATCAAGTTCTTCCTTGACCCATTATTGATGAGGGGTCTTTACGTTAGGCACTTATGCTCTTGAGTTATTTACTGTTTTTTGTTAGTCGATTCCTTTTTTAGAATTAAATATTATTGAAATATTATAAGCTAATTTTTTGTTGCTTTTGTCGATTATATTATTGTATCCAAGTTATGGAAAATCAACTCAATTTAAATAAGGAGATTATAGTTTAGATATGTTGTATCATCGGGGGAAGAAAAAGTGGGGGAATCACGGAAAATTCAGCAGACACCAACTGGTACTTTCTTTGTTTGTTTACCCAGAGATTGGGCAAACGAATCTGGTTTGAAGAAGGGTGTTGAGGTAAATCTGGAAGTTACAAGCGACGGAAAGCTTCTTGTTGACCCTAAAAATGCAGCTGAACCTGAGCTCAAAGTCGCCATTTTAGGTGTGGGTCCCTTTTTGGGACGTGAAATCGTCGGCAGATACCTTTTGGGTTATGATACAATTAATATTGAAGCGAAGGATCGCATCGATGCAAATGCACGCAAAATAGTTAAGGCCACAGCTAGCTCTTTGGCAGGTTTAGAGATTGTTGAAGAGACAATTTGCAAGATTTCTTTGCAGAGTATTTCGCAGCAGCCTTTCGGGTTTTTGCCTGAGAAAATCCTGCAGCGCAACCACGGTCTTGTTGCAGGGATGATTAGGGATGTTTCCAACTCTTTCATTAATAGCGATTCAGAGTTAGCCAAGAGCGTGGTTTCACGTGACAACGAAAGCAACCGGCTTTATTTTTTGCTTGTCCGAACCCTTCGAACGATTATTCAAAATCCCAGAATGAGTGACAAGCTTGGAATTTCTCCGATCGAATGCTTAGACTATCGTTTAGCTGCTAGTTTAATCGAAGGCATCGGTGACGCTTGCGTTCAATTTGCCTCAAACACCTTGGCGCTCAATGGAATCAAACTATCTGAGGAACTTCGAAAATTGTTCTGTGAACTGCAAGCTGCATGTCTGGAGGCAAACGAGACAGCCCTCAAATCATTTTTGAACAAGGACATTTCTCTTGCAGAAAACGTTCGGAATCTGCATGAGAAAATCGAGTCAACCTACGCAAACATCGAAAGTGTAGCTAAAGCGTCTTCGGTAGATTCGATGCCCCAAACCTTGGCCGCGGTCGCTTTTCTAAGGCAGATTTATGAACGAAGCGTTGACATGGCCGACTTAGTTGTGTAATCTCTATTTTTAGTCTTTTTCTACATGTTGTTAGTTACCGAAAAACGCTAATTTTGACTTTAGCTCTATAAGNATCTGCAACGGATTCTTGATNGATTCAAATAGATTGGTAAAGGGTTAAATTTGCAAGTTCACATTCACATCTGGGAAATCTCACATGTCAACAATTACTGATAGAGTGGCTGATGCTCTTTACCTGTCCGGATGCTTAAAATTTGGGGCTTTCAAAATCAAATCAGGAGCAACAAGCCCTTACTATATCGACTTAGCACGCGTTCTCTCCGTACCTCAACACCTCTGCACCCTAGCTGAAGCTTCATCAGNAAAAATCAGACAGATAATGGTAACTGACAAAATAGACAAGTTAGCTTCAATCGAGCTAAAGGGAGCGTTGATTGTGCCAAGCATCGCTTGCAACCTAAANCTGCCCTGTGTTATTGTACGAAAAGAAGAAAAAGCGTACGGTGTCACAGGAAGAATCGCCGGTTCAGATGTAAATAAAGGCGACAACATCTTGTTNTTCGANGATGTCATAAGCGAAGGCATATCCAAAGTCGAAGGCATAAAACCCCTTCTAGAACTAGGCGCTACCGTTAAACACCTGCTTGTCGTGGTAAACAGAGAACACGGCGGCAAAGAAAAACTGGAAAAACTTGGGTATCACATACATGCTTTAGCAAAAATCTCAGATATCGTAGACTCGCTCTTCATAGGAAACCATATTTCAAAGGCGCAGAAAGACAAAGTCTTGGATTACGTTAAACAATTTCAGCTTGTTTAGAGCAAAGAGCAACGATTTTTTTCGCGACACTGCTTAGTAAATTTTGCTGTTTAGGAAAGCTTTCTTTAGGGCCACTGGTCCCATCTGTTTATACCTATTTTTCCCAAAAACTCTTCAATAAATCGAAGATAAAGTTAGCCAAAACTAAAAATTTTTTATGAACAGCTACCACCTATATTTATTGGCTGTTAGTTCACAAGAATATAGCCAAAGGAGAAAACTGCATGCAAACCCAAAAAGATGTAGTAGATGCACTTCTAGAGCCAGACGCTTACCCAAAAAATGCAGGCAAAATAGAACTCATACAAACCCACATATCTTTTGTTTTCTTAACCAAAAATTGTGTTTACAAAGTAAAAAAAGCCGTAAACTTCGGGTTCTTAGATTTTTCAACCCTTGACAAAAGGCGCGCCTACTGCGAGAAAGAGCTTGAACTCAACAGACGCCTCTGTCCTGAAATATACCTCGAAGTCGTCCCCATCACAAAATCAAACAGCATTAAGATAAACGGCAAAGGCGAAACCATCGAATACGCTCTAAAGATGAAGCGACTGCCCCAAGAAAGAATCATGACAATTCTCCTAAAAGAAAACAAAGTGGACACGAAAATAATCGATAAGATAGCAAGGATAGTTGTAGAGTTCCATTTGAAAGCTCAGACGAGCCCTGAAATAAGTGAGTTCGGTTCCTTGAAAATAGTGAAGACTAATTGGGACGAAAACTTTGCTCAAACCAAAAAATACGTCAATCAAACCATTCCAGAGTCAGAAAACCAATTCATCCAAACCAAAATCAACAACTTCATCGAGAAGAACAAATCCCTCTTTGAAAATAGAGTAGCCGACAAACGCATTCGAGACTGCCACGGCGACCTCCACTCAGGTAACATCTTTATTACCGATAAAATTTGTATTTTCGACGCGATAGAATTTAACGATCGTTTTCGCTATTCTGATGTTGCCGCAGATGTCGCCTTCTTAGCTATGGATTTGGATTTTCAGCAGAAGTTTGACCTTGCAAATTATTTCATAGAACGATACATTGAATATTCGAAAGACCAACAGTTAACACAAATGCTCCCCTTCTACAAATGCTACCGAGCATATGTGCGCGGCAAAGTAATTAGCTTCAGACTCGATGACCTAAATATAAAACGCGAAGAAAAAGAGTCTGCAACCAACGAAGCCCAAGCATACTTCAAAAGATCTGTTGAATACGCAAAAAGCCTCTAACGAATTTTATTTTATTTGAATTGGTTGGGTACCCAATCAGGAATCTGGACAGTGCCCATCAGAATTGGTTTTTGGTGACAGTCACTGCCTCCGGTCATCATCAATCCAGCCTCTTTGGCGAAGGCTAAGTAGTGATTGGTCGTTTCTGGTGTGTTTCTTGAATGCCAGCATTCAACTCCCACGATGTAGGGAAGCATTTTATCCTTGACAATTTCGATCTGTTCGGGAAGCACTTTTGTCAAGGCAGTTAGCGAGGTTCCATGAGGGTCGTTGGGGTGAGCCAAAACTAGTTTTCCTCCCGCGTCTCGGATGAGTTTTGCTGCTTCTTCTAAATACAGTGCGAACTTTGGGACATCGCATTTTACTAAATATTTGTCGAAGGCTTCTTGGCGCGTTTTAACAATTCCTTTCTTGATCAGATAATCTGCAATGTGAGGTCTGCCGAGCACGCCGTCCACTGAATCTTCAATCTGACATAAATCGTCATTAGTAAACTCCATAATCTTCTCTTTTTTAAATTCTGTGTTGAGGTTGTCAATGATTTTAGCAGCCCTTTCTTTTCGATAATTCGCCATGATCTCCAACTTACTTTCTAAAGGGCCGTTATTAGGATCAAATTGGTAGCCCAAAATATCTATGGCAATCGCTTTTCCTTCATGGTATTTNGGGTGNGAAAAAGTTATGTTTAACTCTACACCTGTGACATATCGGATGCCTGCGTTTTCTGTCTGGGCAATAGCTTCGGTTTGGCACCTGATGGAGTCATGGTCAGTAATAGAAATGAATTCAATGTTTCTAATTTTGGCTTCCTTTACAATTTCTGATACTGTGAATTTTCCGTCTGAACTCTTCGAGTGAATGTGTAAATCAATTTTCATTGTAGATACTCGTTACTTTTTCTCCATTCCAATTACGAACCATTGGTCGGTTTCGTCATGGCAAGTATCAACAGTTAAGTGGGTCACTTTTAGGGTTGGATATTTTTTCTTTAAGTCTTCTAAGTCTACTGGTTCGAATTTGTTCTTGTTGGCTAGGTACGCTTCTTCTGTTAGGGCATTAGACTCGTATTTTTCTTTAGTTCGCCTCTTAATTCTGGAAAGGGATACTTCTTGTGGACAGCTGGTTTGAAGTATTACGAAAGTCATGTTGTTCTTAGCCGCTATCTCAGCTGCGCGCCTGCGAAGTTCCTGCGTCACAAAGGTCGCGTCTAAAATTAGACCTCCTTTACTTTTTGCTGCTTGTTCGTCAGCACGCCGGAAAACTTCATCATAGACAGATAGTCGCTTGTTCATGTTTCCTGCGACTTTCGCATCGAAAATATCCTCATTTTTTAGAACTTCTAACCTAATTAGGTCACTACGCAGGATGAAATACCCATTGATTTTGGAGACTTCCTCGGCAGTTTCGGTTTTGTAACTTGCAGGCAGCCCGCATGTTATCAGTAGAGTTCTTGGTGATAGTTGTGTTTTTATAAAAGAGGCAAAAGGTTCTTTCAAATGATACACCCTCGTATAGTTAGCTTGCGTTACGGTGCAATTTAACTTTTTCCAGCTTAAAACATCCCTCGCCACACCTTACACCTGATGAAAGGTAGGTAAATTCTAAATAAGGAGAATCGCACACATTTGCGTAAAAGAAGGAATGTTCATGGAAGAATTCCAAGTTAAAGACAAAAGTCTTGCACCCCAAGGTCACTTACAGATCGAATGGGCGTCAAAACACATGCCCGTACTAAGTATCATTAAAACAAGATTTGAAAAGGAAAAACCTCTAAAAGGTCAAACAATAGCCGCTTGTCTTCACGTTACCAAAGAAACTGCAGTACTTATTAACGTACTAATTGCAGGAGGCGCCAAGGTCGCATTATGCGGCTCAAATCCTCTATCAACTCAAGATGACGTCGCCGCAGCCTTAGCAGATAGCGGCGTACATGTATTTGCTTGGAGAGGACAAAACACAGAGGATTACTACAAATGCATAGACAAAGTTCTAGACTTTAAACCAACTATAACCATGGATGACGGTGCAGACGTTGTTGGCATGCTTCATAGCAAACGTCCAAATCAAATTGAAGATATCAAAGGTGGAACGGAAGAAACCTCAACCGGTGTCGTCCGATTAAAAGCTATGGAACAGGATGGTAGCCTCAAATACCCTATTGTAGCCGTTAACGATGCGTACACCAAGTATCTCTTTGACAACCGTTACGGAACAGGTCAAAGCACAATCGACGGTATTATGCGGGCAACCTCAGTTCTGCTCGCTGGCAAAAACTTTGTTGTCGGCGGATACGGTTGGTGCAGCAGAGGCATTGCAATGCGTGCGAAAGGTTTGGGCGCAAACGTTATTGTAACAGAGGTTCAGCCAACCCGTGCCCTAGAAGCAGTCATGGATGGTTACCGCGTCATGCCCATGGCTGAAGCAGCCCCAATTGGTGACATATTCGTCACGGCTACAGGCGACATAAGTGTCATACGCAAAGAACATATGCAAGAAATGAAGGACGGAGCCATCATGTGTAACAGCGGGCATTTCAACGTCGAAATCAACATCCCTGACTTGGAATCCCTTACTAAAGCCAAACGAACGATGCGCCCCAACATGGAGGAATATAGCCTAAACGACGGCAGAAAACTCTACCTCCTCGCTGAAGGCAGACTAGTCAATCTGGCAGCAGCAGAAGGACATCCATCAGAAGTCATGGACATGTCATTTGCAAACCAAGCCTTATGTTCAGAACACATAGCAAAAACAACTAAACTGCAAACCAAAGTTTATACTGTTCCAAAAGATATCGATGAAAAAGTTGCAGAACTTAAACTCAAATCAATGGGTGTCAACATCGATGAGCTTACAGCTGAACAGAAAAAGTACCTTTCGACTTGGGAAATGGGCACTACCTAACCAACCGAGCAATTCAAAAACATGACAAACTTTAAATTGATTAAGCGAATACATGGCTATAAAGTGGTGAATCACTAAATGGTTAGCAAAGATCAAGCAATAGGTGGAGCAATACTACTCGTATGCGTTGTCGTCGCTGTAGTTTACTTAGTTGCATTATTCGGTTATAACGACTTAATCAAACCATGGCTTAACATAGGCTCAGCAGCAGATGTCAGATTCTGGCTCATTGCTGTTCCAGTGTTTGTTGCATTCGTAGCTATCTTGTTCATAGGCGCTTGGATAGGCTGGACTATGGCAACAACACCCCCGCCAAAACCAATCGAAGAAATCACAACTGAAATCGAAGAGAAAAAAGAAGAGCCAAAAGTTGAAGAAACCGAAGCCGTAAAAGCACCTGACGCTCCTGCCGAAGATAAACCAGCAACAAAGAAAAAGAAGTAATCTCTCAATCTTTTCTTATATTTTCCTTTTCAGTTTTTTTATTTGCTTTAATAACTATTCCCACTATCTTAAGAAATAATTTTTTATTCTCGCATTTTTCTTAGCATGCATTCAATGATATCCTTGCATAGAAGGCAATCATCTGGAATATTATCTTTNGATNTCCTTTCACTGAGGTAGCCAGGATGAAAATGGCATTTTGCTAGAGTATCATTGTTCTTGTCAATTTTTTCTTTAGATGCACTTTGGTTTACTTCTGATTGCATGTTTTCAAGTTGANTTTCTATAGGTTTTTCGGGTATTTTAATTTCTGCCAAGCAGAAGGGACAGGAGCTATAGCTTTCTGTAGGCGAAAGTTGTAAATTTAAGGTTTTGAGGGGCGTGTTAAAGGTTCTTTTGCAAGAAACGTTTTGGCATGTGAATGCTTTCTTTTCCTCCATTTCAACTATCCCTTTAGATTTGGCTTCAGAACAATATTGTTACCTATCTTATAGTATTAATGAATCTGCACTAAATATTACAAACTGCTTGACGTTGCACGTTTGGGTTGGAGACGCAAGCCGTTTTAAGGCATCAACGTCTTTAGCATATCTTGACGCAATTAAAACGTCACATGATGGTATCCTTGAACTTAATGGGTTTTTGGTTGATACAAACACCAAGGATCCTCGGTTAAGTAATCATTTTTCAGTTCTGATGGTTCATGAAGGTCTCCGCAGTAATCAATAAAATCGCTTGAAAGCCCATATGCCCGGGCACGGCAACCCCCGCACAATGAGCCAAATTCGCATACACCACATTTTCCTTTAAGTTCCGCTGGGTCCCGTAGGGATTTGAAGATTGGCGAGTTAAACCAAATTTCTTTGAATGTTTTTTCTCGCACGTTGCCAAGTTTAACTGGCAGATAAGGGCAAGGGGTTACATCTCCATTGGGGTAAACGCGGCAGTAGTATAGACCTGCCAGGCAACCGCGAACCCACTGTCTCATATCTAAGCCCATACCTTTAGCAATGCGCATAAACTGTGGGGCACAGGAGGGGCGGACGTTTAGCTTATGTTTTGCAACTTTTGCGAAGGTGTTGGTTATCATATCTTCGTATTTTTGAGGTGAAATATCCGTTAGTTTAGCGCCGCGACCTGTTGGGACAAGGAAGAACAGATGGAAGTTTTCCACTCCTATTTCCTCTGCCAAACTCATGATGTCGTCGATTTGGTCATAGTTTTGCTGGGTTAAGGTGGTGTTTACTTGAACGAGTACATTATTTTTTCTTAAAGCTTTGCACGCGNTNACTGCTTTTTCCCATGAACCAGNNACTCCTCGGAACTCGTCGTGTTGCGCTGGAATATGGGAGTCTAAGCTGATGGAAACTGTTGCTATGCCTGCTGCCTTAAGTTTAGACGCCACTGTGTCGTCGATAAGGCTTCCATTGCTGCCCAGTCCCATCTTCAAGCCTTTAGATGTGCCATACTGAATTAGTTCGTAAATGTCTGGGCGAAGCAAAGGTTCGCCACCACTAAGTATGAGTAGTGGCTTGCTTACTCGACATATTTGATCCATCAGGTTCTTGCCTTCTGAGGTAGTTAATTCATGGGNAAGTTTCTTTTCGGTTGCATTGATGTAGCAATGGCTGCATTTCATGTTGCATTCGCGGGTAACGTTCCAAGACATAACCAATGGAACGAATCGCTCCGATTTTTCTGTTTCTGGTGAATGTGCAAGCTTTAGGTAAAATTCACAGTTGCCATGGGTTGCTATCAGTTTAGGCTGCCATAACGTAAACGGAAAAGGCAAGACTGTGTCTAGCATGGCTTTGGCGTGGGCAAAACAGAAATGCTTGCAGAAAAGCCCCGAAACTTGGTTGTTAACGCCGTATTTTTCTGCAGCATACTTGTGGCCCCCGTAAATTGGGCAATTCAAGAANTCCATATGGCCATCGAGGGTTTCGTTGCTCATGGTCATGTTGATGAAGTGGTCGCTTAGCATTACCGATTGCAGTTTTTCTCGACGCATGCCAACCTTTAATGTGACGTCAAGTGCGATGCTGACGGTTTCTTGACCGAACTTTTCCTGCACCGATGCCATGGCTTTTTCGAGGGCTTGTAAACCGATGGTTTTTGCCAACTCAGCTGTAACCAGCAACCCTTTGATTGTTTCATACTCTTGCATAAGCCGCATTCGGATGACGTGCTCTGCCCAGTCGCCGAACAGTTTCTCTAGGGCTTCACCAGCTTTGGGATTCTTGCTGTTTAAGAGATCTTCGACTTTTTTGTTTTCTTTCTTTAGTTTAGTAAATAGTTTGATTTTTTCTTCGCTTCCCATTCTTGGGCTTGTTNCCATTTCTTCTAGACCTAAGGGGAGGGGGGCTATTGTTTGGAGAAGCTCTTTAGCGTCAGATTCAAAATCGCAATAAATCTTGCTTAATTGAGCAGACACATTAGGCAAGTCAACTTTCAATGTGTCAAGTAACACTTGAGTTTCTGATTCCATCTTCGAAACCATGGCCATGTGGTATAGTAGTGAGCCAGCCATACCTGGGTCAGCGTGTTTGCCACCCATGAATCCGTTGAAAATTTGGTTAAACATTTTTTTTGCCAAATCAAAATTCTTATTTGAAATTGCAGTTAAGGCTTCAACAAGTTTTTGTTTTCGCTCACGCAGAAGCTGTGCCCATTTATGGCATTGTTTGACATCAAAGTTTGTTACTGTGTCCACACCCTTGAGGTTTAAAGATTCGCGGTCGATGGTAAAAAAGGTTAACGGTATGTGAATTGCTTAACAGTGATGCATCTTTAATGCAGAAGTTAATTCGATAAACTAATAAGGCTCCAATTGGAACATAGCCAAGTTAAACGGTGATTGGTTTGAGTTACGATTGGGTTTACGCTTTAGTCGGTTTTTTGATTATGCTAGGCATACTTGGCGGAATCGGAATTAATAAGCCCAGAGGCATGAGCGTCAAAATGTGGTGTGTAGGCTACCTGGCAGTTGCATTAGGCTTTGATGCATTGGTTGTTCTCGGTTTAGTTGGCCAATTCTCTTGGTTGACCAACCTACTTGTTGGTCTTTCTGCAGGTGCCGCAACAGGCTTAGCTATCCATGTGATGCATCATATCAACGAAGAGGGTGAAAACCCAACCATCATGGGGTAACAGCCAGAAAAGAAACATTTGGTAATTGCAGTAATCCCAAAAAAAGTCCCTGTTTTTAATAGAATTGTTGTTCCATTCATTACTGTCAATTGACATGGACAATATTTTTGTTCTGTTTTACGATTTTTGCACCTTTTTTTGTACGACTTTCCAAAATCTAATTAAATTTATTTAAGTAAACGCGGGAATGTATTCATCCTATAAATTGACAACGTTTATATGCTAATTAGCAAAACAAATCTTTCCAAGGATGAGATATTTATGGGTAAGTCCCTTACACGGAAGATTTTGGAAAACCATTTGGTAGTGGGAGAATATGTACCGGGCAAAGAGATAGGTATAAAGATTGATCAAACCCTAACTCAGGACGCAACAGGAACAATGGCCTACTTGCAGTTCGAAGCAATGGGTCTAAAACAAGTGAAGACTGAACTTTCCGTTAGCTACGTTGACCACAACACAATCCAAGTGGGTTTCGAGAACGCTGACGACCATAAGTATCTTCAAAGTGTAGCGGCCAAGTATGGTATCATTTACTCAAAAGCAGGAAATGGAATCTGCCATCAAGTCCATCTGGAGCGGTTTGGCAAGCCTGGCAAGACGCTTCTAGGTTCGGACAGTCACACAACCACTGGAGGGGGTATTGGTATGATAGCCATTGGAGCTGGCGGATTGGACGTCGCTGTAGCTATGGGCGGAGGCGAATTTTACATAACATGCCCAAAAGTCTATAAAATAAACCTTAAAGGTGCCCTACAACCCTGGGTCAGCGCCAAAGACGTGGTCTTGAAGATGTTGGAGATATTTACTGTAAAGGGTAATGTAGGTGTCATAATGGAGTATGCGGGATCAGGAGTGAATAATCTCACTGTTCCAGAGCGAGCTACAATTACAAATATGGGGGCAGAGATGGGTGTCACAACTTCGATATTCCCCTCTGATGAGGAAACCAAAAAATTCCTTAAAGCACAGGGCCGAGAGGCAGATTGGGTTGAGCTAAAGGCGGACGACGATGCGGAGTACGATAAAGTTGTTGAACTAGACCTCAGTTTACTGGAACCTCTAGCAGCTGCACCGCACAGCCCCGGCAATATAGTCAAAGTCAGCGATTTGAAAGACTTAAAAGTGGACCAAGTTATGCTGGGTTCGTGTACCAACTCATCCTATAAAGAAATAGCTACTGCAGCCAAAATCATGAAGGGTAAAAAGGTTCATCCTGACGTTTCATTTGGTGTTGCACCAGGCTCAAGACAAGTTCTTCAGATGGCAACAAAAGATGGTTTCATCGGTGATTTGCTTGATAGCGGTGCTAGACTGCTTGAAGCAACATGTGGCTTCTGCATCGGTAACAGCCAAAGCCCGAAATCAACAGGCGTTTCTCTTAGGACAAGCAACAGAAATTTTGAAGGACGAAGCGGCACCGCGGATGCACAGGTTTACCTTGTAAGCCCCGAAGTTGCAGCGGTGTCAGCAATCGCTGGCAAGATGACTGACCCCCGAGTNGCCGGCACACTATACCCCCAAGTCGATATGCCAAACAAGTTCCTTGTGGAAGATTCAATGTTCATTTTCCCTAAAGACGCTGACAAAAACGTTGAGATCATAAGGGGACCCAACATCGGCGCGCCCCCAGTTAACGATAAAATGCCCGAAGAAATCAAAGGCGTTGTCGGCATCAAAGTGGGAGATAAAATAACAACCGACCACATCATGCCCGCTGGATCCAGACTTAAATACCGGTCAAACGTGCCCGAATATTCCAAGTATGTGTTTGAACCACTTGACAAAGACTTCCCAAAAAGAGCAATGGACGCCAAAAAGAAAGGATTGGCTACAGTTATTGTTGCAGGAGAATCCTATGGTCAGGGAAGTTCTAGAGAGCACGCTGCGCTATGCCCAATGTATCTGGGAGTTAAGGCAATTATAGCAAAGTCTGTTGAACGAATCCACGCAGCTAATTTAGTTAACTTCGGCATTATCTCACTGTCTTACAAGAACATGACTGACTACGATAAAATAGAGCAAGGCGACGAGATTGAAATACCTGACCTTAAAAAGAAGCTTCAGAACGACGAGCCAATCATCTTGGTAAACAAGACAAAGAACCTCAAAATAGAGCTTGGATACAACCTTTCTCAAAGGCAAAAAGATATTCTCTATGAGGGCGGTCTACTNCCATACACGGTAAAAGGAAACTANGAGGAGTTTGATTGAACAAAATTAAAGTAAAGAACACAATTGTCGAGATAGACGGAGACGAAATGACCCGCGTAATGTGGCAGATGGTTAAAGAAAAACTCCTTTTGCCCTATTTAGACATGAATGTTGCATACTACGACCTCCAACTAAAGAAAAGGGACGAGACTGACGACAAAATAACCCTTGAGGCAGCAGAAGCCATCAAGAAATATGGTGTGGGTGTGAAATGCGCGACCATCACTCCAAACAAGGACCGAGTAAAAGAATACAACTTGAAGCAAGAATGGGCAAGCCCCAACGGTACCATCAGAGCAGCGTTAGACGGAACGGTTTTCAGAGCACCTATCTTAGTCAAGAACATTCCGCCCGCAGTCCTTTCTTGGAAGAAACCCATCCACATCGGAAGACACGCCTACGGTGATGTCTACAAGAATTGCGAGTACAGAGTCCCAGAAGCTGGAAAAGCCGAGATAGTCTTCACAAACAGTACAGGCAATGAACTTTGGCGAGGAACAATCCAAGACTTTAAAGGTCCAGGCATCATCCAGGGCATACACAATACTGATAAATCCATATCCAGCTTCGCCAAAGCCTGCTTCACCTATGCTTACGATCAGAAACTCCATTTGTGGTTTGGCGCAAAGGACACGATTTCCAAAACCTATGATGCTCAGTTCCGCAAGATATTCGAAGACGAATACCAGAAAAACTGGAAATCAAAATTTGATTCGGCTGGACTCAATTATTTCTTCACTCTCATTGACGATGCTGTTGCCAGAATAATGAAGACTGAGGGTGGCATGCTTTGGGCATGCAAGAACTACGATGGCGACGTTATGAGTGACATGCTGGGTTCAGCTTATGGCAGTCTAGCGATGATGACATCCGTCCTTGTCAGTCCACAAGGCTTCTACGAATTCGAAGCCTCCCATGGCACAGTTCAGAAACACTATTACAAATACATGAAGGGTGAAAAGACCTCAAGCAACTCTATNGCTCTCATATTTGCGTGGACTGGCTGCCTTAAAAAGAGGGGAGAGTTAGACCAGACACCAGAAGTCGTGGAATTTGCCAAAAATCTTGAAGAAGCGGCTCTCGAAACTGTCGAGGATGGCATCATGACTGGTGATTTGATGGCGGTTGCTACACCGGACCCAAAGAACAAGACCGTATCTACCGAGGAATTCATTGCAGAAGTGGCAGAAAAACTCAAAAAACGTTTGGTTAGAGGATAAAAAAATGGCGCATAAAGCAATTAGGGAAGCAGACGGCAAACGTATGCTTGCTCGTCTATTCAAAGAATACTCTGACGGAAAATACACTGTCTCAGATAAAATTGTCACTGTTGGACCAAACACCGACATGACAAATCTGCCACTTCAACACAAGTGGCTAACCACAGAAAAATTGGTCGTTAAACCCGATCAACTAATTAAGCGCAGGGGAAAGAACAAACTTATCCTTGTCGGCGCAAACTTTGACCAAGCAAAAGAATGGATAAAAGGGAAGTCAACCGAACCAATAATAATCCATGGAAAGTTCGACGAGAATGGAAAACCCGCAGACAAAGGAACAATTGGACAACTAACACACTTCATCATTGAACCAATGGTACCGCACATGGACTCAGACGAATACTACCTTGCAATCATGTCTACCAAAGACGGCGACACCATCTTATTCTATCATGAAGGTGGGATCAACGTTGGTGATGTGGATGCCAAAGCGACACGTTTAGACGTACCGGTTGGTACATTCCCAACGTCGAAGGAAATTGAGAAAAAGCTGCTTGGAAAAGTTACTTCTGACCGCAAGAATCGCCTCGCAGGTTTCATTGAAGCTTTATTCAAATTTTACGCAGACCTTAATTTCACCTACCTAGAGATTAACCCGGTTGTAGTAACTAAAGATTTGACAATCCCCCTGGACCTTGCAGCCAAACTGGATAGTACCGCCGAGTTCGAGAGCGGTAGCAAGTGGGGTCACATAGAGTTTCCCGCGCCCTTTGGTCGGGCACTTACTAAAGAAGAAGCTTATGTTGAGGAATTGGATTCTCAGACAGGTGCTTCTCTTAAACTCACCATACTTAACCCTGAAGGAAGGGTTTGGACAATGGTTGCAGGTGGCGGCGCATCAGTCATATATGCAGACACTATCACAGATCT